>Ga0208968_1000254_pt1 | contig 43966 bp, 12 predicted proteins | sample RifOxyA3_FD_184031 | JGI IMG/M metagenome (GOLD analysis project Ga0208968, IMG submission 184031) | Groundwater microbial communities from Rifle, Colorado - Rifle Oxygen_injection A3 (SPAdes) | ecosystem: Environmental > Aquatic > Deep subsurface > Groundwater | place: Rifle, Colorado, United...
CCCCCGGCGTGGGGACACGCCGGGGGTACTCACCGCACGCGACGGTCACGGATCTTGAAACAGCCCTGCGGGGAGCGCGGTACAGGTTGACACCACCCGATGCCGCAGTACGATTAGGGTTTGCGAGCACGCATAACTAACGTGGGGTTCCGGAGGCAAAGCGGGAAAGGGACTGCGGATGAAAATCTCCATTCTTTCGAGTATCGCTCTCAGTGTCTCAGTGGCGTTCCTGGCGGCTGCGGAGTCCGCACACGCGCTGACGCTGGCCAAGGACGGCAAGGCGGCTGCGACCATCGTCCTCGCCAAAGACGCCGTGCTCGCGGAGCGCACGGCCGCGACCGAACTCGCCACCTATCTCAAAGCCATCAGCGGCGCGGAGTTCGCGGTCGCCGACGAGGCCGACGCCACGGCAACCGGCCCGTGCCTGTTCGTCGGGCCGACGGCCGTGGCGCGCCAGGCGATTGCGGACTTCGACAAGCTCGGGCCGGAGGAATGGCAGGTTCGCACGTCAGGCGGGAACCTGCTCCTGGCCGGCGGTCGGCCGCGCGGCACGCTCTACGCCGTCTACCATTTCCTCGAGGACGCGCTCGGTGTGCACTGGTGGAACCCGTGGGAAGAGACCGTACCGCAGAAGCCCGCACTCGAAGTCGGCGCTTTGGATCTGCACGGCAAACCAACCTTCCGCTACCGCGACATCTACATGCTCTACGGTAACGACAAGGGCCGCTTCGCCGCACGCAACCGCCTGAACCGGGACGGCGACGCCAGGATCGCCGGCGAGTACGGCGGCTGCATGGACTACGGCCCGCCCTACCACGTGCATACGTTCTACATGTACCTGCCGCCCAAGGAGTACTTCGACACGCATCCCGAGTACTACTCGCTCATCAACGGCAAACGCACGGCCGACAACGCCCAACTCTGCCTCACCAACCCCGAGGTACGCCAGCTCATCATCGAGAAACTGCGGAACTACATCGTCACCACGCGCGCCGAGGCTGAGAAGACCGGCAGCCCGCCGCCGCTGGTCTTCAGCATCTCGCAGAACGACTGGTACAACCCGTGCCAGTGCGAACGTTGCCACTCGGTCCTGGTCGCGGAAGGCAGTGAGGTGGGGTTGCTCATTCAGTTCCTGAACGCCGTCTCGGATGCCATCACCGCGGAATACCCCGACGTGTGCCTCGACACGCTCGCCTACCAGTACACGCAACAGCCGCCGCGCACCATGCGGCCGCGCGACAGCGTCATCTTCCGGCTCTGCGACACCGAAAGCGACCTTGGCAAGCCGGTCACCGCACCGCAGAACCGCGCCTTCCACGACACGCTGCTGACCTGGGCCGGGGTCGCGAAGAACCTGCGCATCTGGGACTATGCCGTCACGTACGCGCAGCCGTACGGCATGCCGTTCCCCAGCGCTCAGACGTACGCCGCCGACTACCGGTTCTACGCCGAACACAACGTTGAGGGCGTGTTCACCGAACTCGAGTTCCCGATCCTCGCCGACACACGCGACCTGAAGGTGTGGATGATGATGAAGCTGCTCGAGAACCCGTACCAGGACGACGCGCAACTCCTTCAGACCTTCACGGACGGTTTCTACGGCCCGGCCGCCGGGCCAATGGTCCGCGAGTACCTCGCCAAACTGCAGGCTGCCGTGGAACGGAAGGGCGCCATCATCAACTGGACGCTGTCCCCGTCCTCCCTGAGCTACATCGGGTTCGATTTCGCCGCCGACGCGCACGGCCTGTTCGACCGTGCCGAGCAGGCGGTGGCCAGCGACCCGGTCCTGCTCCGGCGCGTGCGTCATGCGCGGCTGCCCCTCGACCGCGCCACGGTCCTGACCTTCCGGCGCATCTGCCGTGACTGGATCGCCAAAGGCAACGACCCAGCCGCCCTGCCCCTGAAGCCGGCTGAAATCGCGAAGCGCTGCGGCGAAACCTGGCAGACCCAGATCGAACTCCGCATCCCGGAGAAGCAGCGTGCCGCCGAAAAGGCCAGCCTTGATGCGGAGTTGCTCAAGTATGCGGCGCTGCCCGCCATCACCCAGCTCCCGGAGAAGTTCCGCGGCCTGCCGCCGGCCAAGGTTTTCGACTTCACCGCCGATCTCACCCGCAACTGGAACGACATCGTCAAGCTCGCCAAAGACCCGGATGCGGAGAGTGGGATCACGAACCGGCTCGAATTCCCGACCGCCGTCGAATCCGACCGGCACCCGCTGGACAAGTACAAGCTGCCCATGCCGTGGGGACTGTACGGCCAGGCGACCAAGACGTTCGTCTCCAGCGCCGACATCAAGCCCGAGGACGTGCCCGGGCCTGGTTACCACTGGTACCGGTACGCCAAGGGGCCCGCCAAGATCGCCCCGTCGTACTACCTCTACTTCTTCTGGAGCTGGATCATCCAGCTCGACATCGACGCCGTCGTGGACACGCAGGCGCCGGACGTGACCTACGACATCTGGGCCAACATCAAGTTTGAAGGTCCGGCGTTCCCGCACGGCAAGCCCGAGCAGAAGAACGCCATCTGCGTCGAACGCGTCGTGTTGGTCCGCAGCGACGCCACCGCACCCGCCGCCCCGTGACGGGAGTGGTCTGCGACATCCGATCGCGCGCGGCAACGACAGTGGCGCGGGACCTCCGGGACCGCAGTAGGGTGCTCGGGTCCGTCCCGGACCGAGGCCCTCGGCCGGGGATCCGTCTTCGCCCAGGCAGCTTCGCCGGACAGGCCGGCCGGCGCACCCTGCTTCGGCGCGGGACGCGCCGAGCCACCGCCCCCGCACGGCGCTTGACGCAGGGCTGTTTCAAAGTCGGCGGTGCGCGCAGCCCTTGTGACGCCCCGTAGGCCCTGCCTGTCCCCAGGCTGGGCCTCTCCGCCGTGGGTGTTGGTGCGTTGGCCCGCGGCACTCTGGCTCGGTGTAGAGTGCATGGCGCAACGGGCCGTCGGAAGGCATCTCGGAACGCACCGCGCCCCGGCGTGGGGACACGCCGGGGGTACCCCAATCCGTCATTTGCCGCGCCACGCTCACGAACGGCCGACTTTGAAACAGCCCTGCGCTTGACGCGGCCCGGATTGACACGGCGCAGTCGCAGGGCTAGGCTTACTGACCATGCCCTTGAACGCCGACGTACGGATAAGGAGAACAGGACCATGATCTTCGACACACTCGACAATGCCCCCCTGTACTACGCCTGCGGCAAGCGCCTGGAGAAGGGACTGCGTTTCCTCGCCGAGACCGACCTGGCGAAGCTGCCCCTCGGCAAGCTCGCGATCGACGGCAGTGACGTCTACGCCATCGTGCAGGAGTACGACAGCAAGCCGCGCGACAAGGGCGCCTGGGAGGCGCACCGCAAGTACATCGACATCCAGTACATCGCCGCCGGCCTCGAGCGCATGGGCTTCGCCAGCATCAAGCAGGTAAAGCCCGGCGCGTACAACGAGGAGAAGGACATGCTCCCGGCCGAAGGCCAGGGCGATTTCGTGACGACTCCGGCCGGGACGTTCGTCATCTTCCATCCGCACGACGTACACATGCCCGGGATGGCCATCGACGCCCCGACGCGCGTGAGGAAGGTGGTGGTGAAGGTTCGGGCCTGAAGGACGCAAGTCATGTTGTTTAGGCTGTAGGCTGTTAGGCTGTAGGTGCCGAAGCCACGGCTGTACACAGAATGCCGCCCAACTACTAGGGCGATTCCGAGATTGGAACCGAACGTCGAACGCTGAACTTCGAACGCCGAACGCTGAAGTAAGACTGGAGAGCAGGGCCCCACCGTGCGGCATTCGACCTGGCCTGACTTCACTTCGGCGTTCAGAGTTCGACGTTCGGAGTTCGGCGTTCCTTGAGTTGGGTGTCATTGGGACAGACCCTCACACCTCTTTCCACGGCCATGTCGTCCAGATTAGGTGGCATTGAGGTCACGCATCGTTTTCCCTAACAGCCTATCCACCTACAGCCTTCCCGAGCCGCGACCATGACCGAACCGCACACAGCGCCGCGACCCGACGCAGGAGCCCGTCCACCCGGCGCGGCGTTCCGAACCACGCTGTTCGCGCTCCTGTTCGCCTTGGCGGCCATGGCATTTGTCCACACCCTCACCTACCAACCGGACGCCGACTTCTCGTGCGACGGACCCTATCACGTGGGCATGGCTGACCTCCTGCCCCAGGCGGCGCTCGGCAAGACCTTTCCGTGGACACGCCTGTCCATCTGGCGCGAGGTCTTCTACGACAAGGAACTCGGGTTCCACATCCTGCTGCTCAGTGTCCGCCGCTGGGCCGGAATGTTCGGCTACACGGGCTCGCCGCCGTTCTTGCTCGAGACGTTCTTCCTCGTCACGCTGTGGCTCGGGGTCTTCTGGTGGTGCCTGGCGCGCCTCGGCGTGTCCCGACCTGCCCTCTTCCTGCCCGCGGTCCTGCTGCTGTCGCCACTGTTCACCGACCGGATCAACCTGGTCCGCCCGCACGTCATCGCCATTGCGCTGCTGCTGGTCGTTGCCGCCCTGCTCTGCCGCCCGCCCGCCCGTGGCGGGCGTCTGCCGTGGCTCTTCGGGCTCGGGTTCGCTCTGGCCTACTTCCACTCGAACCCGCACTTCATCCTCCTGCCGACCGGCCTGTACGCACTGCTGCGACTCCGGGACGATAGGTGGCATGCCTTGACCGTGCCCGCCGTGGCCGTGGCGGGAGTCGGTGCCGGACTGCTGATCCATCCGCAGTTCCCGAATACCTTCCTGCTCTGGAAAATCCAGTGCATCGACGTGCCGCTGCACTTCCTCCACGGCTCGGCCTCGGACCTCAGCAGCCCGGCCGAAATCTTCGCGCCATCATTCGCGTGCCTGGCGACGAACGGACTGGTTTTTCTCCCGCCCCTGGTGGTCATCGTGATGCTGCAGCGCCGCCGCGCCTGGCGTGACGTGGGGCTGCCCCTGCAGTTCTTCCTGCTCCTGTCGATCGTCGCGTGCGTGGGGTTCGTGCTGTCCAAACGCGCCATCGAGTACGCCTGGCCGTTCTCGGTCATCCTCGCCGCGCTGGCCTACGAGGAATGGACGCGGCAAAGGAGTGCGCGTTTCCACGTCGCAGTGTTCGCCGGCGTGCTCGCGCTCTGCCTCGCCTTCCTGCCCCTGCAACTCCGGCAGTTCGGGGCGCCGCGCCTGCCCATGCCGCGCCCGTTCGCGGCCTGGGCGCGCGCCAACCTGCCCCAGGGCACGTACATCGCCAATCTCTACTGGGAGGATTTCCCGCGCCTGTTCTACACCGCTCCGGACTATGTCTACTCCTGCGGCCTGGACTCCATGTTCGGGTACGCGGCAGAGGGCGAGCGGTACGTCCGCATCGACGCGCTCTGCCGCGGCACCGCCGAATTCCCCGCGCCCGGCGAACTGAAGGAGCTGCTCGGCACCGACCTGGTGTTCCTGTACTGCAACCACGCCCACACCGCGCGCCGCATGGCTGAGCGCGGGTACTCGCTCGCCTACCAGGGCCTGGACGGCTGGGTGTTCAATCTCGCCGCACCCCTGGTCGACCACCGACTGAACCCCGCGGCGCCGTAATCCGCCAGTCTCGCTGGGCGTTGGCATTGGCCAGATTGTTTCGCGTTGGGCGAGTTCGGATGCCCATGTGGTACAGCGCGTCCGCTCGGGCACCAAGGCACGTGACCAAATCGCGGAGACTGGCCCGGTGGGTCAACTGCCCAAAGGTCATGGAACCGAACTGGTCGTAGCAGGAGAAGTCTTTGACCTTGCAGTCGCCCCGGTAACGGTTGACACACCTCTGGAACTCCGGGTGCGGGACAAAATCCATGATCTGCGAGAATACGGGTCGGCCGTGGTTCATAGATGGCCTCCATGGTTGGAGGCCAACGTCGGACCGGCATCCGCAGATTCAAATCGTTTTTGGGCATGCGTGCCATATGTTCCTCGGATTCAAGGGCGTCTGAATCCGCCACAAAAAACGTTGGGACAGCAGTGACCCGAAAATCAGGTTTTTCCTTGGCCCGGGCCGTTGGCACCATGCAGCGATGGGCCTATGGTGACGACCAAGGTCTTCATGAATCGTGCGGGTTCGGCGGGCCACCGGGCACATGCCGGTGCCCCCGGGAAGGCATGGACGTCAGAGGCGGAATGCGGAGGTCAAGGCCTGACCGGAAAATAACAAACAAAGAGTTGCATTCCGTCAGGCGCCGTGTAGTGTGCCGGGAGAAGAAGGATTGACGCCCGGATGGAAAGCAAGGACGGAAGGCGTGTGTCGAATTCGAGTCCCGAAATGCACGGGGCTCGTGGACAGTAACTGGCAGAACCTGTGTCCGGGGCGGCAGGCCGAGTGCGGTCCGCAACGAAAAGGGCAAGGACGTGGATTCCTTCAGTAACTGAAGATCGGGCTGCGGGGTTCTTCAGTAACTGAAGATATGGGGGACACGACCACGATCAGCGCCAGAACCATAGACCCGTTGAGCGGCGTGAACTTCTCGGAGTTCAAGGTCGAAGTAGCACCGATCTCGGAGTTGGTGTTCGACCCGCGCTTCCAGCCGCGCCGCCAGGCCCCGGAGTCGGACAAGGAGGCTTACGAGGCGCTCAAAGCGTCGATCGCCGCCGAGGGAGTCCGGGATCCGGTCAAGGTGCTGCCGGAAGGCGGCAAGTACGTGGTTCTTGGCGGTCACAGCCGATGCCTTGCGGCAAGGGAACTGGGGCTGACCGAGATACCGGTGCAGGTCTGCGACCGGCTCACCGAAGACCAGGCCGCGACCCTGTGCCTCGTTGACAACCTCCAGCGCAAGAACCTGTCTCCCATCGACCTGGCCTACTATTTCCAGAGGCTGGCGAGCCAGTTCGGCTTCACCCAGGCTGACTTGGCCGCGATCACCTCACTGTCCGAGGCGAGCGTCTCCACGTATCTGAGTCTGGCCGAGCTGCCCGAGGAAATCCAGCAGCGAGTGGCCAGCGGCCACTTGCCGGTGTGCAAGGCGGGGGCGCTGGCGCCCATGTTGCGCGCCAACGCTCCGGCCCACGCTGTGCTGCGGCTGGCGCGAAAGGCGGAGAACCCGAGCGTTTCCGAGGAGAGCCTCCGCGGCATCGGCAGGCTGTTCAGGGTCTCCCAGGGGACCGGCGACGGCTCGGCGTTCGGGCGCCTGCCCACCGTGCTGCAGAACGCGATCCTGGATACTGCGCACGTCACTTCCGCCCATGCTGAGGCCTGGCTCAACCCGGCCACGTTCCTCACGACGCACGGCAGGGAACGAGGGAAACCTGTGTCCGTGCCGGCCGGCCTGATGAGCGCCTTTGCGGAGCGGTTGCGCAGGACCCCGGCGGGAAAGTTGGGGACCGTGGCTGAGTGGCTTGCGGCCGCATTGGACCAGGCCGCCGCCGTCAAGACGACGCCCAGCGAGTTCTCCTCCTCGATCGGCGGCATGGTGAAGACCGCCCGCAGGCTCGCGGAACTCCAGATTGCCCGGCGCGACGTACCGGCCGGAGAGCGAGCTCCGGTGCTGTCCGACCTTCTTTTCCTGTCAGCCTGGGTACGCGAGCAGTTGGAATTGATGAAGCCCTCCGTTGCGTCGGCGGGCGTTGCTGACAGCGCTATCGTGTCCCGGGCCGCAGCGGCCACAGTGCCGGTGCCAGACACCACGGACGCGGATGCGCCTGCGCCAGATTCGCCGCAGGTCTTCTCCCCCGGTCTGCCCGGGGAGCCGGCTCGTTCTCCGTTGCTGCGGGGCGGGCGGCCGAGTGGAACTCCGCGAAGGGCGAAGAAAGACAGTCGGACCGAGTTCCCCGCGATGAGTGCGTCGCGCCGGTTCACCGGCGCCGGTGAAAGCAAGGGAGTACCCGTATCATGACGTGCCATACGTCTGTCATTCTCCGTGCCCTGTGCCTTGCCGCCATGCCGCTGCTGGCGTGGCTTCCGTCGGCCCGGGCCTTCGACCAGCAGATGACGGTCCGCGAAGACGCCCAGGATGGCGACACGGCCGGCTGGGACGTGTATGACCAGACCCAGCCTGGGACCATCACCAATGTGGTTGACCCCGCCGATGCCGCGAATCGCCTCATCCGGCTCCAGGGCGGTGGTTGTGTCACGGGCTACCGGCTGACCTTCCCGACGTCTTCGACGGTCGAGTTCAAGGTCCAATGGCGCATGCGGTTCAGCGAGTTCTATGTCATCTACATCGGCTGCAGCACGACCGCCGGATACCGTTACCTCTATTACACTCCGGAGGACAGCAGCTATCTCGGGGCGGGAACCGAGGTCCAGCACGGGTTGGGTGTCATGACGAAGAACGGACGCTGGAGCATGTTCCGGCGTGATGTCCAGCGTGACCTCTGGGACGCACAGCCCACGGCGAACATCATTTCCGTTAACACGGTGCTCATCCGCGGCAGCGGCTGCATGGATGACATCCGGACCTACGACTATGCCGACGCCGATCGCGACCTGCTGCCCGACGAAACCGAGATGGCCTTGGGTCTGAATCCCCAGGATGCCACCGACGGGCATGGGGATCTCGATAGTGACGGGGCGGAGAACGCCCGGGAGTTCGTGCTCGGCACCGGGCTGACCGATGCCGACAGCGACGACGACGGGCTTAACGACGGGGCCGAGATCAATACCTGGGGCAGCGACCCTCTGGTTCAGGACACGGACCAGGATGGCCTGACTGACGGGGTCGAGGTGACACATTCCATGGACCCGCTGAGGCCCGCTGTGCAAGGCAACGGGTACACGTACGAGGCCACGGTTCTGGAGAATGCAGAGGACGGCAACGCTGCCGGCTGGGACGTCTATACCGGCAGCTCGACCGGCACCGTGACCAATGTTGCGGACCCCGTGAATGCGGCCAACCGCACGATCCGGGTTCAGGGGAATGCGACCGCCTCGGGGTATCGCTACACCTTCCCGACGCCGGCCAAGACCGGGTTCAAACTCGAATGGCGTCTGCGCTACAGCGAGTTCTACGTCATCTTTGTCAGTTGCACGACCACGGCCGGGCACCGGTACGTCTACTACAGCTCGGAAAACCCGAACTACCTGGGCAGCGGCGAGTACGTGCACCACGGCCTGGGCGCCTCGGCGTACAACGGGACGTGGACCACCTTCCGGCGCGACATTCAGCGTGACCTCTGGGACGCGCAGCCGACCGTCAACATTCTGTCCATCAGCGCCTTTCTGATCTGCGGCAGCGGCTACGTGGATGACCTCACCCTCCTGGCGTATGCGGACGGAGACCGTGACCTCGTCCCCGACGACGTGGAGACCGCGGCGGGGTTGAACCCGAACAGTCCGAGCGATGCCCACAGTGATGCCGACGCCGACGGACTCGACAACCTGCGGGAGCTCCTCCTGGGCACCGGCATCACCGACGCCGACACCGATGACGACGGGCTCGGCGACGGGCTGGAGGTCAACTCCTACGGCAGCGATCCCTTCGATTCGGATACCGACGACGACGGCATTCCCGATGGCGCGGAAGTCGAGTACGGCATGGACCCGCTGCAGCCCGCTATACAGGGTAACGGGTTCAAGTACGAGGCCACGGTCCAGGAGGATGCCGAGGATGGCAACACCGCGGGTTGGGAGATCTACGCCAGCATTTCACCGAGCACGATCACGAACGAAGCGGACCCGGCCAACGCGGCGAACCGTGCGATCCGACTGCAGGGCGCGCCGGGGACCGGGTTCCGGTACTGGTTCCCGGCGCCCGATGAGGCGGCGTTCAAGCTGCAATGGCGGATGCGCTTCAGCGAGCAGTTCTTTATCTTTGTCAACTGCAACACCACGGCCGGGCATCGTTATCTCTACTACACCTCCGACAGTGCCGATCCCCTCGGCAACACGGAGTACGTTCACCACGGCCTGGGCGCCGTGACGCAGAGCGGCCGCTGGGTCACGGTTCGCCGTGACCTGCAGCGTGACCTCTGGGACACGCAGCCGACGGTAAACATTCTCTCCGTAACGGCGTTCCTGGTCTGGGGCAGCGGTTACTTCGACGACATCACCACCCTGGCGTATGCTGATGTGGACCGGGACCTGATCCCCGACGCGATCGAGACGGCCGCCGGGCTCGATCCCGAAGACCCGGCCGACGCACTGAGCGATGACGATAGCGACGGCCTCACCAATGCGGCGGAGTTCCTGGCCGGCACGGATATGTTCGACCCGGATTCCGACCACGACGGTCTGAACGACGGAATCGAGTTCACCACGTACGGCACCGACCTGCTGGATCCTGATACCGATGGGGATGGGCTCTCGGATGGCGTGGAATCCGGCTGCGGCATGGATCCTCTGACGCCTGCAACCCAAGGCCCGGGCTACAGCTTTGAGAAACGCGTGATCGAAGACGCCGAGGATGGCGATACGGCCGGGTGGGATCTGTTCGACGCCGATCCGCCGGGGACACTGGCGAACGCTCCCGACCCCGACAACGCGCCGAACCGGGTCATCCAGTTCCAGGCGACCTTCGACACCGGCTTCCGGTTCACCGTGTCACCGTACGAGGCCCGGCGCTTCGTGCTCGAATGGCGGATGCGCGTTACCGGCAACTACCTGATCTATGCCACCTGCTACACCAGCGTGGGGTGGTTGAATGTGCGGTACGTGCCGTCCACGGCATCCCCGAATCTTGGCCTTGACCCGATTGTTGCGCTGGGTCCGGAACTGGCGAACGGTGAATGGGTGACCGTGCGGCGTGACCTCCTGGCCGATGTGCAGCGCTTGCACGCCGGCGCCTCCATCCTCGGGTTCTACGGCTTCATGGTGCGCGCTGCCGGTTGCGTCGACGATGTCGCGTTGCTGGCTTACCCCGACGCCGACCACGACAGGCTGCCCGACAGCGTCGAGACCGCCGCCGGCCTAGACCCCAGCGATCCGGCCGATGGCGCGGGTGATGCGGACGGCGACGGCCTGACGAACCTCGACGAGTTCATGCGGGGAACGCAGATCGGCGATGCCGACTCGGACCATGACAACCTGAATGACGGGCCCGAGGTCAACAGTTGGGGCAGTGACCCGTTGGCCGAGGACACGGACAACGACGGACTCATCGACGGCTGGGAAGTCGCGCACGGCATGGATCCGCTGAAGCCGGCGGTGCAGGGCGACGGGTACATGTACGAGTTCACCGTCCAGGAGGATGCCGAAGACGGGGACACGGCCGGGTGGGATGTGTATGACCAGACCCAGCCGGGCACTGTCACCAACGTTGTGGACCCGGACAACCCGTCGAACCGCCTGATCCGGCTCCTGGGCGGGACGCGCGCCACGGGTTACCGGTTGACCTTCGCGAAGCCGGAGCGGTTCGAGTTCAAACTGCAGTGGCGCATGCGCTACAGCGAGGACTTCACCATCTACGTCAGTTGCAGCACGACCGCCGGGCATCGTTACATCTACTACACCGCCGCCGAGACCGACGACCTCGGGACCGGCGAGTACGTCGCCCACGGTCTCGGGACCGCGAGCAAGTCAGGCGTGTGGATGAAGATACGCCGCGACCTGCAGCGGGATATCTGGGACGCGCAGCCTGACGTGGATATCATCTCCGTCGACGCGTTCCTGGTCCGCGGCAGCGGCTATCTGGACGACATCGTCACCTATGCGTACGCCGACGCCGACCGCGACCTGATCCCCGACGAGACCGAGACGGCAGCCGGCCTGGAGCCCGATGACCCGGCCGACGGGGCGGCAGACCTGGACGGCGACGGGCTCAGCAACGCGGACGAGATCGCGTGGGGCACGGACCTGCAGGCCGCCGACAGCGACGGGGACGGCATCCCCGACGGTAACGAAGTCAACCTCGGGCTGGACCCCACCGTGCCCTACACCGGGCCGGACCTCATGCACGCGGCGACAGAGGTCACGGACGCCGAAGCCGGCCTGGTGGCCTCATACTACAAGGGCGACTGGCGGTACTTGCCCTCGTTCGAGTTCTTCCCGCACTACGGGAGCGGGGTAGTCACCCAACTCGATATGGCCAAGTCCACGGGCCAGGTGTTCGACAGCGGCCGCACTGACACGGTTGGCGCGGTCTTTGCCGGCTGGATCGGGGTGCCCGCCGACGGCTGGTACACGTTCCACCTGACGAATGACGACGGGGCGTTCCTGTACATTGACAACATGCGGGTCGCGGGCACGGACGGCTACGTCTGGCACCTGGGCGAACCGTGGCAGTCGCAGGGCGATATCGGCCTGCGCGGCGGTAAGCACGCCCTGCGCATTGAGTACTTCGAAACCTACGGCAACGCAGCGCTGGTTCTCGAATGGGAAGCCATCGGCTTGGTGCGGGAGGCCGTGCCCGCCGTGAACCTGTTCCACTCGCCGGCGTACCTGCAGCAGATGCAGGCGTCTGATGACAGTGACGGGGACGGGTTGTCGGACGTCGCCGAGAACGCCGCCGGCTCCGACCCGGCAAAGATGGATACGGACGGTGAGGGCCTGATGGATGGCATGGAAGTAAACGAACTCGGCACCAACCCCTTGAGCGCGGACACGGACTCGGACGGTGTGAGCGACTTCGATGAAGCGGAACTGGTTCTCAGCAACCCGCTGGTTCCCGATATCGACGCCGTTCCCGTCACGGAGCAGGAACTCAACGGCTCCGACGGCACGGTGCTGTCCGGAACCTGGCACACGAGAGCCACCGAGCTATGCGCCGTCAGCAAACGCGGCGAGGTGGCGTTCCAATTGGCCGTCGCCGCCGCGGGCTGCTATCGCGTGGAGATCCAGGGCACGCAGTTCCTCGGCAACTCGACGTACACAGCATTCTCCATCATCGGCCACATCGACGACGAGTATGTCGGCACCGCCGTCCTCAACGCGCCGTTCGGCACGTCCGGCACAATCCAATTCCACACACCCTGGCTCCTGCCGGGAAACCACACCGCGCGTGTGCTGTGGGACAATGTCTACGAAGGCACGTCCCTTGACATCCAGGCGGTCCGGCTCCAGAAGGCGGGCGGCCCAGACACCGATGGGAACGGACGTCCCGACTGGATCGACCATCGCCTCGCGGTCATGTGCTCCCTGGATGCCGTGGCGGCGACCAGCAAGGTCTCGCCGCTCTGCATCGAGGGCATTGCCCACTTCCTTTCGGGCATGAGCATCTCGGATGGTACACCGGTCAAGCGCGCCACGTGGCGGCGCTGGCACGCCGACCTGCCACTATCCGAGGCTGGTCCGACGGCCGCTACAGTCTCATTCCAGAACGGCGCGAGTGCCGCGGCAGTCAGCACCGCCTGGGTGGCAACGAATGTGCTCAGCGAGCCGGACCTGACGCTGCGCAAAGGCGACGCACTGCGGCTGATCGCGCTTCCCGAGGGCGCCACGGGGGGAACCGTGCAGATCACGGTCGGTGCGGACACGTTCAGCACCACGCTTGACGCACCGGTCCTGCATCGTTTCGAAGCCGCCGGGATCTTCGTGGTGAACGGTACCTGCACGCCGCCCGAAGGCGCTCCCGTCACGGGAAGCATGCAGGTGACGGTCGTCGAATGCAGCCAGCCCGAGGCCCCGGCCATCTGGCGCGACCGCGAACGGACCTGGACCTGGAACGGCCTGCCCCCGGTCGCGGTCCTCGATGCCGCGCAGATCAGCCTGTCGCAGACCGCGCGCTCAGAGAATTCGGCAAGCTTCCAGCTCCGGCGCAGTGAAGTGATCGAGGACGTCCATCTCGTGGCGCGTCTCGGCGCTGGCGGCCCGATCCTGGCCAGTGTGCCCACGGACGGATTCTGGCTGCGCTCCGCCGTCGAAGGGCACGTCGTTTCTGTCGAGCAGTACCCTGACAACAGCGACAGACTCGAGGTCGAGGTCTTCACCGGCGGGCTGCCCGCCAGCGTGCACCTCAACATCAAGGTGTTTCCGACCGGGATCAGCTTCGACGACGGCGCCATTGAGCGCAACGTGCTTCCCTCGGACTTCAACGCCGCCGGCTGGTACATCTACTACATGCTGCGGGCGGACATGGCCCTGTCCATCTGCCGCATCACGACGGTATACCAGGGCTCGGAGATCGTGGGCGAGCTTAACTGACCGCTGCGACGGAGATGGCCGAACGGACACTGAAGTCAGAGAACTTGGCGGACGGGACTGACGTATGAAACATCGAACTGCAATTGCAGCGCTCCTCATCGTGGCGGTGTTCGCCGCCGGGCTTTGCCTTGTCGTGCTTCACTCCCGATCGGCGCTGGAAAGCCGTCGGGCCGGGGCGCCACCCGGGAAGCCGGCCGAGTCCACCGCGCCCCGCGAACCTGCGGTCCAGGTTGCTCCGGCTGCTCCTGCGGCTGAACCGCGCCTTCCCGACGTCCCGGGAAACACACCGGAATTGCGCCCCGAACAGGTGACGGCACACCCCGCGCCGGGGCCCGGCGCTATGCTGCCGCCCCCACCCGACCCGGTTGCCCGGGCTCGCGGCTTCGTTGCCCGCCTCTCACGCCCCGGCGATGCGGACCTGCGGGAGAGTGTCCGCGCCGCCATTCGGACCGGTGCGGCCGGCGATCATCAGACCCGACTTCGCGCTGTACAGGCACTGCCGCCGGCTTCAGAGCTGGCCCCCGAGGAACTGCAGGCACTCTACTGGTTTCTTGCCTCGAACGAGCCGGAACTCCACGGGTCGACGTCAGAGAACGCCATTAAGAACGACATTCTGACCCACCTCATCAAAGGGGGCAGCCCTGTTCCCGCGGATTTGCTCGATCTGCTGCTCGGCGTCTTCTACGACACGACACAGGACCGGACTTGGCGCGACTACATCGTGCAGCATTTCCGGTTCTATGTTCAGCAGCGCTGGCCTGATGTACGTGCCGCCAGCTTGCCCGGCGATGCGGATTTGACAGCTCTGTCCGATGCCTACGGGGCCGCAACCCGCGAGACCGGGACAGGTCTGGCCGGCACGGCGCTGATCGGACTCGAGTTCCTGTCCAGAGAGTATCCCGCTTTCGAGCGGGCAAAGATCCTGGAGACAGCCGAAGCCCTGGCACGGTCAGCCGACGCCAAGGAGACGGTTCGTGCCACGGCGCTTCAGGTCTGTTCGCTCGCCCGCATCCCGGCCGTGCTGCCGCTCGCCCTCGATATCGTGCGCGGGACGGGCGCGGGCGTTCCCCTGCGCATGGCCGCGGTCGCCATGGTTGGCGATCTGGGCGGGACTGGGGACGTACCGATTCTTGAGAGTCTCCTGGCGCAGGGCGATACGCGACTGCACACCGCGGCCGCTACGGCCATAGACCGGATCAGACGTCGCGAAGCATTGTGAGGTGTCGCGGTAGGTCCGGCCTGCCCTCAGGCCGGCCAGTTTGGCGTTGGATGCACGAGGAAGACCACATGACGCACAGCAGACAGTACATGCGGATAAGGTTCGGAGCGTTCGACGGCGCGCTGCTCGGGCTTGCCCTGGCTCTGGCCCTTGCCTCGGTGTCTCGAATCCGGGCGGATGCCGGTGACGGCGGCAACAACCCGCAGATTGTTGTGCTAGATCCGCAACCCACGAGCAGCACTCTGATGGTTGCCTCGGCCAGCGCCGCGGGCAAAGCCGCCATTGCCGCAGGTGGGACCCCGGAGCAGGTTGGCCGGGCTGTGGCCCGGGTTGTGTATCGAACCACGCCAGGCGACGTCACGCACGAGGAACTGGCATTGCAGATGCTGGAAACGCTGCTGGTGGAACTGACAGCGGCGCAGATGACCCCAGTCCAGATAGCCCGTGCCGTGCTTGCCGCCTATCTGGAGCTGGCCGCTTTGGCTGACATTGAGGGCGCCACCGGAAAGGCGTTCGACCTTGCCGTCCGCGCCTTGCTCCTTGCTGGGTTGGAGCCCGCCGAGATCGGGGCGGTACTCGCCGCCATTGCCGAGAGTGACTACGGCCTGGACGCGACAGAGTACGGCGCCCGTTGCGCCGGTTTTGCCGCTGCTTTGCAGGTTCTGGACGGTGGCGGGAACGCGGCAGATGCTGCCTCCGCTGCCGCTGCCGCGGCCCACGCGTTCGCCCTCAGCCAAGGGGCGGCGCCGGCGGATGCGCTCCTGGCCGGTGCGGCGGCCGCAGGCCGTGCCTGCACGGCCGCGGGTGAATCCCCCCAATTCGCCGGTGCAGCCGCCGCGCAGGCGATCCTGGCGCTGGGTGGGGACGCTTCCCTTGCCATCGCCGCGGCCGGGAAGGCAGCCGGGGCGGCAGCGCAAGAGGCGGGATACGACGTCTCTGACATTGGCGCGGAGGCTGCGGCGGCCACTGCGGTGGCGGGCGGCACGCCTGCTCAGGCGGGCTCGGCGGCAGCCGCTGCCGTTCTCGCGGCCGGTGGCGCCCCCGAGGAAGCGTGGACCGCTGCGGGTCTTGGGGCAGGCGGTGCGGTCGTTGCAGATGGAGGAACACCCGCCGAAGCGGCCGCGGCCGCGGCGCAAGCCGTCGTTACAGGTGGTGGAAGTGTCGCCCAGGCGGCGAGCGTCGCCGGGGCAGCGGCCGGCGCTGCTGTGGTGGCACAAGGGGGGACTCCCGCCGCCGCGGGTGCTGCCGCCGCTGCCGCCGTCCTGGCAAACGGTGGTGATTCGGCTGGCGCTGTCGTTGCGGCAGGCGCTGCTGCCGGCAAGGCCGTCGTCATTGCAGGCGGAGATCCGGTCACAGCCGGGGCCGCGGCCGGGGCCGCTGCCATCGCCGCGGGGGGCGGTGTACAGCAGGCGGCCGATGCCGGCGCCGCAGGGGCGCTTGCCGCCGGCGGCAATGCCCTGGACGCTGGATTGGCTGCCGGGAGCGCTGCTCTCCTTGCCGGGGCCGGCGTTTCCGTTGTGGGTGAACTCGCAGGGCACGCGGCGGCCGACGCCGGGGGGACTGCTCAGGTCGTCGGCCGCGCGGCCGGCGCGGCGGTGACTGCCGCTGGCGGTACAGCCGCCGCAGCCGGGGCCGCGGCTTTCGATGCCGTGAGCGCCGCGGGCGGGGCACCGGCCGAGGCAAGGAAAGCTGGGGGCGCTGCGGCCGCCGCCAACGTGCTGGGCGCCGGGGGGGAAGTTGAGGAAGCCGTTGCTGCTGCTGTTGCTGCGGTCACTGCCGAGTCTGGGCCCGTCAACGAAATCGCGGCGGCGGCCGGGCGTGCGGCGGCAGAGTACTACCTCGCGAAGGGAGAAAGCGCCGAAGGCATCGGCGAACTGGTTGCCACCGTGGTCACCGAGCACCAGGGGGATGTCACGACGGCATCTGCCGTTGCGGGGGAGGCCGCGGGTCTGGCGGTTCTCCGAGGCAACGGGACTCCTGATGCGGCGGCGTTGGCCGCCGGCGGTGCGGCGAAGGCCGCAGGGGGCGATTCCACGGCCGTGGCACGCGCTGTGGCGGCGATGATCATGTCGCAGGGAGGCAATCTTGAACATGCCGCGACTCTGGCGGCCGACGCCGTGGCGCAGATGGGCGGGACGCCCGCGGCCGCCGGCGCGGCCGCGGCAACCATCATCCGGGACGGGGGCGGCACAGTGAGCGACGCCGCGTTGGCGGCTGCCGCCGCAGCCGGTGCAGCGGCGGTTGCCTTGGGAAAAACGCCGGCACAGGTCGGTGCGGAGGCCAGAACCGCCGCCATTGCCGCAGGCGCCGATACCGCTACCGCTGCCATGGCCGCCGGCGCGGCAGCCGGGGCGGCGGCCGCCGCCGGACGAGAGAACCAGAGCCAAAGCGTGGTCGCTCATGACGCCGCCGTGGCCGCCAAGGCTGCGGTGCTGGCGGCGGGAGGAAGTGCGAGTGTCGCGGCCGCCGCCGCGGCCGACGCTGCGGCAAGGGTGATCGTCGAGCGGGGCGGAGCGCCTTCGCTGGCCGGGACGACCGCCGCCAATGAGGCCATGAGCGCCGGGGGCGATGTCGCGACGGTTGCGGCGGCAGCCGGTCGGGCCGCTGCGCTTGCGGCAAAGGCCACTGGGGATGAAGCGCGAGCTGCGACGGAGGCAGCCGCAGCAGCCGGGAAGGCGGCGCGCCTGGCTGGCGGTTCCGCGAGCGGGATCCGCGACGCGGCTTTCTCCGCGGCCGTCGATGCCGGGGCGACTCAGGAACTTGCCCGAGCATCGGCCGGTGCCGCTGTCGCGCAGGACGCGGCCCAAGACGTGTACGACGGCGGGGGTGCCATGGCGGCGGCGCGCGATGCCGCACGGGATGCCGCCTACGCCGCGGTCATCGCCAAGGGCGGCACTCAGACAGAGGCGGTCCGTGCGGGGGCCGCGGCGGCCGGTCTTGTCGTCTCTTCGGCCGGCGGCAGCAGCGCCGATGCCGGCGCCGCGGCTGCAGCGGCGGCACTGGCGCTCGGAGGAACGCAGGAGGATGCCGTCTTCGCTGCTGCCGATGGCGCAACCACCGAAGTTGTCGCCAACACCAGCTTCTTCGTACTGAGCATCACGAGCGAGCACGGCAACCCGAAGGGCGCGGGAACGTATCCGGCCGACACGATTGTGAACTGGTATGTCGAGGAAACGGTCCTGGCCCCGGACAACAGCGGGATCCGGTACAGAGGAAGTCCGAGTACAGGAATGGTTCGCATGAATTCAAACAAGACCATTGTCATTGCGTGGAGCAGGGAGTATCGGTTCCGCGCCTCAGCCGCGTGGGGCGGATCGGTTGCCATGGACTCGACCGCTGGCCTGACAGGCATGAGTTGGGGGGCTTCGTCCATTTCGGCGTGGGCACGGGAAGGGATATCGGTGCGACTCCGTCCCGTGAATGAAGGGGGATCTCACTTCACAGAATGGTCCGGCGATATCCCGGTGGGGTTGAGGTATGTTCCGGAGATCTCCCTGCCCGCCGACCGACCGCGGGATGTCGTGGCTCACTTCGATGGGGCGCCCCCTGGCGGGCCTGGCGGGGGCTCCACGCTGACAATCAACAGCAATTACGGCAACCCGCGCGGGGCCGGGTCCTACCCGGACGGGACCTGGGCCTCATGGTCTGTTACCTCACCTTGGCCTGGTGGCGAGGGGCAGAGGTTTGTGGCCGATCCGGCCTCCGGTTCCGTGTGGCTGCACGGCGGCAGGACCGTGGTTGTCAACTGGCGGACACAGTGGGCGCTCCTGGTGGATGCGACCAATGGCTCGGTGGACGTGCCTGACGGGTGGTACTATGCCGGTGCCACTGCCACGCTCACGGCAACGCCTGACCCAGGCTGGCACTTCGTCGGTTGGGTCGGAGACGTTCCGGACGGACTCGAGACGGACATGCCTCTGGCTGTTACGATGGACCAGCCGCGGAGACTGACGGCGCAATTCGGGACTTCCTACAATCGGCTCTCCGTTGATAGCGCCGTAGTCCAGCCTTGGACGCAGTGCGCCACGAACCCGAACGAGGGATGGCGTTCAGATGTCTCGCTCTACGGACCGGAGTCGGGTGTGCCGGCCACGTTCGATGCCGTGCATCTGACCACCAACGGCAGCCCCGCCTTCGACGAGACGTTCGAGACCGGAACGGTCGGGCAGCCGCCACAGGATTGGACTCCCCAGTTCCCGGGCAACGGCGCCATTCATGTGACGGACTCGCCCGTCTATGAAGGAGCGCGGGCGCTCGCGGTGGCCGGGGCTCCGACACAGGGACAGGGCGTTTACCGCGGCGGCACGTTCAGTCTGTTTCCGTCCGTCCTGTCTGTGCGTGTCTACGTTCCGGCAGGCCAGCCCCAAGGACAGCTCGCCCCCGCCTTCTGGTATGGCGGCCGGTGTGTGTCACTGCGGACCGCGGCCAACGACACTCTTGATGTATATCTGGGCGACGACGTGGCGGACGGCACGGGCGCGCCCGTCCTTTCAGCGCTGACCACCAATGCGTGGCATGAGTTCACTCTGGAGTTGTTCTCGACTCAGGTCTTGGACGGAGATACGGACGGCGACGGGCTCGCAGACGCTGATGAGATTGACATCTACGATACCGAACCCTTGGATCCGGACACCGATCACGACGGCCTGGGTGATGGGTGGGAAGTGGCCAACGGAACCGACCCGCTGGGCAATGAAACTCCGCTGATCGCCGAGGGGGAACGCGTGTCCGTCACCATGGATCATGACGGTGTACTGACGCCGTTCTCACTGACGCTCAATGCGTCGGACCTCGATGGCGATACGATCTCGTGGGCCGTTTCGTCACCGGCTCAGCATGGGACGGCTTCGGTCAACGGGTCAGGCACGGAGAAGGCCATCAACTACACTCCTGCCGCCGGCTACTTCGGCGCCGACAGCTTCGTGGTCCGGGTCGACGACGGAGAAGGGGGTTCCGACACGATCACGGTCGATGTCAACGTTTGCCGGGAGTCTCTCGTTGTGACGACCGACGAGGACACGAACGTGTCCGTCAGTCTCCTGCCCGGAGACGGCAGCGGCGACCAGCTTGCCTACACCGTGGTCGTCTGGCCGGCGCACGGCAATCTCTCAGCTTCAGGCATACCGCCGCACCTCACTCACGTGTACGAGTACAGCCCCAACAGCGACGACAACGGAGTGGACCGGTTCACCTACCGTGCGGCGGATGGTGAACATACCGTCTACATGGGCAGCGTGACCATCATTGTCAACCCTGTCAACGATCCACCCGCAGCCAGCGTCTTGACGGCACAAACCACCGAGGATCAACATGTGACCGTGACGCTCCAGGGGAGTGATCCTGTCGAGGGTTCGCCGGTGACCTACGCCATCGGCGCCCAACCCGCACACGGAAGCGTCACCCTCTCCGGCACCCAGGCAACCTATACGCCGAACCCGGATTTCCGCGGCCAGGACTCCTTCCTGTACGCGGTGTCCGACGGCACGGCCAGCGCCTCGGCCAACGTTACTGTCACGGTCACTCCGGTGAACGATGCTCCCGAGGCAGTGGCGCTGACTCTGACATTCGTACCTGCGCCCGACAGGCTCTCCGTGCAGTTCAACCTCCGGGCACGGGATGTCGATTCCAGCGAGTTCACGTTCGCGATTCCCTCGGGGGCTGAGCCGAAACGCGGGACGGCTGTTATTGCGGGTTCCGCCTGCACCTACACCCCGAGCCAGGGGTTCACGGGTACGGACGTCTTCTCGTACATTGCCACGGACCAGGATCTCCCCAGCGCGCCGGCCACGGTCACCGTTCTGGTCGGCATGGCGGAACCAGTTTACCTGTTGGAGTTCAACGAGCACTGGCTCGGAAACAGCGCGGCGGAAGCACATTTCGTGAACGCCGGGTTCAGCGATTCCGGCGACTACTCCCTGCCGGTCGGCGCCAGCGGCGTCAGCTTCGCGTATAACGACCGCGGCGGTACAGCGCTGCATTTCGATGCCGCGGCGCCGCATTACATTGACGCGAACAACTCCGGCGTCTCCGTCCGGGGCCCGGTCCTGACCTATGGCCGGGAGTTCGTAATGGAAGTCGGACTGCGCACCCGTCCGCTCGGTCCGGTCGATCTCATTGTCGATGAAGTCAATGGTCTGCGCACGCTGCACTGGTATCTGGACGTCGACGGGAAGATGCATGTCGACCTCGGCGAGACCGCTCCGGGCGCCTTCGCTCTCTCAGCCGTCAGCAGCGCCCCCGTGCTCGGGGCCGATGCCTGGACCCGGCTCGAACTGGTCGTCGACTTGGACGCCCAGACCCGCGGTGAAGTCGTCGGGATGTATGTGAACGGCCAGGCAACCGACATTGCGGCAGCGGCCGAACAGGCGCCAAGTCTGGAACTGGATCTCACGGGGTTGCCGGTCACCATGCTCCGACGCCGCGCGGCCATCGCCCTCGATGTGGACTTCATCCGTGTCATCACCGACCTGAAGACCCATTCCGCCACCGAGTTCCACCCCGGCGAAGTGCACACCGAAGAAGACACGGGCACGCCCCCCGAGTACTCCTCTGTGTCCATCATGGCGCCTGCAACCACCGCGCTGCGGCGGACCAGGTTCACCATGGTGGAACTCAACGCGATGTCCTCGGCAACGATCGAGAATGACCGCAACGGTGTCGGCGTCGCGTCGCTCTACGATACCCACCCGAACCCGCCCTGCGTTTTCCACGGCGTGTTCGAGATCAACTTTGCCCTTGAGAAACAGGCGTTCACGGCCGAAACATTCACCGTTGATGTGTATGCCCAGTACGGAGAGACGCCGAGCGCCTGGAAGAAGATCGCGGAAGTCCCGCTCACCAGGCAAGCCTTGGTTGACGACACCAACCCGGCCGGAATCTGCTGGGTGCACCGCTTCTGGGACTCCCACGTTCCGGCTTTCGACTGGACCGCCGCCGATACCGCCGCGTGCGGCCCGGCTGCGACGTTCAACCTGAAGTTCAAGGTGCGCTGACAGCACCCTCGAGGTCAGAGCCATGTTGACGCAGAATACAGGCAGGAGAACGCACACCATGCGGCCTTTCCCGATGCTTCCGGTGTTGGCTTTGATCGTGTTCATGGGTTGCTTCACGCCGGCCCGCGCCGACTCGCGGACCAAGCTGCTGGCGTCAGACGGGGCGGCCAATCACAGCTTCGGCAAGTCGGTCGCCGTCGACGGCGATCTCGCCATCGTGGGAGCTCCGGATGCCGGAAAGGCGTATATTTTCCGGCGCGAGGGTGACGCGTGGGTCGAGGAACAGAAGCTGACAAATGCGACGCCCGGCTTCGGGTGCTCGGTCAGCATCTCGGGCGACCGTGCCGTGGTCGGCGCCCGCGGCAAGTATGACGCCAAGAACTACTTCGCCGCCTCCATCCCGGGGCACGCATTCGTTTACCGGTGCGACCCCGGGGGCTGGACGCTGGAGGCAGACTTGACCTACCAGTTCGTCACGGACTGGTTCAACCATACGTATGAGGCCTTCGGCCAGGCGGTGGCCATCTCTGGAGAACGCCTCATCGTCGGAGCCCCGTTCACTTCAAGTTCCGGTCCTCACGCCCCAGATGCCGGTGCAGTCCACATCTACCGCCGGAACGGGACCATATGGACGAAGCAGAATACACAGCCGCTCTTCTCGCAGAATTGGCGACCTTCCGAGCACTTCGGCACGTCGGTGGCGATCTGCGGCGACTATGCCATCGCCGGTGCGCCCGACCGTGACGCTGGCGCGGTGTGCGTCATCGGCCTGTCCCGCGGTATGTATGTGAGTAAGGTCAAGATCAACGAGGCCGGCTACGGTGACCAAGTCGGTGCTGCCGTGAGTATCTCCGGTTCCTATGCACTTGTCGGAGCGCCCGGCAGCGGTTCTGTGCACGTGCTGAAACGCTTCCCTGTCGGTGGCTGGGCCTGGCAGGCCAAGTACACCGCGAGTGACCGCGCCGCAGGTTCCAGGTTCGGCTGTGCCGTTGCCATCACCGATACGGCCGCTGCCGTCGGCGCCTACGCCGACTGGGGCCGCGGTTCAGCGTATCTGTTCCTCTGCATCGCCGGACGGTTGGTCGAGGTCGGCAAGTTCACTCCTGCTGGGACTGCCCTTGGCGACTCCTGCGGGTATGCGGTTGCGGCCGACGTCGATGATCTGATCGTCGGCGCCTATGGCGACGATGACAAGGGCTCCGCGTCCGGTTCCGCTTGGGCCCTGCATGCCGCCCCCCTGTTCGCCCAGTGTCCGACCGCCGTCAGCCGAACCCTTTTCACCGCCGAGGACGTCCCGGTGGCTGTGGACCTGCAAGCGACCGACCCAGGGGGCGCGGCGTTGACGTTCGAGCTCGTCCATCGCCCCTCTCACGGGACGCTTTCCGGCGTCGCCCCGGCCCTCGTTTACACGCCCGCCGCGAACTACCAGGCCTTCACGCCGCCGGGCCCGGACTACGCCGGCTGGGAGAGCGTCGCTTTCTATGCGTCCAACGGCGCCTGGCGCAGCAATCTTGCCGTGAACTCCATCACCGTGTACCCGGTGAACGACCCGCCCGTCATCCCCCCGCCCGCCCAGGGCGAGAGCGTCTCGGTCATCATGGCCGAAGACGGGACGCCTGCCCCGTTCTCTCTTACCCTCAGCGCGGGGGACCTGGATGGGGACAACCTGAACTGGTCCATCGTCACACCAGCCGGTCACGGCACAGCGTCGGCCTCGGGCTCTGAGGACTGGACAACGATCGACTACTCGCCCGCTGCCAACTACTACGGCGCCGATTCCTTTGACGTCCAGGTGTCCGACGGCCACGGCGGCGCCGACACGACAACCGTCAATGTCACGATCCAGCCTGTGAACGATCCACTCGTGATCGTCGCCACCCCGGTCCCGGACGCGACCGAGGACATACCCTATTCGTACCAAGTCGAAGTCCAGGACCCCGACGACCGTAATGACGGCGTCGACCTCGTCTTCTCTCTCAGCAGTCCCGGTCCCGGAATGACGATCGACTCGATCGGGACCATCACCTGGACGCCGCCGGAAGGCGTCCCATCGCCCGTGACCGTGACCGTCACCGTACGCGACGGCGGCGAGGACGGCGTTCAGCCTGCGACGCGGACGTTCACCATCACCGTCCGGCGCGATAACGAACCCCCGGTCATCTCCGGGACCCCGTCGGAAACGATAGACCAGAACGCCCCCTACACCTTCACTCCGTCAGTGACGGACTCGGATATTGGCGACGCTCACACGTTCAGCATCGAGAATCCGCCCGCCTGGGCCTCGTTCGACACCGCCACCGGCGCCCTGTCCGGCACACCGGCGCAGGCGGATGTTGGCGCCACGACCGGCATTGGGATCACCGTGACCGACTCGTGCGGTGTTTCCGCCTCGCTCCCTGCCTTTGACCTGATTGTCGTCGATGTCAACGACGCGCCGGTCGTCTCTGGCACGCCAGGTACGCGCATCACGCTCGGGATGCCTTACAGTTTCACTCCCGAGGCTTCGGATGTCGATCCGGCCGACACCACCGCCGCCCTCACGTTCAGCATCGTCAACAAGCCCGCATGGGCCAGCTTCAACGACCCGCGCCTGCCGGACTATGACTCGAACTACCTGCCTTGGACGCTCCACGGCACCCCCGCCGAAACCGACATCGGGACGACTACCGACATTGTTATCACCGCCACTGACGCTCATGGCGCATCGGGCTCCCTGCCGCCATTCGACCTGACCGTGCTCCCGCGCCAGACCGTCGTTACCCTCGACGACGTGGACATGCGTAAGCGCTTCGTCTACGATCTGCGTCCCGTGGCACAGGATCCGGACCGCGTGTTCAGTAAGATCGATGTCCACTTCAGTGACATTCATGTAAGCGACGGTCAGCCCGTCCCGTACGATTCGCTTGAGAATATCGTCGTGCGGTACTACGGAGACAATGACTTGGCCTCCGAGATCGGTCTCGGGGTTCTGCAGGCGTTTGAAGCGAGTCAGGGGCGCCATGTTCAGGCGAGAGATGTCCTTGGCGGCAACGAGGTAGTCTATGTCGGTGACCTTATGGGACTTCTCCATTCCATACCTCCAAACGAGCCCACAGACCACTTCACCACCGACGCCCCGCCAACAGTGGCGACCTACACCTATCGTGTCTATACGTGGCTCACGGGGCGCAACGACGACCTGGCGGGCTCTGATCTTAACACGGTTCTGGTCGCCGGCGACCTCGCCCGGCTCGATACGTCCAATGGCGCCCGTCACGACGGCACGGAACAGGCCGCCGGTGACATCGTCGCATTCCTCGATGGCTCGGCCGGCAACGGTTCCGTCCATGTCATCTGGTCATATCGAGACTGGCAGACCGGCGAGACCGTTGGGATCCAGGCCCTGCTGGCTGTGCTCTACGTTGCGCCTTACGGGTATCCGGCGAACGCGCAGTACCTCGATGTGGACCCCGCGGCGGGTGCACTCCAGATCAGCGGCCTTCAGAACGGTATCCCCCATGACGTCGTGCTCTGCGTGCTCCATGCCGACGGCAACCTGATCGTCTCTAACACACTCACCCTGACACCGGCAACCAGCCCCACGCCGCCTGCCGAAGACGACACGGTCATCCAGGACGTGGCGCCGCCGCCTGTCGCCGTCCTGACGGGCATGGCCGGCGATGGCCGCGTCCGCCTGTCCTGGCGCTTCCTGGCCCCCGTGACCCGGGCCGAGACAGACATCGAGGTCAGCAAGCAGACGCTCGTCTACGGCACTGGCTCGAGTCTGGCGCCGGTTTCCCTTTCCGACCCCGCGGACCGATGGAAGGAGGTCGCCGGACTGAAAAACGGGACCCCGTACCGGTTCACACTCAAGGTCGAAGACGCCGCGGGCAACGTCAGTGTCTCGGACACCATCACCCTGACGCCCGAGTCGGGGGCGCCCGCGCTCTATGACGTCGCCGGGTTCGAAGTCTACGCGGGCGCGGATGCTGCCACAGGCGTGGGCACGGCGTTCCTGCACTGGAGCTTCAAAGACCTCACGCTCGGTCCTGATCCCGACACCATCGGCTTCCTCGTTGTGCGCGACGGCAACGGCGCCGCCGAACTCGTGGCCGCCCTGCCCATCGATGGCTCGACCTCGGGGGTTGCCACGGTCTTGCGGCAGTACAGTTTCATCGACAGGAATCTCGCGGCCGCGATCCCCTACTCCTACACCATCTACACCATCGACAAAGCCAACCACCGCTCGCTCGGCGTCACGCGTTCGACCGTCACCGGCGAGGACACCGCCGGCGTCGTGTCGGCGAACTTCACCGAAGGAACCTCTGTGCCCCAGGCTGCGCCGGGCAACCCTCAGTGGACCGGGTCAGCCAAAGGCGCCAAGCCCGGTCGCGACGCAACGGCGGTGGTCACACCTGACCCGTCCGACCCGTATGACCTCGTAATCGCCAGCGGGGTCATGCCCATCCGCGCTTCGAATGCCATCAGCCTCGATGGCTACCCAGGAAAGTTCTTCCAGAACATCATCCCCGAGGCCGATGTCTTCGCCGTCCGGTTCACGCTGACCATCACCGGCGAGGATCCCTACAACGCCCCGGTCACCGTTCTGCAGTTCCAGGCCAAGGACTACCAGAATTCTGCCTCGACTCCCACCTCTCGCCCCACGACCCTCGCGATCTACCAGGACCGCGTCGCATTCGGCAACCGCGTTGCCCCCTTCGTCCACGGTGGCGTCGAACACAAGTACGCCATCACCCAGTTCTACGATGACCTCTACCTGTGCATCGACGGCAAGGCCGTGAGCCCGCTTGCCCCCACCCCCGGCAAGACGTATCCCGAGGACCTCGCTCCAGCCCCGGCCGCCACGCCCGAAGTGGGTAACGCCTTCGTCCGCTTCGGCGCCCGCGGCGCTAACACGGACATTGTCACTAAGTGGTCCGCCTTCGAGTATGTCGTCGGCGTCGCCGGACTGTTCCCACTCGGCGAGCCGTGGGTTGACCCAAACCCGCCTGGCGGTGTCTCGTCTCTGGCCGTTGGCGTCATCTCCGCGCCTGCGGGTTCCGTCACTGCCAGTTGGACGGCCCCGCTAGATCCCGACGTCCACACCTACCGCATCACCATCGACGGTCTGCCCCAATTCAAGGTCTTCACACATGACACCGCGGTCACCGTCGCCGTCCCAGATCCGAACCCCGTGCCGCACACGCTCTCGGTTCAGGCGCTCGATACCTTCGGCAACCGCGGGCCGGCCGCCTCGGCGCCCTTCCAGATTCTGCCCTACGCCGCTGGCGGCACAGCACTCATGATCGTGACCAACCCGACGGAGACCGGCTTCGACATGGTGGGCTTCTCGCAGGTTACACCGGGGACGATCTCCGAGAGTCAGGACCACCAGTGGTTGTCGTTCAGCGAAGGGGCAACGTACGGCCTGACTCCACAATTAGACCCTGCCCGGGACACGTGGAGTATCGAGTTGACCTACGCCATCAGTCCGGCGCCGGTGACCGTGGGCGGCGTGGCCTGCAGCAAGATGAGCGACGGCACGATCCTCCGCCTCAATGGCACGGCCGATCTGCGGATCGCCCCGGACAAGCTCTTCTTCCGCAATGCGGCGGTCGGGACCTTCGTGTCCGGCGGTGACTCCCACGTTCTGCGCCTGATTAACCACGACAACGCTCTCCACGTCTTTGCCGACGGTCGCTACCTCCAGACCGTGACCGGGCTCGATCTTGCGGACCTGCAGGCGGGGGATGTCTTGTCCACGAACGCATCGAAGCCCAACATCAACAAGCTGATCCTCGTCCATGGCGCTACCAAGGCGGACGGGATGGCGGACCTCTTGCATCCAAGCGCGCTCTGGCCCACCCCGGTCTTCTCCCTCGGGACGTGCACCCCCAGCGTCGCCAACGGCGTGGCCTCCGTCACGTGGGATGCCCTGAACACGATTGTCACCGGCACGGCTACCGTCGACTTGTACCTGCTCGAACCGAAGTTCACGGCTCTCAACCAGGCCGGCACGAACTCGCTTTACCGTGATGCCGCCAACGTCGCGACCCCGGCTGTTGCCTTTGTTCCCGTCCGGTTCCTCAATACATCGAGTGGCCAATTCGACCCGGTCACCACCGTCGCGGCGTCCTACCCGGATACCGCGTTCCCGCGCCTCGGCAAACTCGTGCCCAGGAACGCCCGGGGCGACACCGGCCTCGGTGACGCGATCGGCCTGCCCGCAACGCTGCCCCTGTCCGGCGGCGCCGTCGCCACGGACACGGCCATCGACTCGCCGGTACTCGCTGGCGCCTGGGATTATGTCTTCGACGGCCAAACCCACGACACAATCCTGCGCCCGTCGGCGTTCGTCCCCGCCTACGCCGAACGCACCGGGGCCACCGAAGCGCTGCTGGTCCGCAACGCCGCCAACACCGTCATCGACCGCGTTCCGGACGGCTACCAGTCGGACCCGGCCGCGGCGCCGATCTCCGGCGCCTGGACCTTCTCGGCCTACGTCAAGTTCGCCCCGGGCTTCCGCGGTACGTTCTTCGAGGCCGTTCCCGCCACGGCGGAACCCATCCGGCTCAACTATGACGGCAGCGCCGTGACCTTCCGCGGACTCCGCAAGGTGCTGAGCGCCGCCAACATCCACCACGTCGCTGTCACCGTCTGGCCTGCCAGCGACCCCGACGTGCCCAACACCCGTTTCGTCCGTGTCTACCTCAATCATGTGCTGCTGACCGCCGACGTGGCGCCGCCTGCTGACGCCGTCACCGCCCTCACCGAGCTGGACTTCAACGCCACCTCGACGCTGCGGTTCGGCAACCTCGCCTACACCCCGACCAGCACGACCGGCGCCCCCGGCGACACGCCAGTCAAACTCGCACCGCTGACGTGGTCGGAAGTAACGTTCGCCGACCACGACGCCAACCGCACGGATGCCTCCGCCACCGCCCCGAGCAACCCGCTGTCGGCGGTCTGGACGTACTTCCCCGCCAGCGTCAGCCCCGCCGCGCCCGGGCTCGATCCCAGCCGCGGGTTCGTGCACATCGAGGGCACGCCCGGCACGCCTGCCGAACTGCGCTACACGCGCGGCGCCGGTGCACTGGGCGACATGTGGTCCGCCGAGTTCTGGGCCGCGACACGCGCAGGCGCCGCCACGGTCGAGATCCAGAGCTCAGGCATGCGCGTCCGTATCGAACCCGCGACCATGACGTCCGGACTGCGTCTCTACCGCGTCCTGGTCAGCCCGGACCTGGTCAGCCTCTTCGTCGACGGCAAACAGTACGACGTACGCACTCCGCAACCGGGCGCCGCATTCCCCGTCGGCGCGCCTGCCGCGCTGCTCGAACCCGAGTCCGGCTCGACGTTCACGCTGTGCGTCAGCGCCAGTGCGGACTCCGCTGTCGTGTTCAAGGACTTCCATCTCGTTGCCGGCGCGGTCGATGCCAGCGACGCCGGGTTCGCCACCATGGGCGGCGTCATTTACACCGAGACCGCGCTCGTTGACGGCGCCACGCAGCATGCGACCGACTCGGATTTCCTTTTCCTCCCGGCGCTCCTGTCCTGCCCTGCGACCATCGCCAACGCGCGCTGGGTCTTCGACAGCACGCACCCGAATGAACTCTCGAACCCTGTGCCCGTCGCCGATCTGGTCGCCCACGCCTTCGGGCCCGGCGTCTACGGTGTCACCATGGTCCTCGACGATCCGGCGCTGGCGCCGTTCACGTCCCTGGCTCAGCTCGTTTCCGGCCACCCCTACTTCGCGGTTGGACTCGGCAACCTGCGCACTTCGGGGCGCTACACGATCGACACCAGCCTGCAACCGCCCGAGAACCTGGTCGTCACGCCCGCCGCCGACAGTCTCACCCTCGATTGGACGCCGTTCCGCAATCAGGCGCCGGACAACTACCTGCTCGTGCTGTACGACCCGGCGCCCAAGCCCGGCGCCAACCTGGCGAACGTCTATGTCCAGCAAACGGTCGCGCCGGGCGACCTGCCCGTCACCATCCCCGTGCATTCCGACCTGCGCGCCCGCAATCTGACGCTCGAACTGTACGCACAGACTGCCAACGGCCGCTCCGCGCCACTCGAACGCCGCGTCTCGACGCTCGATGCGCATTCGGTCGACCTGCAAACTGGCGTCGCACCTATCTACACCGCCGCCACCGGCGACCGCCTCATCGACCTCAGCCTGAACGCCCACCCCGAAGACCTCCAGGGCTACGTACTCTGGCGCAACGAGCCCGAAACGCGCAATGACGGCCAGCCCGACGGACCGCAGGCGACCGTCGACCGCTTCCTTGTCAGTCTCGAGACCAACGCCGTGCCGCGCTTCGGCAAACTCCTCGAGCGCTGGCCAACCTACACCCACATCACACCGCCCCAGGCCGGCTCGATCACGCCCATGCTGAGTGCCGTGGACCAGGCCGCGATCCTCGCCGCGCTGGACCGGAACGTCTTCTTCTTCGACGCGGCCCGGGGCGAGTTCACGATCCCCATGTCGCGCATCGTGAACACGGTCGCGGGTGCGCCGGCCGTGTACCGGTTCACCGTTGATCCCTGGGACGATGCGCTGCCCAACGCCGACCCCGACGGGCCGGGCCCCGTCCCGAACCTGGGCTCGACCGAACCGGGCGACAACGACGTCCCCGCTGGCACGCTCCCAGGCAACGGCGTCAACACCGCCGGCATCGAAGCCCAGGCCGCCAACCTCTGGCCGGAAGTGCTCTCCGACCGGTACGCCATCGTCATCGCCGGCACGCCGGTGCAAACCCTGCGCCAGCTCGCGTCTGACGCCGGCGCCCCCATCCCAAACTGGATCGTCAACAACATCGACCTCGATATGCCGGCCATTCCGGCCGCCGCCGCCGCGAGCGCCGCCACGCTCTCGGGCCCGCGCGCCAGCGACCGCACCCTGCTGTACGCCCGACTCGCCACCGGCGCCACCACCCTGGCCGAGTTCTCGCGCCTGCTCGAGCCCGGTCACGAGGACGACCCCAACCTGCCGGCGCCGTTCGTCTACAAGCCCGCGGCGCGCTGCGTGCAGGCCGCGCCCACGGCCACGTTCGTGTCGGCCGCCGCGCTCCGGCCCGGCCTGAACAGCTTCAACTTCACCGTCCGCGACGCCGATGGCGCGCAGTACACCGCACCACTCTACTTCGATGCCGGGCTCGACCCGGCCGGCAACCCCATTCGCGCTCAGTACCTGCTGCTCGACACCGAGCCGCCCGACGTCGCCGTGCTCGCGCCCGCGCCGAACGCGGCGGGCGACACGGTGGCGCTGCGCGACCTCACGGTCAGCGGCACGTACTCCGACCTCAGCGGCGTGCGCGCCGCGCGCCTGCTCATTGACGGCGCGCCGGTCGCTCTCGATGCGGCCAACGCGTCGGTCAAGAACGGCGGGTTCTGGTTCCATGCCGGCCAGCTCGGGGCGCCCGGCACGCACACGTTCAGCGTCGAGTTCACCGACCTGACGGGCAACGTCAGCGCCACCGAACCATGCATCTTCCAGTACTGGCCCCAGGACGTCCGTCTGAGCGCCAGCCTGGTCCGCGAGTCGCCCGGCGCGCCACTGCAACTGCAAACCATCCTGACCGGAGTCGATATCGACGGGACAGGCCCGGCCGACATGGCCGATCTGGTCTCGATCGCCATCGAACGCAAGACGGCCTCGGACGCGCTCAAAGCCCAACTCGGGGCCGGGGCTGCCGTACCGCTGGCCGAGCTGCTCGACACCGATCCCGCCACGCCCGGCCCGCACGCAGCGACCGTCGAGGTCGTCATCTCGCTGCCCGGCGCCACGCCGGTGACCACCATCCTGCGCGCCACCGTGACCTGGTACAACAACGACGCGGCGCCCGAACTGTCGAGCGTCAGCGTGCCCGTCGAGCGCGTGCTGTTCGCGACCGGCAACGCTTACACCTTCACCAGCCTGCTCATCACCTGGTTTGACGAAGCGCCCGGCGTCGATACCAGTCGCGTGCGCATCCGCATCGCCGACCCGGCGCATCCGGACCAGTTCCTCGACGTCACCGCCAAGTTCGAGATCACGCCGGCCTACGCGCGACTCAAGCCCGGCGAGACGCTCGCGGTCGCCAGCGTCAACCCGGTCATCGAAGTCCTGGCGCCTGAGTTCGGCGATGCGTACGGCGCCACGCCCATCCTGCTGCGCTACATGGTCCTGGACGCGGCGTTCGCGGCCGGCCCGGTCATCGAGCATATGGATGCCTTTGCGTTTGCCGCCGGCCAGACTCAGACCGTCACGCTTTACGGCCGCAACCTGGCGGGGCTCGACACGGTCGAGGTCGCCGCCGCGGACGGGTCCTGGATGCTCAGCCTGCCGGTCGTGCATTCCGAGGTCGGTCTGGTCCGCGACCCCGCCATTCCCGGCGACGTGTGGGACGCGATCACCGTCGAGTTCGCGCCGCCCGCCGCGGGCGCGGCCGTGTTCAGCCTCGCAGGTACGGCCCAGACGCATACGCCGGTCATCGCGGTCAACGCCGCCAGCGCCGCCGCCGTGGCCGCGGCCGTCGCCGGGCTCGAAGATACTGACGGTGACGGCCACATCACGGTCTCCGATCTCGATACGGACGGCGACGGCACGCCCGAAGTCGGCCCGCTCGAAGCCGCGCTGCCACCCGCGACCGCGACCACTGACGCGGCCGGCCCGGGCGCTGACGTGGGTAGCGGCATCAGCATCGTCACGCCGCCGGTGGACACTTCCGGGCCAACGCCCACCCTGATCACCGGCAGTAACCTCATCGACTTGGTCGGGTTTGTCCCGGACGGCGCGGCGCGCGTCATTGTCACCGCCGACCCCGACCCCGCGGTGACTGGCGACGAGAAAGAGGAGACCGCGGTCATCTGCAAGTCGGACGTGGCCGGCAAACTCAAGTTCTGGGCCCGCAACGTCCGGCTCGACCGGCCCGAGTACACCGTCACCATCACCGCTGAGATGGAAGACGCGCTCATCCCCTCGCCCACGGCCACGCTCCGGCTCCTGGTCGATCTCGACAAACCGGTCGTTGTTTTCGATTTCGCGCCGCCGCTCGACACCGTCTATGGTTTCCACAGCCTGTACCACGGCCTCGCCCTCGGCGACGCGGCCACGGCCACGTCCCAGACCCAGTACGTGGTCAGCGGCACGGTGACCGACAATTTCCAGGTCGATCCGGCGTCGATCGAAATCCGACTCGACAACGCGCCGGTCAGCGCCGCCGACTACCGCGTCATTCCGGTCAGTCCCACCGAGGTCAAGTTCATCCTCAAGACCAACCACACCCTCGACATCTGGCGCCGCTGGGCCGGGTCGGCGCTCAATGCCTTCCTCGACCTGGACGATATCGTCTACGGCACGCATAACCTGCACGTCATCGCCAAGGACGTGACCGGCAAAGCCGCCAACGCGGTCAAAGTCTTCAACTTCGACCGCGGCCAGAAGGTGACCTTCGCCATCGCGCACACCGTCACCACCGACGCCCCGCCCGTCGTCACCGGGCCGCTGGCCGAACCGGCGGCGTCAGGCGCCGCCGCGATCGTCGAGGCGCTCGCGTTCACGCTCGGCTACACTGGCCACACCCCGCCCGAACCGCGGAACGTCGGCCAGTACGGGCTCGAACTCCAGACCGCCATGCTCGACGTGCGCGACTACGGCGTGTCCTACGCACTGCTCCGACATTGGGAACTCGACGGGTGGCTCGATGCCGGCCCCAGCGAGACGAACCAGTTCGCCGACCCGAACAGCGTCCTGCGCACCGCGACCGATTTCGCGACCTGGCAGGCCCTGTTCTTCGGCGACGCCCCCGCGTTCACGCGCAGCGGCATCCTGAGCGCCGCGCCGTTCGGCGCGCCGGCCTACGAAGGCGGCGCCATCGAGCAGCTCCATCTGGTCGCGCTCGGGTACCCGCTCGATCCGACGCTGGTGCCCGCCCTCGATGTCGCGGCCTCCACGCGCCTGCCCGCACCCATGCATCTGGAGTACGAGAAGGAGGTCACCACCTACGGCGCTACGACGGTCACCACCACCACCTATACCGGCGCCTACGACGTGACCCCGTCCGACCACCGCGTCGCGGTCAGCCTGCTGAGCATCTTCACCGCGGCCACCGACCGGTTCAATCCCGCCAACAACCTCGGCGCGCTCGCCAATCACGTCGCCGTGACCTGGAGCGAGAGCAGCACCTCCACGACCGTGGCCTACACACCCGGCAGCGGCGGCGGCGGTGGGACGGGTGGCGCCGGTGGGGGGGGCGGCGGCGGCGGGTTCGGCGGCGGTGGTGGTGGGGGTGACGGTTCCGGCGGGGACGGCGGCGCGGGCAGCGGCGGCGATGACCCGCCCATTGCGCGCAGTGCCACGATGACACCGCGCGTCGCCACGCTGCATCCGGGCCAGACGGCCAGTTTCGCTCTCAACGTCACCGGCGGCGACTACGGCGTGTGGCACAACTGGTACCACGTGCCCGGCGACGCCGAGGGCCACGCGGCCGCCGCGCCCGGGCTCGAACTCAGCGTGCCCGACCCGGACCTCGGTCAGGAGTTCAGCGCCTCCGCCGCTTGGGACGTTACCTGCAATCTGCCCTGCATCCGCGGCAGTCCCGTGAACGCTCTGCTGACCAACGAGAACCCGCTCTACCCGGTCCTGGGCAGCTACTACTACGACATGGAGTACTGCTTCAAGTACAAGGTCTACGGTGTCGGGTTCGGCGTGACCCGCGCGGAGTCGCCGGCCGGCCTAACCCCGCGCGACTTCGCGTACCAGTTCCTGCCCGTGTCGCAGCCGTACGCCGAGATCGGCATCGACGAGCGCACGCTGCTGCTGGACAGCACCGCGGTCCCCGGCAAGTCCACCGCCGCGTTCGACATCCTCGTGCACGACCCGCTGCTGTCCGGCTCGGAAGACCCGTTCGCGCGCACCATGGACGCGTGGCTGGACGGTGTCCCGGTCACGACGCTGTACATCGTCGATCCGGACACGGTCGCGCCCGCGTTCCGGTTCACCGTCACGGGCCGCGAGGTCCGCTACGGCACGAACCGGTTCGCGTTCACGTTCCGCAACGAGCTGGGCGTGGTCAGTCACCAGGTCTTCTCGCTCGAGATCGGCGACGCGGACGGCCTGCGCACCACGCTCGACGACCTCTACATTGCCGGGACCGGTACGGACATCCGCTACGTGCAGCGGCCCGACACGCACCTGGCACACGTGTTCGCCGAGTACCGCAATCCGGCCCAGACCCTCAGCATGTCCGGCGGCGCGAACGCCGCCACGTTCCAACTCAAGCGCCAGGACTCGCGTTTCGGCCGCTTCCAGCGCCCGATCTACGTCACTGACGCGCACCCCGCCTCCGGCGCGCTCACGCTGCCCACCACGTCCGGACTCGACATGCCCACCGTGGCCGCCGATCCCGGCGCCACGGTCACGCTCGGGGACGGTACGCAGACGGTCAAGCTCTACGCCGAAGGCGTCTCCTTCCTCCAGAACGGCGCGCCCACGCACCAGCTCGAGTCCCTGCCCGACACCACGGTCACGCCGCCAGTCCCCAAGACCTTCATCCCCCTGGCCTGGCTCGGCGCCGACCGCATCGGCGCCGCGCCGCCGGACCATTTCGAACTCCAGATTCTTTCACCGACCCAGGCCGCGCTCGAACTCGGACTCGATTCGGCCGTCATCTCGCTCGACGTGACCGGAACCGACACCACGGTGTTCGACAGTCGCGGCACGGAGTTCTTCGGCCCGACCGTCAACCTGGTCCAGTTCATCGATGGCTATCCGCGCTATCACTACGACAGCGCCACCGGCACGCGCAGTCTGGTCGTGCTGCCGGGCGAAACGCTCCTGCTGCGCTGCGGCGAACTCGAATCGCGCGCCATCGTCACACCGTACGCGACCCTCGACGACTTCGAGGCCGTGACCGGCGTCACGCCGTCCGTGACGTACGACTTCCCGACCCGCGCCATGTCCGTCACCCCGGAAGTACTGCTGCACAACCGGCAACTCAAGCTCACGCACGCCCTGTTTGCCATCCCCGGCAGGAGACTGCCCACCGTCGCGGCCCTGACCTACCGCTCCGGCCAGCCCGGCAGCGGCATCTGCGGCCACGGCTGGTACGCGAGCTGGGATGAATGCTTCGTGCCCCAGGGCAGCGATTACGTCTACTGCGGTCCGGATGGCCGCCGCGACCTGTTCGCCCTGTCCTCGACCTCGGCTGCGGCCCTGGAGATCCCGCCCGGATACGACATCAAGGCTGAGGTGGAGAACGCCGGCACGCAGATCGTCGTCACCCGCACCGACGGCACCAAAGCCACCTATCGCTCGGGAAAGGGCCGGCTCGAACTCAAGCTGCGCGAGGTCCGGGACCGCTACGACAACACCGTGCGCTACGAGTACGACGCATATGACGTGCTCCAGCGCATCGTTGACGACATGGACCGCGCCTACACGTTCAGGTTCGAGCAGCTCGGCGCCAACGGCCTGCGCCTGGAGAGCATCCAGGACTTCGAATACCGCGTCTATAGCTTCAACTACAACGACGTCGGGCAACTCAAGTCCATCGCTGCCGACGCGGGCAGCGAAGCCTTTGCCGTGCACTACGCCTACACCGACCTGTCCGCCACAGGGCTGCTCCAAGGCATCGGCTATGGCAGCCTGCTCGACAGCTTCGTGACTGTCCAGTACGACGATCCGGCTACCGCCTACGGCCAAGTCCACTTCGTCCTGGTCGGCGAAGGCGCCACGCACACGACCGACACGTTCACGCGCTCCGGCCTCGACACCACGCACACCGACGCGAACGGCGTGGTCACACGCTACACCTTCAACGACCCGAACGGCGTCATGCTCTGCTCGAACGTGACCGTCGATCCGGGCGCGGTCCCGCCGCACCTGGACCTGGAGACCGTCTTTGTGCACAATGGCGAGCAACGCGTCGCCAGCGTCACCTATCCGCTCGGCAACCTGACCTCGACCGGCTATTCGACCACCGGTAGCACCGACAAACGCGGCGCGGCCAATGTCACCGCCGTGACCCGCGACCCCGGCGCGCGGCTGTACCCGGCCGGCGGCGTCACCACCGACCCGACCGGCGTGGCCGGGACCGGCAACTCGACTACCGCACTCTATGACACGTTCAGCTACGGCGGCGAGGCCCAGTACTTCCAGATCACCTCGGCGACCGCGGCCGACGGCAGTTACACCGAGTATGACTACTACACCCACGGCGGACTCTGGCACAGCAGAGCCCAGGACCAGGCGGGCGTGCTCCTGTCGACCACGTACACCTACCCCGTGCCCCCCGTGCCCAACTATGGCCAGATCGAGACCGAGACCACGCCCGACGGTACGGTCACCACGTACAACTACTACCAGTCCAACGACCAGTACCTCAATACCCGCGACCTCGAAGGTTACCTCTACTCGATCACCGTCACCGACCCGAACACCGGCGAGGACTGGACCACCTACACCGGCCACGACTTGCGCGGCAACCGCGTCTGCGAGGTCAACCGCAAGGGCGCCGCCACGTTCTACGTCTACGACGCGTTCGACAACCTTATCGAGACGCACGCCCCGCCCATCCGCGAGGGCGACGTCTCGAGCCGGCTCGTGACCGTCAATACGTACGACGCGTGTGGCCGGCTCGTCGCACGGACCGTCCGCAACCCGGTCGCCACCAGCGGCACGGCCGACAACCCCGTCTACACGCAGCAGGACGCCGTCTCGACCACCGCGTATGACGATGCCGGCCGCGTCACCAGCACCACCGCGCCGGGCCAGAACGAGACCCTCACCACCACGTACAACTACACCGGCGACCAGACCCGCCCCGCCTACGTCCTCCACCCGAACGGCGCCTACACGCACTACCACTACGACAGCGCCGGCCGCGGCACCACCACCGTCATGGCGCACGGCAGCCCCACCCTCCCGGCCGCTCTCCCCCTCGGCGCGGTCGCGGCGATCGCAACCCTGAACGAGAACGGCGAGGTGACGCTTGTCTCGCGCTTCTACGGCAACGGCTCGACCGTCTTCAACCCCGCCAGCCCCACCGGCGCCGAGCCCGAGGCGGACATCACCCGCGACTGGGCCGGCCGCGCCGCGACCACTGAGGACCTCATCTCCGGCGCCGTCACCCGCTCGAAGTGGAACGCCAAAGGCCAGCTCGATGAGACCTGGACCGAAGCCGCGGGAGCCGAACTCCTCACCGACGTCACCTACACCTACCACGCGAACGGCGACCAGGCGACCGCCACCCAGCACGTCGCGGGTGTGACCACCACCGCCACCACCGCCGACTACGCCACCCGCACCCAGACCACGCAGACCACCGCCGGCACGGCCCTGGACATCGCGCGCACCGACACGTTCAACAGCGTCGGGGACGGGACTGAAACCCAGATCACCGCCGGCACAAGCAGCCCCATTCCCGTGCACATCCGGCGTGAATTCGACAAGAACGGCCTCATGACCCGGGCCACGACAGGTGACGATTCCACGCGGAGTCAGGCCAACCTTCCCAACGCGCCGGTCTCGGCGTTCACCCGCACCGACCACCTCGCCCGCATGGAAGTCCCCGAACTCGGCGCCACCGGCGACCACGCCACGCGCGTCACGCCATCCGGCATAGGCGCGCCGGGCATCGTCGAAGACCCGCTCGATGTCGTCAACACTCGCACCATTGCCGTCGACGGTTCGAGCCAGAGCACCGGTGAAGCGCGCGGCACCGGCGACCAGCGCGATACCGGCACGTTCACCTACACCGCCGACAACAAGAGTTTGCTCATCCGCGGCAGCCAGGCCACGGAGACGCTCTACGACCTCGCGGGCCGCGCACGCCAGGCCAACTTCTACTACGGCGCCACCGGCGAGGAAACGCTCGGCGCCCTGACCTGCAGCGAAGTCCACACTTACGACCGGTACGGTCACCTCATCGAGTTCATCCGCAAGGACGCGAGCAAACTCACCTATACTTACTATGAACGGGACGTCAGCAACAGGAACAACCGCGACCGGCTTGCCCAGGTCAAGGACGGCGACGACCACCTCCTGCGCAGTTTCCAAGACTACAACTGCTTCGGCAAGCCCAGGTTCCTCAAGGAGTTCTACGCCCCAGGCGACGATACCTCCTACGTCCAACTCGAACACGTCTACTACGGCGAGACGGGCACCGGCGTCGGAGCCGCAGACCCCGGCTACGGACAGCTCATGTCCGAGACCACCAGCGTCTACAGCGCCGGCACGCTGACCAGCGCTGCGCTCGCCGTGACCTACGTCTACGACGCGGCCGGACGCCGCAGCGAACTGCGCTTCCCCGGCAACGACCGCCGCCTCGCCTACGCCTACGACGACGCCAGCCGCCTCGATACGCTCACCAAGCAGGACGGCGCTGGCACACCCATGGCAACGCTCCTCGATCTGGACTACGACCTCGACTTCCCGAACCTGGTCACGACAAAGACCATCCTGGCCCACTCGATCCTGATCCAGCACTACGCGGCCAAGCACCTCGGGCTCATCGACTACATCCGGTTCGGCGCCGAATACCCCTGTACGTTCGGGTACGACGAACGCGGCCTGAAAGACAGGACCGGCCAGTGGCAGACCTCGCTCAACAGCACGACCCGCGAGTACGTCTACGACGGACTCGAACGCCTGCGCGCCGCGGTCACCGATGCCAGCGACAAGTTCGGGACCGAGTCCGCCCCGCTCGATCCCGTCGAGAACCTCGACACGAGCGAAGACCCGGTCCTGGTCGACGGCAGGACCATCACCTACACCCCCGGCGAGAACCGCAACCAGTACGCACAGTTGGTGGACAACGATGCCGCCGTCAAACTCACCGGCACGCCGGGGTATGCCGTGCCGTCCACTTGGTTCCAATACGACTTCGACTTCGCCCAAGGAGATAGCGCGGCGCCTTCCGCGACGCCCGCCACCAACACTGTAGCCGTCACCGACTTCGGTAATGCCTACGGCCTCCAGGCCAGCGGCTACACCTGCGGCTGGATCAATGCCGCCACGGGCACGCCCGTCGATCTGACCGCCCTGGCCGTGAACCGCGACCCGATCACCGGCAAGGACACCAGTTTCGTGCCCATGGCGGACAGCTCCGCCAACGCCTGCTCCTGGGAGCTGGCGGTCGCCAGCGGCTGGTACAGCGTCAGCGTCGTGGCCGGCGACTCCGCCGACACCTCCGCGACCACCTACCACATCGCGGTCGAGGGCGAGACCGCCGTCAACGCCGCCAATGACCCGGCCACGGAGCAGTACTGGGTTGCTGGTTCAGTTACGGTCCAGGTGACCGATGGAAGACTCACCGTCGAGATCGGCGGCGCCACCGCGGCCAACAAGCTCTGCGGAGTCAGCATCACCGCCGCCGCACGTGCCATTTCCGGACCGGCCCCGACCGGGGCGCTGCCGGACCTGCTCGCCGGGCCACGCACCTACACCCTCAGCTACACCGGCCGCGGCGACTTAACCGAGAACCATCAGCTCAAGTTCACTTGGGACGCGTTCGGCCGCGTCACCAGCGTCGAGGACAAGCGCTACGACGCCAACTCGCGCGTACACCTCACCCCGCAGACGGTCGACTATTTCTACGACGCACTCGGCCGACGCATCATGCGCCTCTACAGCGGCCAGGATCCGAACACCGGCTGGCAGGACGAGCGCCAAGTCTACGACGGACTCGCCGTCATCGAAGAGTGTTCCGCCGACGGCACGGTTCCGCTGCGCCGCTACTACTACGAGGACGGTCTGCACAAGCCCATCGCTGTCGAAGAGAACCTCGATGGCAACGGCACAGTGGATGGCGCCGCCGATGCGACGTATGTTGTCCTGTGCGACGACCGCGGCACCGTCATGGGCATTGCGGACAACGCGGGCAACGTCGTCGAAAAGCTCTTTTATAACTCCACCGGCTTGGCCAAGGCCTGCAACGCCGCCGGGATCGAACTCACCAACACCTACGGCGAGCCGGTCTACAAGTCCCGCTATGTCCGCCTCGGCTGGACCGGTATGCACCGCGACCCGTTCACCGGCCTGTACCACACCCATTTCCGGGACTTTGACCCACTCACCGCCAGATGGACCTCCGAAGACCCCGCGGGGTATGCGGATGGGCTGAACCTCTACGCCGCGTACTTCGGGGTGAATGGGGTCGATGCGCTGGGGTTGTTGGACGAGCCGGAACTGCTCGCGAACATTCAGGAAATAGTCAACAGGCGTGGGAAGTACTACGAGGCCTTCCTCTCCCGAGGCTTTTCCGCATCCGAAGCGGGGAGAATTGTACATGGTTACGTGGAGCAGGATCTCGCCTTGCTCCTCAAGGACTACCCGGAATGGCAAGGCCGGGTTCTCACCGAGCAGAGCATCAACCGGTTGGGACTCCCAATCAAGAAGCGACCAGGGGGGCTCTTCTTTGCCGGCAGCCGGCGGCCGGACCTGGTAATCCTCGCCCAGAAGGACTACGACCTTGCTACCGAACTTGCTAAGGATGCCAGAGAGCGGCGTAGCCTGCGTGGCGCTGTGTCCAAGGTCATAGATCTCAAGTTTGGGGAGGTGGGGTTGAACCCGAGAGTCACGCTCGACGTATGTGAACGGCTTGGAGTTCAACCACAGCAGATCCAGAAGGGGGTACCCGGGGGGAATCTGGCTACCGCGTTCGGCAGCGTCGATCAGGACGTCGTGGCGTACCTTGAGCGGCAAGCACAGCGAGCCGAGAAGATGGGGAAGCTGAAGCGCGTGGCAGGGAAACTGGCCCCTCCCGTGCTGTCTGCCGGACTTGCCTACCTCGTCTATGATCGATATCTGAAGAAGGGCGCATCCCAACGGGACGCTATGGCCATGGCCGTGGCTTCGATTGTGGATTTCGATACCGCATACGAGGCGGCTGGGGCCGCGGCCGACTTCGGTTGGTCCAAACTGGAAAGAATGGACCGCAATATCGTGGGAGGTCACGTCGCGAGACTCCGCGCATATGCTGAGGACTCTGAGTGAGAATACACCGTGCGTGGAGGGCTCTCGAAGTGAAGAAGATGATTCTGCGGGGACGTGGTCTGTCGAGTTGGGCGCCCAGTCCGCGTTGGTACAGCACCCTGGAACTCCTTGATTTGGGAAAGAACGACCTCACCGAACTGCCGCCTGAGATTGGTTGCTGTCTTCGCCTGAAGGTTCTGGAGGCGTCAAACAACCGACTGGTGGGACTTCCGAGAGAGGTGGAGAACCTGCAGGAACTGGAAATGGTCGGTGTGAACGCCAACCTGTTCCAAGAGTTTCCGTGTGTCCTCTTGCGTTTGAAGTCACTGGAGTGGCTGATCATGGGCGCCAGTGCCATCTCCAGTCTTCCGCAGGGCATCTCCGCGCTTGAGGGACTCCGTGTTCTCGACCTGAACGGCAACCGTATCCGGGAACTCCCCACTGAACTTGAGTCACTGCCCAGGCTAGAGCATCTGGACTTGCGGCGGAATCCACTGCCAACATGCCAGGTTCTAAACTTTCGCAGGCGGCGCCCGGACGTGGAGGTGCTATTCGAGTGTCCGTGATGGCGTCTTCTCCGGCCCCGTTGCTCATTGACAACGTATCCCCATTTTATTCGGCCGGGGCATGAAGATCGTGGCATGAGTCGAGAGGAGCGAGGCGCGGCAAGCGGAAATCGGCCGAGAGCTCGGCCGGATTTGCAGAGATTCGCGTTGCGCGAGAAGGTGTTAAGCAAGATGCAATGGGCCGGATCGGTTTGAACGCGGTGTCCGGGCAGACTCCACCTGCTCGGCGGCTCTTTGACAATCGAATGAGAACGGCGCGCGAGAGCTACGCCACGCGTTCTTCTTCCCCGCGACCCGGGGTACCAGACTTGCCCGCAGCCCTGTGGTAGAAGTTGAGCAGGCCGCCAAGGCGGGAGTGCCTGATGATTCTGCCGTTTGGCGCGCCCTGCATGCGTTCGTCCGGGAAGAGCAGGACATTGCCGATGTCCTCGCCCTGATGGTTCCGCTCGCTGTGATAGTGCTGGAGGTACTCGCGGATGATGTGGCGGAGGCATTTCTCGCCGACCGGGAGGAACCTGAAGCGCCTCCCGGTTTCGGCATGCTTGTCGCGCAGGATCTTGTTCTCCTTGCACAGATAGTCGATGACCATCAGGAACACCTGGGCTTGCTCATTTCGGAGCAGCCCCAACAGAATCCTCAGGATCATGGTGCAACCTCCCGAGAAAGGGTGCAAAGTATCCGGGAGACAGCCGAATGCAACCCGGGAGACGTTAACCTGGATTATTCACGAGCCGACTACTGCAACCGCGTATCTCGCCTCACCTCAAGGTGTTGCGGCCGTGCGGCGACCTCAACGTATCTCGATACGCCATCGGCCACCGCCCATCCACAACGCCTTGATCTGAGCCAACCTACGCGGTTTCGCAACGCCGTCTCATGAATAACCCAGGTTAAGGCGATGCCCAGGAAAAAGCGCGGCCGTTTCCGCGATGTAGCGCGCGAGGGCAACGCGCGGTTCTCCGGAATCCAACACTTGGGAAAGACCGCTTACTACCGTGCGCGGCTCGAACAGAGGTCCACCTTCCGCTGACCCAGTCCGCGCCGGGCCTGGAAGAAGTTGAGCCCTTGCAGTTGCCGTAGTATCTTCAGGCACGGGATGCCACGGAATGCGTCGCCCGCACGGGTTCCACCTCGTCAGGGCACCTGGCGTAAGTTCCTGCCGCCGACACGCAACGGCGGGGCACCCACAGGAGGGGTCAACATGCGACAGCGCAAGAGCGGGGGTCTAGGCCACAACACCGAGGGG
>Ga0208968_1000256_pt1 | contig 43765 bp, 38 predicted proteins | sample RifOxyA3_FD_184031 | JGI IMG/M metagenome (GOLD analysis project Ga0208968, IMG submission 184031) | Groundwater microbial communities from Rifle, Colorado - Rifle Oxygen_injection A3 (SPAdes) | ecosystem: Environmental > Aquatic > Deep subsurface > Groundwater | place: Rifle, Colorado, United...
TTGTTTTCGTACTTTTTTATGAATGTATTTTCCATATTTTTTTTGTCCAACTTAATATGAATTTATCTTTCTATCAATACCTTTACATTAATCGAATACTCTATTCATTGCGGTTTACCGCGCTATGCTTTACCATAAACTGCGGTTGGATTTGTATAAGGAGCATCATAAGGGTATGTAAATTCTGCATGAATAACATGCGTTGTATTACTCAGAGAATCAGAAGTAAAATAACCCGCGTAATTTGAGTGGCTTTCCACATGTAGTTTTCCTATTGGAGTAATATTGCCAATACCAATATTCCCATCTGTCTGATAAATAGCTGAATTACCTAAAGTGGTTGCCCCAGTAAAAAGAGGAACATAATTAGCTGTTCCGCTTCCATCTATTGAGCCGTCGCCACCTCCACCCGTCGCAGAAATTGTTAAATTATTTCCGCTTGGTGTAATAGTTACATTACTCCCAGCAACGAGATTCACACTATCCTTTAATCCATTTAGACTTTTTACTACCTAATTGTTGCCAATCTTTAAACCGGTTACAGCCCCGTCAACTATTTTACTTGTGGTAATCGTACTGTCTAAAATATTTATAGACATGAAAGAATATGGAGAGGGACTTAAAAGTGTTCTTGGTGAGAGTTCACTCTCCGCACCCACAGTAATTCCAAGAAAGTGAATTCGATTGAACGGAACAGTTGTAATTGGATTTATGCTTCCAAGCTGAACGCTGAACAATCCATTTGCTACTGCAACAGTTGGCTGTATTTCCATCCATAAAGCCGCACCCCCTGAAGGATCATTGTAAATTTTAAATGTCATTGCAAAATCACCCGTTAGAATATTTCCCGAGGCATCTTTCAAAACACCTTGATAATTAATTTGTTTTGGTATTGCCTGGCTGAAAATATTGCTTGACAAAAAAACAACCATTGCTAAAAGAAAAATTATACGTTTCATTTTTAGCTCCTTATGTTTTTATAACTAGTTATTTATAAAATATTAATAATGAAATGGCTTAATTATTTCATCATCAGTCCCAAAAGGATTTCTGATTAAATGATACTATTTCATCATCAGTCCCAAAGGGACTTCTGCTAAAGTGATTCCATCACTTTAGCATCAGCATTTTTTTCGTGCTGACATAATTGCCTGCCTGCATTCTACAGATATAGATACCTGTAGAATACTCCGCGGCATTAAATATTAACTCATACCAACCCGCATCCATTTCATGATTAAGCAATGTAGTGACTTCACTCCCGAGAATATCGTAGATTTTAATTAAAACATTGTTTCGTTCCGGAATGCCGAACTTTATAATTGTTGATGGATTAAAAGGATTTGGATAGTTCTGTTCAAGCTTGTATTCTATTGGAAGCATATTTTCATCTTCCGCCGCTTGTAAAACATTTTGATAGTACATTTGCCAAAATCCGGCTTGGGCTTGGTTAATTGTGTTTTCGCATTTGCCAATACTTGTTTGACCTAAAGTTCCTACAATTACATAAGCAGAGTTGGCCTGTATCTCTCCTCCGTTACTTAAAACGCTAAATGCTATTTGATTTTGTGAAAAAGCATTTGCAATAAAGAGGAGTAAAATCAATAATGTGATTTTCATTTAAACCTCCTGTTTTTTGTTTGAATAAAATTGTGCGAAATGAGTGTACCGATATCCGGAAAATCTATGTCTCTCCTCATAGGCGTTCCCTTTCCAGAATGTTGAAGAAAAATTAATAGATAAGCTTGTCTCGCCTTAAGGCAGATTCATATCAGTAAATTTTATGGGAAGCTATTTTCGGCGATTACAAACATTCTATTCTCCATTTATTTAAAGAATACATTTGTTATCACGCCTTGGGGGGAAATTGTAGTTCCGTATTTCAAGAGTTTAGCTGCAATTCAGTATTGTGCAACTTTCCTCCTAAGGTGGAAGAAGTTCCTAAAGAACTTATAATAAGTTCCTTTTTATTTTACTTATAGTCAAGAGGAATCTTGTTTGGTGGGCGAAATGCTGTCATTAATCACTTATGTCCAAAATAAATTGAACTCACTCTGCCATAGGCATCACTATGTGATAATCTCTCTCTTTCACATAGTGATGGCTCTGCCAAAAAAGAGAGAGACTTACCCGCCTTGGCTCGCCAAGGGCGAGACAGGTTGTCAATAAAGCAATATATGACAATGTTCTGATCTACCTGGCGGTAGACAGGCAGAATATTAACACCAAATCATAAGATTTAATAAGCCCTTCTCTTTGTAAGAGAAGGGTTGGGATGAGTTTCATTACAGTGAAAACACATTAGAATATTTTATTTTTTAACAATAAATTTTCTTTTACAAAATTATTTTGGACACCACTTACTTTAATAATTGTCACAAGCTATTTCGTGGCAAGGCAACCATTAAAAAACAAAATGGTCACGAATGACTCCGTGACCATCATTGAAAATTTATCTTAAAAGTTTTTAAAATGTAGACCGGGATAAAGCATAACCGCTGAAGGCTATTCCGCCAACAACAACTCCAATGATAACATAAACAACGATTGCCGCAATCAACACAACCACAAAATATCCAACCATTTTATCTTTTGGAACACTTTTTACTCTTTCTAATCCCATGTAAAGAAGCACAAGTCCGTAGATGCTTGCAATCACAACAAGTATTGAAAGCACCGGGAAGATGTTTAGTATACCTGCAACCCAACCAGGTGTAGAGGAAAATACCGCCACCTTTAGAGATGCAACCATATCCTTGGTTGAGCCGAAGGATGGCGCTAATGCATCAATTATAAAACCGAGAACGAAAACTCCGACGAGAGACAAAATATACGTTAATATGGCCCATGTTAGCGATGTGCCAAATCCTAATTTAATTGCACCAAAGCCATAAGACAGGCCAAAGAAGCTGTAACCAAGAAGCCCTGCTACCGCAGGAATTGCAGCAAGAATAATTGCGTACTTCGTAAAGAGATCGGCGGTAGACCAGCTTTCACCCTTAATAACTTCCCATTCTTTTGCAGGACTAAGAAGCAGATTTTTTACACGGTCAACTAGGTTCATGTTAATCTCCTGAATAATTGATTAAATGATGAATTAAGAGTACTTAGAAAACGACCTTAATGAAAATAATAAATTTTTTAATAGAACGCTTGTTTATTTCATCAAGTAGTCAAGCTAGGCAGACAATGATCACGAAGTGGTTCGTGGCCACCAACAATTTATTAATCGAAAATAATAAATTTATTAATAGTACACTGATCTTTTGGTTAAAGGATTATAATATTAACTGATCTTAATTAATCAGTCTAATCTGCGTCCTAATTGAAATTATTTTACTCTTCAAAAACTTTTCTTACAAAATTAAATTCATCATCGCTTAGCGGTTTATCTGCACCATAAAGATTAGAGATAACTTGCTTAAGATTTCTAAATCCAGGAATCACCGATCCCACAACTTTGTTATGAAGCATGTACTGCAAAGCCATTCTTGCCAATTCTTCATTCGATGATCCAAACTTTTCCTTTAGCTTGTCAATCTTTGGTTCAAGCTTAGCTAAATTTTCCGCAGTGAATCGAGTTGAGTTTGCACGATGATCTCCCGGCTCGAACTTTGGCGGATTTTTCTTATCATATTTTCCAAGAAGTAATCCCTGATGAACTGGACCAAAAGCAATGAACGAGATTTTATATTCATCCAACAATTTTCTTGTAGGAGTTTCTTCTTTTACAAAACGATCGTCAACTGCACTTGCAAAGCTTTGGATCACCTCGGGTTTTACTTTTGGAATCAGCTTTACAAAATCTTCATGTGAGTAGGCTGATTGCCCAATTATCCGGATCTTGCCCTCTTCTTTTAATTTATACATTACTTCGATTGCATCGTTAAGGTAAACGTCATTCTCTCCAAAATCCCCGTGATGGAAATAATAAAGATCAATGTAATCCCTGTTTAGATTTATTAGAGATTGTTCGCATTGATGCCGAATGTGTGCCGGTTCGTAAGCATGAACTGCAGTACCGGGAAACCATCCGATTTTTGTTGCAATAATAAATTTGTTTGTCCGCTTTCCAAGAACTCGTGCAAGCATTCTTTCTGCTCGACCATTGCCATAAACGTCAGCATTATCGAAATGATTTACACCATGATCAATTGCATAAAATATTGCTTGCTTTATTTCATGCTCATCAACATTTGCCCAGCCGTTTGGAACACCGTTAACCCAATTGAGTCCACCCATTGTCCAGCAGCCGAGACTAATTTCGGAGACCTCAACATTTGTCTTTCCAAGTTTTCTGTATTTCATTTTAAACTCACATTTTTTTATTCGAAAATTGCTTCAAGATTTTGATACTTTGTATGCATGTTTTCAACAGCGGCATCAATGCTAATTTTATTATTTGCTTTAACTCTTTTCTTAAGATCCATTGCTGAAGTTAAAAGCTCTGCGGCTGCTAAAGTGAATGCATCTTTTTTTAATTCGAGTCTGGCGGGAAGTTTTGATTTAGTTACTGCCTTAGCTTTTTTTATTAACGTATCGGTTACTTTCCCGAGTTTTTTGTAATTCTTGTTCGGAAGATAGTCGTGATAAACGACATAAAGAGTTTTATGAAATTCGTCTATCTCCTTCAAAACAGGACGAATGGTTCTAACCAGCATTTCATATTTTGAGTGAAGATTCTCAGCAGCTTTCAACAGTCCTTCATTATCATCTGCTAGTGCATATTTTTTGTAATCTTCTACCGAAGCTTGAAATTGCATAACATTCTCATTCCATTTTAATTGCTTGTCTCTTTGAATACCCGGCAGTGTTGCAGAATAGACAGCGTTGGCTTTAAGATTTACATCATCAACCATTTTTCTAAGTGCATCATAATCTTTTGAAGGATACGCTGTATGCCAAATCGGGTAAATAACTTCGTGAAAAGCTTCAAGCTCGGGAACTTTCCACACCGTGTCCTGAGTTTGACTTTTGGATAATGTAACCATAACAAGCGATGTTAGTAGCGCAATAAGCAATTTTTGATGATTCATTTTATTTACCTCTCTTTTAATATGATTTTTTGCGATGCTTTCCGTGCTTGGAATAGCGTGCTGCCAGTTTTTCTTTCTCTTTTTTTGATAAGCCGCCAACAACCAATTCGTATGAATGATCTATCCACTCTTTAATTAGTCTGGGTGAAATGCTGCTTCCAAGTTCAACCGTGTTCCAATGAGTTTTGTTCATGTGATAACCTGGGGTTACGGCATCGTATCTTTCCCGGAGTTCAACAGCTTTTTCCGGATCGCATTTTAAGTTTATGCTGCAAGGCGGAGTTAAATTTGTAATTGCAAAAATCTTACCTATCACTTTGTAAACGGGAGAATCTTCATCAAAAGGAAGTTCTTCAGTTACACCCTTTTTATGCAGACAATAATTTCTAATTGACTCAATATCCATAATCTTAAATCACAGAAAGCAAAATCTCAGATAACAAATAAACCCCAAATTACAACTAACAAAAACTCAAACTTTCTAATTATGAATTTTTACTTTTTAATTTCAGTTCCGATTCTTATCCAACCATTTAGCCGTATCTTTAGCAAAATAAGTTAAGAACGCACATTACGAAAGGTAATGATAAAAATTCGCAAACAAACCCAGCTCCTTTAATTTTTAATACTATGCGTTAGGAACTGGGTTTGTATTCACCGCTTTTACGTAAGGTGAGTTAAGGACATATCGGCGCCGGCTCTTTTAATTGTGAATTAAGTATTTAATGTTATTCCTCGATAAACGATATTTTTTTGTCTGATATGGACAAGGTTGATTAAAAATCGCATCGAAATTAATAATTTTTAAGTTTATATCAGAATTGCATATCTGTCCAAAATAAAGTTCAGATTTTTTTGTCTAAAATATTGTTGTGCACTGAATTCAAAAGAAATAAGCTGATAAGGTTATCTTTCTTAAGGTAATTTGTTTTACTAAGGTAAAAAAAATAACTGCCTGCTTACTTAGTTCATGGCTAAAAAGAGTAACCTTAGTAACATAAAGTTAAGATAGATTATTTCAACCTTATTACCTCATTTTATAAAAATGTTGTTTACTGTTATCAAACAATCATTTCTTACAGTAGAAAGATTTTTCATTCAAAACGAAGAGAGAAAAATCTAATAAAAGGGGACCGTAACCGGTAACCGTTAAAATGTTTTTATTTTAAATAATTGGTAGAACTTTTTTCCTATTTCTATTTTATTTTGAACAGCAGTGCAGAACTGTAATTTACCCGCAATTAGGAAGGTATTTTTCACCAAATATTTATTTTGTCTTTTATATATTTGCGGACAATTTAATAATCATATGGAGAATTCATGCGTTATTTAAACAGCTTGCTTGTATTGATTATGATGTTCACTTTTATTTCATGCGAAAAAGAAAAAGAGGAAGCCCCGGAAACATCTGAACAGCTTCCCGCCGGAATGCATTCGGTTAAAGTAATCGAAGCCATGGATGCATCAGATTACACTTATATAAATGTTGATGAGAATGGAAAAACATATTGGATTGCAGTTACTCAAATGCCGGTTAAGGGAGGCGAGCAACTTTATTATTCCAAAAGTATGGAAATGAAAAATTTTAGAAGCGAAACTCTTAACCGCACCTTTGAATCCGTTTTATTTGTTGATGCAATAAGTAAGGAATTGAATGAAAACAGTGAACAAATTCATCCTATTCCATCAACCGCAAAGGAGGAGAAAATCAGCATTCAAAAGCTTTCAGATGGAAAATCAATTGCGGAAATTTTTAAAGGAATGAATATTCTGAAGGAAAAAACTGTTAAGGTTAGGGGAAAAGTCATGAGGTTCAATCCCGGAATAATGGGAACTAATTGGATTCACATTCAAGACGGAACTGCTTTCCAAAATGATTTCGATTTGCTTATTACCAGCGATACACAAGTTCAGGTGGGACAAGTAATAACTGCCAAAGGAAAATTAATAACAAATAAAGATTTTGGGTCAGGTTACACCTACAAGGTACTAATTGAAAATGCAAAAGTTAAAGTAGAGTAGTCTTAAAAATTTTAAAGAGAGGCTGTTCATTCATATTATTTGAATAACCCGTTTAATTTTACTACCTCACGTTACACAGAAAAGAAGCTGGCAAAGAGATGACATCTTTATTTTTCATAGATTTTGGATACAAGTAAAAATTATATTCCAATTTGAGCACTTATTTAAAACTTAAAAAATGTCATCTTTCCATTTTGCGTAATGTGAGTTACTACTTTTTTTTCTTTTTGAAATCGAGCGAGATGGAGTTAATACAATATCTCTGACCTGTCGGTTTGGGTCCATCATCAAAAACATGTCCTAAATGTGAGTCGCATCTGGTACAGAGTACTTCGGTTCGAATCATTCCATGACTTTTATCTGTCTGCAGTTTTACTCTTTTATTTTCAATTGCGTGTGCGAATGCTGGCCAGCCGCACCCGGAATTATATTTGGTTTCGGATTCAAATAACGAATTGCCGCAAGCTGCACAATAGTAAGTACCATGCTCAAAAAACTCATCGAATTTTCCTGTGAATGGTCTTTCGGTTCCCTTCTCTCGTAACACCCGATATTGTTCAGGCGTTAATTCTTTCTTCCATTCTTCTTCAGATTTTACCACGGGATTATCCATGTTTGCTCCTTCATTTAAGTTAACAAGAGATTTTTTGTTCTTCGTTGTTAACGAGTCTTCCTTTTTATTTGTGTCCGGCGATCTTTCAAAACCACACGAATTAATTGTAAATGCCAGCAGCATTACAGTAATCAATGAAGAATTATTCATTTTTATTTCCCAATAAATATATTTATCTACAAAACAAGAGACTGGTTCAGATAGTTTAATATAGCATTAAAGATTCATTAGATAAGTTAGCGCTATCACAAAGTAGAATTGATTCGAGTGGAAAAATTTTGGTATGAATTTGGTTTAAAATGAAAAACCCCGTCCTTTTTAGTAAGCTTTAGACTGCCAATAAAAGACGGGGAATTTGTAGGAAATCAACCAAGATAAGATTTTAAGCGTTTTGTCTTAGGAGCGTGCTTCAAATTTCTTAAAGCTTTTTCCTTTATTTGCCGTACTCTTTCTCTGGTAAGATTAAAACGATCTCCAATCTCTTCGAGTGTTGCTGAATGTTCGCTATTAATACCGAAATACAATTTTATTACTTCGGCTTCTCTTTCACTTAGTGAAGAAAGAACATTTGCCACTTCGTTCTTTAATGACTCGCCCATTAATTTTTGATCCGGATTTGGCTGCTGATCGTTTTGTAAAACATCAAGTAAGCTGTTTTTATCATCATCACCGGAAAATGGAGCATCAACAGAAACATGTCTTCCTGCAATTTGCAATGCATAGGCAACATCTTCTGATTTCATTTCGAGCAATCCGGCAAGTTCATCGGTAGTTGGTTGTCTTTCGTATTCCTGTTCAAGGTCACGATAAGCTTTTCCAATTTTACTTAAAGAACCGACACGGTTTAAAGGCAATCTAACCATTCTCGATTGCTCGGCGATTGCTTGCATAATGGATTGTCTTATCCACCATACTGCATAAGAGATGAATTTAAAGCCCCGGGTTTCGTCAAATTTTTCCGCAGCCTTAATTAATCCGAGGTTACCTTCATTTATTAGATCGCCTAAAGATAATCCTTGATTTTGAAATTGTTTAGCAACAGATACAACGAATCTTAAATTTGCTTTAGTAAGTATTTCCAAAGCAGCTTTATCACCTTTTTTGATTCGGATTGCAAGCTCAACCTCATCGTCAGGTTTTAGCAACTCAACTTTTCCAATTTCCTGCAAGTACTGGTCTAACGACTTACTCTCTCTGTTGGTGAATTGCTTCGTTATTTTCAATTTGGAATGACTCCTATCTTATTATTTTAATTGGATTTACTTATTAGATACTCGTAGTTGAATAAAGGTTTCCCCAAAAAACGTCGCAAGTTAATAAAAAATTCCATGCGGCGATAGGAAAATCTTTGGTTACCCTTAGATTTTTTCACTACTATCATAAAAACCGCTAAATTCGATGAATATCGAAAGTATTAAATAGTTGTAAAATTTACCCCCAAGTCAATTTTTTAGTGAAAAGGTAGAAAAACCCGAATTTTGAGTACATTTGTGGGTGAGTTTAGCCAAAGGTGAAAAATTATGGACCTATTTACTGCCATATTAAATAGAAGAAGTATTAGAAAATATTCAGACAAAGCAATGCCAGATGGAGCATTGGATAAGCTTTTAAAGTCGGCAATGTACGCCCCCTCAGCCATGAACAATCAGGCGTGGCAATTTGTAGTTATCAACCAAAGAAAAAAGCTTGATGAGATATTAAAAGTTATTTCTCATGCAGAAATGCTAAAGTCAGCACAAGCAGCAGTTTTAATTTGCGGTGATCTCGATCTAGAGAAAAATATTGATTACGTCCAGCAGAATTGTTCCGCGGCAACGCAAAATTTAATGCTTTGTGCTCACGGATTAGGTTTGGGTTCTTGCTGGATAGGAGTATATCCTGTAAAAGAAATTATTTCAGGATTACAAGATTTATTTAAACTCCCGGAACATATCGTTCCCATATCGCTCGTATCATTGGGTTACCCCGCAGAAAATCCGATTGCTGAGGATAGATTCAAAACCGAAAAAGTGCATTTTAATCAGTGGTAATTAATTACCCGATAAATGTTGGCGGCAAACCCAATTTCTGCATACCACACGTTAGGTTACAGAGAAATTGGGTTTGTTAATAATTTGATTTTATTATTTTACCCGCGAAGAATTAGTTATCCTGGTAGATTTCAACTGAAGTTATTATCGAAACAAAATGAATAAAGATTACAATCCCCGAATGCATAGTGCCGAGCACATTCTTAACCAAACTATGGTTAGAATGTTTAACAAAGGTCGTTCGTTCAGCGCACATATCGAGAAGAAAAAATCTAAGTGCGACTACCATTTTGATCGAGAATTAACGCAAGCCGAGCTTACTGAAATTGAGAGCAAAGTGAATGAAATTATCATTCTTAATCTTCCTGTAATAGAAAACTTTTTGCCAAGAGAAGAAGCGCTTAAAAGTTTTTCTTTAGATAAGCTTCCTGATCAAGCCGGTGATAGCATTAGAATAATTAAGATTGGTGATTATGATTCATGTCCTTGTATCGGTAGGCATGTCACATCAACAAAAGAAATCGGGGGTTTCAAAATAATTTCTTCCGGATTTGAGAATGGCGTTCTACGGATAAGATTTAAACTAAAAGATTAGAAATACTTCTTTGCCTGCAAGAACCAACCATGAAACAATTTGCATCGGTTCAAGTTAAACACTTAATATGTTTCAAATCGATTAATAAATGCGCAAGACTTTTTTAAGAGTAAATTATTTTCTGCTTTTGTTCTTTATTCACACGGGAATGATTTTTTCTCAAGACCTTCCTCCAATAAAATTAGATTATTCATCGTATGTGCTTTCGTCTGACAATAAACTAATCGGATACATTGGTGAAAAACACAGAGTGGATATTAAAAGCACGTTGAATATTTCCGGCTATGTTATCAAATGCCTTGTCGCTACCGAAGACAGAGATTTTTATGAACATGATGGTGTTTCAGTTAAGGGACTTGCAAGAGGTTTATTGAGTACGATAACGGGGAACACTCAAGGCGGTAGCACAATCACAATGCAGCTTGCTCGGAACTTATTCCTTACACAAGAAAAAACAGTTTCTAGGAAATTATCGGAAATTGAGCTTGCTCAAAAGCTTGAAGAAAAATTTACCAAGGATCAGATTTTACAGCTTTATCTTAACACGGTGTACTTTGGTCATGGTGCTTATGGAATTTGGGCTGCATCGCAGGAATATTTTAGCAAATCTCCTGATCAGCTTTCAATTACGGAAAGCGCCACGCTAATCGGGTTGCTTCAATCTCCAAATGGCTACGATCCAAATAAAGTGCCGGATAAATTATTGAAGAGAAGAAATGAGGTGCTTTATAATCTTGTTGAAGTTGGGAAATTGTCCAACCAAGAATTTCAAAGAATAAAAAAGTCCGAACTTGGTCTGAAGCTTTTTGAAAATCCGGCAAGACACTTTCTTGAACATGTTCGAAAGGAAGCTGTAAATATTGTCCAAAAGATGGGATTAACTCTAAGCAAAGATGAGCTTAGAATTACCACTACGATAAACTATGATATGCAAAAAGCTGCGAATGATGCTGTTGCTGCTCAATGGAAAGAGCTTCCCAAGTCCATGCAAGATTTGCAAATTGGATTAATATCAGTTGAACCCGGAACAGGAATGATTCGCACAATGATTGGCGGTAACGTAGGGTCCGAATCACGCGGACTAAACAGAACAACACAAACTCGCCGACAACCCGGCTCTTCATTCAAACCGTTTCTTTATGGATATTTATTATCGATCGGTTATACTTTGGGAACTCCTCTGCTCGATTCTCCGCTTGTTGTTGATGCAGGAAAACCCTGGGAATGGAAACCGTCAAATGTAGATAATTCATATTCGGGGAAAATTATTCCGATGATCGAGGCAATTGAGAATTCGGTTAATCTTGTGGCTGCTCATGCAATTACTGAATTAACTTCTGCCGATTCGATTGTTTCATTCTCGCATTCACTCGGAATCAAATCAAACATTCCATCTTATCCATCAATCGCTTTGGGAACTGGTGAAGTTTCACCATTGGAAATGGCTGCTTCAATGGCAGTTTATGCAAGCGATGGCTGGTATGCTGAACCTTATGCGATCGTGAAAATTGAAGATAAAAATGGTCGAGTTATTTACAGCAATCAAAATGAAAAAAGAATTGTGCTTGATTCAGCAACCACCTATTTGTTGACAACTGCTTTAGAATCTGTAGTTAATAACGGCACAGCAAAATCTGTTAGAAAATTTTATACTGGTACTGCAGCAGGCAAAACGGGAACAACACAAAATTATACCGATGCTTGGTTTGTTGGTTATACGCCCTCACTTTCTACGGCTGTTTGGGTTGGATTTGATAATCCATCAAAAAAATTATCTAAAGGATTTCAATATGGCGGAACGGTCTGTGCACCAATTTGGGGAAGAATGATGGCGAACATCTCGAAGAAATTCTCATACATGAATTCCGATTTTATTCAGCCAACAAGCGTTGGTGATACACTTCTTTGCGTTGAAAGCGGAGAGCTTGCTTCTGATTATTGCAAGCACACCAAACCGTATCCGGTGAATCTCGAAATGCTTCCGACACTTTGCCGTATACATTCTCCTGAAGAAGAACGTTACGATACATTTTACGGCTGGTGAAACCCACAAACCCAATTTTTCAGCGCGAAAAAATCGAATTGAAGAAATTGGGTTTGTTTTAGAATCAAGTCTGATTTATTCGGAATAAAACTGAATCACTTTTAAAATTGCTTCTTCACAAATTTTACAGAATAGTTTATCGCCTTTTGAGAACATGATGCAATCGATCATTGGTCTGTACAATCCTTTTGGCGAATATCCAGCTCCTTCGAATGCACCGATCTTTCGGTAGTTCTTAGTCTTCCGCAAAAACCGATCAACTTCTGCAGCGTGTTGCTTATCTTTTAAATTATACTCCTCTTCTGTCTTTAAAATTTCTTGTTTGGGTGCGCGATTCCTTTTTAGCTCTGCCACTTTTATGTTGAGTGCTCTGCGTTCGTTCTGCCATTTATAATCCATCTCTTCAAATTCTTTCTTTTCCCAAAAACTCGGCAACCCAATTCCAGGCGAAATCCATTTTTCCCATTTGAGGTTTGTAGTATCGAGCAAAGCTGTAATGTTTGGTTCAACCGGTTCAACAGTTTGTTTAAAGAAATCCTCATAAGCTACATCGGAAGTGTAGTACTCGTCTGCTAATCCGGCAAACGAGTGACCGAATTCATGAAGGAATAAATATTTATGCCATTGATTATCAACCGTGAATGTACAGCACCAATTGTAAATCCCGCCGCCGCCGTATTTTTTATGGTTTACCATGATGAACAAAGCGTCATACGGGACATGTGCAGCAAGATCGTGCAGAGCTTTATTTTCCTCGGTTAATAAATAACGTTCGGAACCAAGCGAGTTGAAAGTAGAATTGAGAACAGTATTCCTGAAAATATCTGCTGGTGGTTCATCGGTTCCGCTTTCTTCCGAAGGTTTGTACACACCGTAAATATTGAAATTTTGTTTGTTTGATTGAAATGGTTCTTGAGTAAATAAAATCTGGCTGAATTTTTCAAGATCTGCTCTAAATTTTCCAAGTTCATTGGCAGTATAACCCTCGCTGATTATTGCCACATCAACCTTTTTTTGCGGTTCACCATTGTAAACAGCTTTGAAAACCTTTACGGCAGAATCAACAATTCTATCTTTTATGATCGAAATATCTTTAGGATCAATTTCAGACGAAAAAATTTCTTTAAGATTATTCTCTGCATCTCTTTTTTCAATTGAAAATTTTATTTTTTCCTTCGGGAGCGGGATTAAAACGGATTCATGGTAAGCTTTTTTAATTCCTTTAATGGCATTTGAGTTGGTCTGATATTCCCCGAAATAGCTGTCAAATCCTTTAGAGAAAATTAATTTGTTTGAAGCGGCATCATAAACTTTAACATAATATTTTCCGTTGTTGAAATTATCAATTAAGTTTTTGGTACTGCCAGCCCAAATTCCATAGGTATACAACTTATCAATGGTAAAGAGTTCTGTTTTAGAATCTCCTATGTGATGGTAATCTATTCGAAGAGTTGTGTTCACAAAATAATCCTCAAATAAAACATAGCTCTGACTATTAAGCATAAAAGTTATAAATGCCAAAAAAATTATTGTGAAAACTGTTTTCATTTTACTTTCCTTTCATAAATTGCTATCAAAATTAAAGTAAGTTTTATCCAGAAGAAAATAAGGGATGAACAGAAATTAGGTTTGTTTATGATTTTCTTTTGCTGCCTTGCATAAGGCAAGTTAATGAATCACATTTTAATTAAATTAATAATAAGCAGAACGAAACCATAATTACAATCAAAAAAAAATGAATAGAAGCAGAATTGAAAAACCTGAGGCGGAAGAAGTAAAACTCAAATGTGAAATAGGAATAAAGGAGTTGTTTTTTTATGCATAACCTGAAACAATTAATTCCTTTTCCTTCAAATTAGTACTTTTACATAATAAATATTTGCAAATAAATTATGAACAACTTCAGAGAAAAAGCAAACTTCATTTGGTCAATTGCTGACTTACTAAGAGGACACTATAAACAAGCCGATTACGGTAAAGTAATTCTTCCGTTTACCGTTCTCAGAAGATTGGATATTATTCTAACACCAACCAAAAAACAAGTCCTCGAAGCATACAAAAAGCATAAAGACAAAAAACCCGAGGTGTTAGAACCTATCCTTAACGGTATAGCCAAAGTAAAATTCCATAACCACAGTAAGTTTGATTTTAACGAGCTTGCAAAAGACCATAATAATGTTGCTGCCAATCTTCGTAATTACATAAATGGTTTCTCAATTAGTGCCAGAGAAATAATTGATTACTTCAGCTTTGAAGATCAAATAAAAAAACTTGATGAATATGATTTACTCTATCTGGTGATTAAACATTTTGCGGAAGCAAAAGATAAATTTGAAGTAAAAGAACCGATGGAGATGGGCTATATCTTCGAAGAACTAATACGCAAGTTTGCAGAAATTTCAAATGAAACTGCCGGAGAACACTTTACACCGCGTGAAGTAATTCGCTTAATGGTTAATATTCTTTTTGCTAATGATAAAGATATTCTAAGAAAAGAGGGAATAGTTAAAACATTGTACGATCCGGCTGGTGGTACCGGTGGTATGCTTTCTATTGCTGATGAATATCTGCATTACTTAAATCCTGGTGCACGATTAGAACTTTTTGGGCAAGAAATAAATCCAGAATCTTACGCTATCTGTAAATCTGATATGCTTATAAAAGGTCAAAACCCTGCCAACATAAAATTTGGAAACAGCTTCAGTCAAGATGGTTTAGAAGACGAAAAGTTCGATTATATGCTCAGTAATCCTCCCTTTGGTGTAGATTGGAAAAAAGCACAAAAATTTATTACGGATGAATACGATAATAAAGGTTTTGCTGGACGGTTTGGTGCTGGCTTACCATCAATTAGTGATGGATCACTTCTTTTCCTGCAGCATATGATAAGTAAAATGAAACGCAGTGGAGGAGGAAGTCGCATTGCAATTGTCTTTAACGGCTCACCACTTTTCAGTGGTGGAGCCGGAAGTGGTCCAAGCGATATCCGCAAATGGATAATTGAAAACGATCTGCTTGAAGCGATCATAGCAATGCCGGATCAATTATTCTATAATACCGGTATTTCAACATATTTTTGGATCGTTACCGATAGGAAAAAAACGGAACGAAAAGGAAAAGTGCAGTTAATAAATGCAACTGGAAATGATTGGGGAGAAGGTGACAAGAATAATCCATTTTATATTAAAATGATGCGCAGTCTCGGCAATAAAAGAAAAGAAATCGGTGATGGAAGAGATGGCAAGCCTGACCAAATAAAAACCATAACGGAAATTTATGAAGCATTTGAAGAAGGAATTTACTGTAAGATTTTTGATAACGAAGATTTTGGCTACCAAAGAATTACAGTTGAAAGACCAAAACGAAATGAAAACGGTGTCATTGAATACGATAAAAAAGGCAACCCAATTCCCGATGCTGATTTAAGAGATTTTGAAAATGTTCCTCTCAAAGACGATGTTGAAAGATATTTCAAGCGTGAAGTTTTACCACACCAGCCAGATGCCTGGATTGACCATAGCAAAACCAAAATTGGTTACGAAATAAACTTTACCAAGTATTTTTATAAATACAAACCTTTGAGAAGTCTTGAAGAAATTCGCAAAGATATTCTTGCTTTAGAAAAAGAAACTGAAGGTATGATAAGGGAAGTTATTGAATGAACAAATACCCCAAATACAAACTCGCCGGTGTTGAATGGATTGGTGATATTCCCGAACATTGGGAAGTTGAAAGAACAAAATGGGTATTTTCAGAAAGCAAACTTAGGAATAGAGAATTAAAGTATGTGGACGAAGATTTATTATCAGTTTCCGAATACTATGGTGTTGCAAAGCGTAGAGAAATAATTGATAATAACGATATTTTAAATCGTGCTGAATCACTATCAGAAAATAAAATAGTTATTAAAGGTGAATTAGTTATAAATATAATGTTAGCTTGGAAGAAAGGACTTGGAATATCTGATCATAACGGAATTGTAAGTCCTTCGTATTGTGTTTTTAAATTACTTGTTGACAAAGGTGATCCGAAATTCTTTCACTACTTATATCGTACAAATTTGTATGCAGAGGTATTTAGACAAAACTCAAGAGGGATTATTGATTCAAGACTACGATTATATCCCGAAGAATTTTTTAATATAATTACTATAGTTCCGTCACCAGAAGAACAAACCGCCATTGCCAATTTTCTTGATGAAAAAACTGCACAGATAGACAAACTAATTACAAACAAACAAAAGCTAATTGAACTCCTTAAAGAAGAGCGCACTGCAATAATTAACCAAGCAGTTACACGCGGTATTGTCCCCAATGTTAAACTTAAACCAAGTGGAATAGAATGGCTCGGCAACATCCCCGAACATTGGGCAGTGAAGAAGTTGAAGTATATGGCAAAGTTAAAAAGTGGCGAATCGATAACTTCTGATAATATCAGAGAAGCGGATGAATACGCTGTTTACGGTGGCAATGGTTTAAGAGGATATACTTCAACTTATACTCATGATGGAGATTATATTCTTATTGGTAGACAAGGGGCATTATGTGGAAATATTAATTACGCTTTTGGTAAATTTTTTGCGTCCGAGCATGCTGTTGTTGTAACAAGATTCAATGATGAACATATTTTTTGGTTAGGAGAACTGCTTAGATCAATGAACCTAAATCAATATTCGATTTCAGCAGCACAACCTGGGTTGTCAGTAGAAAGGATCCAAAATTTATCAATTCCATATCCACAAATAGATGAACAAGAATTGATTGGAAAACACATCGAAACCGAAACAAAAAGAATAGACAACACAATTTCCAAAATAGAAAGAGAAATTGAGCTGCTGCAAGAATATCGCACAGCGTTAATAAGTGAAGTAGTAACGGGAAAAATCGATGTGCGAAATACAGTGTAATTGTTCATTCCATTTGCTATTTTTAATAAAAAACTAATTACCTTTCCTTTGAAGAAAAGAGGAAGAAATGAAAACAATTTCATATAAAAACGAAATAGGTTTTGGTATTTATACCATACCTGATATAAGCCGCTTATTGAAGGTAGACCGAAGAAAGGTTACCCGATATATCTCCGAATATTGGGATGAAAAAATTGGACGTAAACTTTTTAGTGACACATATTCCTGGAGTGTTAATCAGAGGAATAAAGCAGTAAACTTTTATGTTCTTATAGAGCTTTTTACTTTCTTCAAATTACAAGAGATTGGAGTTAGAGCAAAAACAATTCTTAAGGCAAGAGGAAGCATTTCAAAAGAATTGGGTTTTGATTACCCTTTCGCATCATCTCAACTATTAACCGATGGTAAAAAAATTTGGTATCAGTTTGAAGACGATATCGTTAACGCAGATGGTACTAGCCAAACCAACTTTGTACAAATTATTGAAAGTTTTGCTTCTAAAGTTGATTTCCTTGATAACAGCTTAGCACAAAGACTCTGGCCATTCGGTAAAGACAGAAACATTGTTGTCGACCCGCATCATCAATTTGGTCAACCAGTCATTAAAGGAACAAATATTAATGCAGAAGTAATATTCTCAATGTTCAAAAGCGGAGAACCAACATCTTCTCTTGCTATTCTCTATGATCTCACCGAGGCAGAAATAAACGATGCTATTAATTTCTACCGATCTGCAGCGTAATGGAAATCTTTCTTGACGAGAATCTTTCTGAGTATGTTGCGGATGCATTCAATTCTTTAAATAAAGGTTATTTCAGAGATGTTCAAGTCTTTTCTACTAAAGTCAAATTTGGTAAAGGCGCACCAGACGAAGAGATAATACCAGAAATTGGTCAAATTAGTGGCATTCTAGTTACTCAAGATGTTAATATTCATAGAATGAAATTACAGTATAACCTTTGTTCAAAATTTAACCTGGGTATTTTTTTTCTCGCATTGCCTAAAGATCAAAATAAACATTGGGAAATTGTTAAACTTTTAGTTAATAACTGGAAAGAAATAATTCATAGATCTGAAAAAGAAAAGAAACCTTTCGCATTTAGGATTCGTGTGCGAGGAAAAATGGAGAAATTATAGGATGAGCAATTCCATTCATTTAGAATCCACTTTTGAATCAGCGATTATTGAAGGATTAACATCAATCGGTTGGTTTGAAGGTAATGCTGATGATTTCTGTAACGATCTTTCCTTTGATAAAAAAGCTATACTCTCATTTATCCAAACATCTCAACCCAAAGAATGGGAACTGCTGAAGTCATACTACAAGGAAGAATCAGAAAATAAATTCATTCAACGCCTTTTTAAGGAATTGGATTTAAGAGGAATGCTCGATGTTATCAGGCATGGTATAACGGATAGCGGTATTAAATTCAAACTTGCTTACTTTAAACCTGATAGTGGACTGAATCCTGATACACAACGGCAATACGGATATAACAGACACTATGTAACACGACAAGTCTTCTTCTCTTCCAAAAACAATAAAAGTATTGATCTTCTTCTTTCGTTAAATGGTCTTCCAGTTGCAACAATGGAATTAAAAAATCATTTTACCGGACAGCGAGTAAGCGATGCTATCGAGCAATATAAAACCAGTCGCGATCCGAAAGAATTATTATTCCAATTTAAGAAAAGGGCTTTAGTACATTTTACTGTTGATCCCGATGAAGTTTATTTTACCACTAAGCTTGAAAGTTTTGGGACAAAATTTTTTCCCTTCAATAAAGGATATAACAACGGAGCGGGTAATCCGCCAGCGAAAGACTATACAACTTACCGCTCCTCATATTTCTGGGAGGACATTTTATCCATTGATAGCTGGACAGAAATAATTGCCCGATACATTCACCTTCAAAAAGAAGAATACCAAGTTGAAGGTAAAAAGTATTACAAAGAAACAATGCTCTTTCCTCGCTTTCACCAATTAGATGTGGTCAGAAAATTAATTGCGGATGCTAAGTTAAACGGAAGTGGAAGAAGATATTTAATCGAACATTCAGCCGGAAGCGGTAAAAGTAATTCTATTGCTTGGCTGGCTTATCGTTTATCTTCTCTTTATGATCCTTTTGATAAAAAGATATTTGATTCGATAATCGTTATAACTGATAGAAACGTACTTGATCAACAACTTCAAAATACCATTTACCAGTTTGAACATAAAACCGGTGTTGTTCTACGTATCGAAGTTGATTCAAAACAATTAGCTGAGGCAATTACAAATGGTATAAGTATTATAATAACTACGCTTCAAAAATTTCCTTTCGCCTTAAATCATCTTACCGAAATACCAAACCGTAATTATGCGGTAATTATTGATGAAGCACACAGCAGTCAAGGCGGTGAAGCAAGTCGTAAAATGACAGAAGCATTAGTTGGCAAAAATATTTCTTTAGAAGAATCTGAAAAAGTAGAAAGTGAAATTGAAACCAGTTTTGCTGATGAAGATGATTATATCCGGGAAATAATTCAGAAAAGAGGTCCGCAGAAGAATATAAGTTTATTTGCTTTTACCGCTACTCCAAAATCCAAAACACTTGAAGTCTTTGGGTATAAAGATTCCGAAGGAAAACCAAGACCGTTCCATCTCTATTCAATGCGCCAAGCTATAGAAGAAGGTTTTATTATCGATGTATTAAAGAACTACACTACGTATGAAACCTATTATCGCTTTTGTAAAACTATTGAGGACGATCCTTCCCTAAATAAAAGAAAAGCAACAAAAGCGATTGCAAGATTCGCCTCCTTCCATCCCACAAACCTTGCACAAAAAACGGAAGTGATGGTTGAGCATTTCCGTCAAGTTACTATGAAAAAAATAGGCGGTAAAGCTAAAGCAATGGTTGTAACTGCGTCACGTAAACATGCTTTAAAATTTTATTTTGAATTTAAGGATTATATCAAGGAGAAGGGTTATACCAACATTAGACCGCTTGTTGCCTTTTCGGGTTCGGTTATAGATGATCTGTTCCCCGAAGGTGTTACAGAAGTGCAATTAAATAAATTTGGTGAGAAGGAATTGCCCGAGAAATTTGCAACTGGTGAGTTTCAAGTTTTACTTGTTGCTGATAAATATCAATATGGTTTTGATCAACCTTTATTGCATACAATGTATGTTGATAAAAAATTATCGGGCGTAAGAGCTGTTCAAACACTTTCTCGGTTGAATAGAACTTATCCTGGCAAAGAAGATACTTTTGTTTTGGACTTTGCGAATGACCGGCAAACAATCATAGATTCATTTCAGCCCTACTATGAAATGACCACTATAACCGAATCAACTGATCCTAACCATCTTTATAATCTGAAAGGTAAAATTGATTCAGCCCAAGTCTATTATCAATCAGAAGTAGATGCTTTTTCTAAGGTATTTTATAAACCTGGCAGTGCATCAGTAAGAGATCAAGGTAAGTTATATGCTTATATCGATCCGGCTGTTGATCGTTATAAAAAGTTGGAAGAGGAGCCACAAGATGAGTTTAAGAAATCGTTGACATCTTTTGTTCGTCTCTATTCTTTTCTATCCCAGATAATGCCGTTTCAAGATGTTGAATTAGAAAAATTATATTCATTTGGAAGGTTCTTATTAACTAAACTTCCCAAAGTTGATTACACAGAACGGTTAAAATTAGATAATGAAGTAGCTCTGGAGTATTATCGATTACAAAAAATTGCTGAGGGTGATTTAGTTCTTCAAGTGCAAGGTGAATATGGTCTTAATCCTGTCACCGAAGCCGGAATAAGCAGACCAAAAGATGAAAAAGATAAACTTTCTAATATTATTCATCTTCTAAATGAAAAATACGGTACTGATTTTACCGATGCTGATAGATTATACTTTGAGCAGCTTGAACAAGCGTTATATGAAAGTAATGAACTAAAAATTAGAGCTAAAAATAATCCGATAGAAAATTTCAAATATGCTTTTGATGAAGTATTCATACAAACACTGATCGACCGTATGGACGCAAACCAAGAAATCTTTGACAAGATAATGCTCAATTCTGAATTTAAGAAGGATGTAGTGGAATGGTTAACGAAGAAAATCTACAAAAGAATTAAAGATGAGAACTAGTGTCTACTATTAAATTTAGCCCATGCGCTTGTTGATTAAGCTTTCTATAACTTTGCAATATAAATTTTAACCGTTGAGGGATTCATGAAAGCAAAAATTATTATTCTCCTAATCTTAATTATCCTCTTCACAATTTTCGTTTCGCAAAACACGCGCATCATTCAGATAGATTTTTTGTTTTGGTCAATTGCAATGTCAGCAATTGTATTAATCTCATTGATGATGCTTATTGGTGTTATTGCGGGATTTATAATTGCCAAAATGTTTGACCGTCCTTCGAAATCGAAAGTAAACATTTCGGGAATGAATCAGTTCACTGACCCGGTGTAATAATCAAAATGAACGTCTCTCCTGATAAACCCGTCTGCCAACAGGTTAGATGGGGAGAGAAGTGATAATTAATATTTCTAATTTACTTACTTAATAAACTGCTGCGCATAATATTTTGCAGTTAGCTTTTCACTGGTCGCTTTTTCAATCATCTCGTTCCAGTAAAGCTTATTACCTTCGTCGAACATCTTATCTTTCAAGTATTTTCCAATTTCAGTTTTCCCATTAAAGCTTTGGTTCATCGGGTCATTAGAATTGAGCAAGTTATTGTTTATATGAAAAGATAGCTGAGAAGCTAACAATTCACCAAGCATGTAATTGTGATAATATGCCGGATACAAAGCAATGTGAATCTTCGACGCCCAATCGGGTTCATTTCTATTTTCCGGTCGTTTAAGCAGTTGATACTTTTCAACTAAATCCCACCAGAACTTGTTCAAATCTTGATCGGGATTTTCATACATGCTTTTTTCAAACCTGTAAACAACTTGTGCCCATCTGCTGAACACCAATTGTTCAAGTCGCAAGGAATTAAAGCTTGCTTCTGCAATTTTTTCTTTTTCATTTTGGGAAATACCTACAACATCAATAAGCCATTGCGGATTTGACGCAAATCTTCCAAACAGCATTGCAATAGCTTCGGTTGTAAATGTGTGCGCTTCTTCCCTCAGTGTCCACGGTAAATTTCTATCGATATTTTTACTGTAAACTGCATGACCATACTCGTGAAGCATTGTGCCCATCCAATTATAATTTGGCTTAACATTGCAGACAACCCTTACATCACCAAGCCGGTCGATATCTGTGCAATAAGCGTGTTGATATTTTCCTTCCTTTTCGAACAAATCACTTTTTGCTATCATATCATCTATTTGTAATCCAATTCCGGCAAAATATTTTTGTGTTAATTCAACTATATCTTTGTTCTTATAGTAGCCGTCCAAATCGACTTTGTAAATTTTAGGCGCTTCTTGAAAAAATCTGTTTTGATAATGCCAGGGCATCAGTTCAGTTTTTGAGATGCGATAGCGCTTTGCAAGAAAATCATCCACTTCGTTTTTTACCTGAGAATAGACTCCTTTTGTTCTTTCATATAGATCATTAAAAATCATATCAATATCTTTTGGATCTTGTTCAGCTAATTTCAAGCTCATTTCATGATAATTTGAGTAGCCCAACTCGCGCGCAGTTTCATTTCGCATCTTAACTAATTTCAAAATATCATCGGCAACAGCTTTCCCAATTTTCTTACTTGCCAACCATGTTTCCTGCAGAGTTTTCGAATCGGTTGAATTTTTCAGTGTTTCTTCTATTTGATTATCGGTTAATTTCTTTCCGCCAACTTCCGCTCTAAAGGTTGAATAACGGTTTTCGATTTCAGTTGCAAGCTTCACGATTGCTTCGAGCTTTTGTTCATCAATTTGATATTTGCTATAAGCGCGGTAAAGAACATCAAGCTGACGGTTCAATAATTCATCTTTAATCGAATTTGCTTCTTTGATTTTTTTCAGAATTGCAAAGTCATCTTTGTTTGAATAAATCTTGTTGTATTTTATCTGTAAGTCGGAGGACTTGTTGTAATCTTCCGTATTTCCCGAAATTGTGGCGTTAAAGTAAGCGATAGCGTAATCTTTGTAAGCAGTTGCTGCTTTGCCTTCAAAATTCGTTATGAATGTTTTAAGTTCTTGGGTCATTTTGTCCTCATTTGTTGTACAACCATCTAGGATTAAAAGAAAAAGTATGATGTTTATTGAAATAAGATTGAATTGATGGTTTTTTTTCAATTTTTGGCTCCTATTATTTTTGTGGAGCTAAAATAACTAATTTGGCTTCAAGATATAATAGTTTAAAGTAATTACTGGAACGCTTTCTTGTTTATTCAATAAAATAGTGCTAAGTTTGACATAGTAATTCGCCCTGTATCGGGCGATTTTTGTTTGTATGAGTTTACTTGACGAAAACATTAAAGAAATTGTCACAAAAGTAGTTGAAAGAAACGGTTTTTTGCTTATCGATCTTATTTTAAGAGGAACCGAGCATAACCGGGTTATCGAGGTTTATTTTGATGGCGAAAAAGATGTCTCTGCCGATGACTGCGCATTAGTCAGCCGCGAAATTGAATCACATCTGAATGACTTACTTGTTAAGCATCCTGATTTCAGGCTTGATGTTTCATCTCCCGGCATTGATAGACCGCTGAAATTTCTTAAGCAATATCAAAAGCACGTTAATCGGAAATTTGATATTTCTTACCGTTCCGGCGAGGAAATTAAAAAGCTAAGCGGTAAACTCGCTGCCATCGAAGGAGATCATCTGACTTTTATATCAAATAATAAAGAAGTAATTATTAACTTTAATAATATTGTAAAAGCTAACGTTATAGTTAGTTTTTCTTAACGGAGGAGTAATAAATGAATGTTGACATTGTTGAATCCTTCTCTCAAATGGTTAGAGAGAAAGGAATTGACAAAGACGTTTTAGGCGGAATCATCGAGGAAATTTTCGGTATGCTTGTAAGAAAAAAGTACGGCGAGGAAGCTAAGTTTGATGTTGTTGTGAATATGGATAAAGGCGACATCGAAATATTTCTTGAGCGCGAAATAGTCGATCAGGTTGAAAATCCAAACCTTCAGATCAGCATTGATGAGGTGAACAGAAAAGGTAATTCTGATGAGCTTGAGGTGGGCGAAGATTTTGTTGAAAAGCTTCCGCTAGCTTCTTTCGGAAGAAGACTGATCATTCTGGCAAAGCAAAGCTTAAATCAAAAAATAAGAGATATAGAAAAAGATATTATTTACAACGAATACCAGGAACTCCTTGGTGAAATTGTTGTAGGTGATATTTACCAGATTAGAAAGAGCGATATTCTTGTTAATCATAATAAAAACGAGCTTCTGCTTCCAAGAAACGAACAAATTCCGTATGAAAAATATAAAAAGGGCGAGACGGTAAGAGCAATTGTTAAGGAAGTTAGAAAAGGTAACAGCGGCCCGCAGATAATTATTTCGAGATCTGATAATCTTTTCTTAAGAAGATTGTTTGAGATTGAAATTCCGGAAATTTATGACGGTATTATCGAAATAAAATCAATAGCTCGTGAGCCCGGTGAACGTGCTAAAATTGCAGTTGAATCTCAGGATAAAAGAATTGATGCCGTTGGTGCTTGCGTTGGAATGAAGGGCGTAAGAATTCATGCAATAGTGCGCGAGTTAAATAATGAGAATATAGATGTGGTTAATTATTCTGAAGATCCCACTGTTTTTATTCAAAGATCATTAGCTCCTGCTAAATTAAAAAGCATTCAGGTTGATCCTATTGCAAAAAAAGCAGTGGTAAATGCTGATAGCGATCAAGTATCAATGATTGTTGGAAGAAATGGCGTGAACATAAGATTAGCAATGAAATTAACCAGCTACGATATCGAAATTATTCGTGAAGAAAAGCCATTTGAAGAATATGAAGAAGATATTGAGCTGATTGATATTAAAGAAGAGCTTGGTGCTGAAATTTACGAGCTTTTAATTAATCACCGTTATGATACCGCGCTTGAAGTGCTTACTGCGGGACCGGAAAAGCTTAAAGAAATTGAAGGACTCGATGAACAAAAAGTCAATGAGATTATCGAGATAATCAAGTCTCAGTTTGAAGAGGAAGAATAGTTTAATAAGGCTGCTCAAATATGTCCGATACAAAAAGTAAAAAAATACGAGTATATAAATTAGCTTCCGAGTACAATCTCGCTGCTGAAACCATTGTCGAATTTCTTCAAAAGAAGGGACACGATGTTAAGACACATATGTCTATGCTTAGCGATGACATGATTACAGAAGTGAATGAGCACTTCAAAAAAGATATCGAAAAAGCAGAGAAACATTACAAGAAAATAGCGGAGTTTAATAAAAAGCGCTCGGATAAAGTCGAAGGAGAACCAACCAAAACTAAAAAAGCTCCTGAAGTTGAACCTGAAGTAGAAATTCGGGAAGTTATCGCTGAGGAAATTCAAGCAAAAATTGGCGAAGTTGAAGCTAAAGACAAACCAGAAGCAATTACCGATGTTCCTGTTGCAGAGGTTATTCTTGAGCAAATTGCTGAAAAAGAAATTGGGAAAGAGCACATTGCTGAAGAATCGTTAAAAACGAGCCACATCCCTGAAAGACGCGTGAAGGGATTAAAGGTAGTTGGTAAAATGGATTTGGGTGAAGCTATAAAAATAGTTGACAAACAAGCCCCTCCATCTGATGGTGAAGGTAAAGATAAAACTCAGCCAGCTGGAGAAGTGATAAAGAAAAAGAAAAAGCCAAAAGCACGTAAGAAACTCTCTGATGCCCCTGTTGAAGAAATTCCCGAATCAAAGAAAAGAAAAAGAGTTAAGCGTTTTGAGATTGATCAAAAAGAAGTTAAAGATGCAATTAGAAAAACCTTGCTTAGCATGGATGATACTGTTACCTCTGCTCGTGCAAGCTCGAGAAAAAGAAAAAAGAAAGAGCGCGAGGAAGCCGAAGAAAGACGAGTTGAGGAAAAAGAGAAAGATAAAAGTAAGTTAACTGTAACAGAATTTATTGCGGTGAACGAGCTTGCTAATTTGATGGGAGTTCAGATTAGTGAAGTAATTGCAAAGTGCATTGGGCTCGGTCTGATGGTTTCTATTAATCAAAGATTAGATGTTGAAACAATTACACTTGTCGCGGATGAATTCGGATTTCAAGTTGAGTTCGAAAAAGAGTATACATCTGAAGCTCTTGAAGATACCGAGGACTTTGAGAATGAACTTAAGCCAAGACCGCCGGTTGTAACAATTATGGGGCATGTTGATCATGGTAAAACATCACTTCTCGATTACATAAGAAGAACAAATGTAGTTGCCGGTGAATCAGGCGGAATTACCCAGCACATCGGTGCCTATAAGGTTGATGTTGGTAATGGAAAGTATATTGCATTTCTTGATACACCGGGCCACGAAGCATTTACTGCAATGAGAGCCCGCGGAGCACAGGTAACTGATATAGTTGTACTTATTGTTGCAGCTGATGATGCCGTTATGCCTCAAACTGTTGAAGCAATCAACCATGCACAGGCGGCACGGGTTCCAATAGTAATTGCTATTAATAAAGTTGATAAACCTGGGGCAAACATCGATAAAATTAAACAGCAACTTGCTGACCGGAATGTACTTGTTGAAGAATGGGGTGGAAAATATCAGTGCATTGAAATTTCAGCAAAAACTGGTTTGAATGTTGCAAATCTACTTGATTTGATATTACTTGAAGCCGATGTTTTAGATTTAAAAGCAAATCCCGATAGACTTGCACGAGGCGCAGTTGTAGAAACCGAATTAGACAAAGGAAGAGGAATTACCGGAACTATATTGGTACAAAAGGGAACTCTTAGAATTGGTGATCCTTTTGTTGCCGGAATTTATTTCGGTAAAGTTAGGGCGATGTTTGGTGAGAGAGGTAATAAATTATTTGAGGCAACACCATCTACACCGGTACAGGTTTTAGGTTTTGAGGGTGCTCCACAAGCAGGCGATACATTTGTTGTTGTAGAAACCGAAAGAGAAGCGCGGGATATTAGCTTGAAACGCCAGCAGCTAAGACGTGAGCAGGATCAAAAGCAAATTCATCATATCACGCTTGATGAAATAGCAAAACAAATTAGCATTGGCGGTGTTAAAGAGCTTGCCCTTATCGTTAAAGGCGATGTTGATGGTTCCGTTGAAGCTTTGTCAGATTCATTAATGAAACTAACAAATGAAGAGGTTGTCGTAAGAGTAATTCATAAAGGTGTTGGCGGAATATCGGAAAGTGATGTTCTGTTAGCTTCGGCATCAGCTGCAATTATTATTGGTTTTCATGTCAGACCAAATCTTAACGCAAGAAAGCTTGCCGAAACAAATAAAGTTGATATAAGATTATATAACATCATTTATGATGCTATAAATGAAGTTAAATCTGCATTGGAAGGATTGCTTTCACCTGTACTTTCAGAAGAGATTACTTCAACTGTAGAAGTGAGGGACACTTTCAAAGTTCCGAAGTATGGAACAGTTGCCGGCGGTTATGTTCAGGAAGGGAAAATTGCAAGAAACAACAAAATTCGTTTAATCCGTGATGGTATTATTATTCACGAAGGCGATATAACTTCATTAAAAAGATTTAAAGATGATGTTAGGGAAGTTGATGCAGGATATGAATGCGGAATTAGTCTTGCTAATTATAATGATGTTAAAGTTGGTGACATAATCGAGGGCTTCAGAATTGTTGAAACCAAGAAAAAGCTGTCTTAGATTTTATTAGATGAAAATTTGAAACTCGATAGGCCGTTATTTTGATTATAATTAGTTCATTACCTTTTATATGCTATGATAGTTATGGAGATTGAACGATGTCATATAGAATTGATAAAATAGAAAATCTCATTAAAGAAGAAATTAGTCTCATCTTTCTCTTAAAGCTTCAAAATTTAGGATCGAGTCTTATAACAATAACCAGTGTTCGTGTAAGTCCCGATCTCAAAATTGCCAAAATATATATATCGATTTTTGAAAAAGATAAAAGAGATGAAGTACTGGAAAGAATTAAATTTAAAACAAAGTTCATCCGCTCTGAACTTGCATCCCGACTTACGATAAAGTTCGTTCCGGAACTTAAATTTTTTCTTGATGATACACTCGATTATGTTGAGAAGATTGAAATTCTAATCAAAAAAATCCACGAGAATGATGATAAAAAAGGGAACGAATAATCTTTCCGACTGCGATTTTAATTCCGGGGAAATTATTATGATAGACAAACCCCTAAATTGGACGTCTTTTGATGTTGTAAGTAAAATTCGAAATGCTGTTGGTGTTAAAAAAGCTGGTCACGCCGGAACGCTTGACCCAATGGCGACAGGTTTGCTAATAATCTGTACAGGAAAGAAAACGAAAGAAATTTTGTTTTTTCAGGATCTAAAAAAAACTTATACAGGCTCTATACTTCTTGGTAAGAAATCTAAGTCGATGGACCTGGAAACGGAATTAATTGGAGACGAAGACATTACTTCAATTAAGAATGAAGATATTTATAATGTCCGCGAAAAGTTCGTCGGCGATATCTTGCAAGTTCCGCCAATGTATTCGGCGATTAAATTTAAAGGAAAATCGCTTTACAATATGGCGCGCAAAGGGAAAGCAATCGAACTTAAACCAAGAGAGGTTTCAGTTTTTAAGTTTGAGATACTGGAAATAAACAAGCCGTATGTAAATTTTGAAATAACTTGCTCAAAAGGAACATACATTCGTTCTATTGCAAATGATTTTGGTGAAGAACTTGGCTGCGGTGGAGTTCTTGGCGGGCTTCGAAGGACCGCCATTGGCAATTATTCAGTAAACGATGCGCTAAGTATCGATGATTTTGTTTCACTTTCAAAAATGATGAAAGCTCAAAAGGAAAAAGAAGTATCGGAAGGTGTTCATTAATTTATTTTATGAGCAGTAAATTTTTTTAATGGAATTATGATGACGACCGAATGAAAGTTTACCAGCATTTAAATGAAATAGAGCGTGATCCCAATACGGTTTTAACAATTGGAACGTTTGATGGGATTCATCTTGGTCATCAAGAAATTTTAAAAAAGCTTTTTGAAAGAAGCCGCTTTCACAAAGGACGAAGCTTTTTAATTACTTTTCATCCCCATCCGAGAAAGGTAATTTCAAAAGCAGATGGTTTGAAAATATTAAGTACACCGGAAGAAAAAGCCCTGGTATTGGAAAAGATGGGTTTGGAAAACTTGTTTATAATTAATTTTACGAGAGAATTTTCGCGGCAATCTCCAATAGAATTTTTTAAAAAATATATTATTAGTAAAATTGGGTTAAAAGAAATTGTTATCGGACACGATCATAAATTTGGCAAAGGACGAGAAGGTACATCTGAAACTTTGAAAACGCTTGGTAAAGAGTTTAATTTTGAAATTAGCCTGGTTGATGAGTATAAATTTTGTGGTGAAACAATCAGCAGCACAAAACTGCGCCATGCAATTATGGATGGCGATATAAAGCGAGCGAATTCATTTCTGGGCAGAGAATATACTTTTTCGGGCACAGTAATTTCCGGTGATAAGAGAGGAAGACTTCTCGGTTATCCCACCGCAAACATTAAGCTTGATGATAATGACAAGCTTCTTCCAGGCTTAGGAATTTATGCTGCTGAAGTGATTATTGATAACCGGAAATTTGCGAGTCTTTTAAGCATTGGTAAAAGACCAACATTTTATGATAATGGAGAAATAGTTCCCGAAGTTTATATTTACAACTTTAATAAAAACATTTACAACAAGAAAATCACAGTGAATGTTTTAGAGAAAATCAGAAAAGAAGAAAAATTTTCTTCTCCTGAGGAATTGATAAATCAGATGAACAAGGATAGAGAAGCAGGAATAAAAATTTTTAATGAGATCAATACCTCAAAAAAATCAGCTCAGTAAATAATTAAGTTAAGCATCTATGAGAAAAGGGAATATTAAAAATATTGTTTTAATGGTTACAATTATTACTATCATGATGATAGGTTGCAAAGAGGTATCTGTCAGTTCCCCTGAGTCAAATTCAATACCCATTAATTTAAATCTGCAAATATTTGGTAAAAATAATTTACAACGAATTTATTTAGAGACGATATCAAAAATAAATCTGCAAACTAACAAACCAGTTATAATTCCACCTGATTCAATAAAGGATGTTATTAAATTCCCTGACTCTTTATATAATCAAGGTATTTTTATCTATTCAAGTATATCAGAAAGAAATGAAATTATAGGGGATACATTAAAAATATTTGAAGATGAAAAAGGATATAATTTATTTAATATTATTAATAGCTACCCTTCGAATGGCGAATATCAATCTTATTGTACGTGGAAATATTTTGCTGATACCAATAAAATCTATGTTGGGGAGAAACCAAATGCCAAATTATTATTCGAGATACCATTAAAACTAAATAATATTTATGCATCTCCATTTGATACTATAAAAATAATAGATACGGTACAATTAAAAATAAAGGCTGGAAATTTTAATACATACAAAATAGAACGAAATCAAACAATTAATGAAGATATGAAATATCAAGTATTTCAATATATAGTTCCTGATGTTGGAGTAGTATTAGTAGAAGAAAAATTTATCTCAATTGAAATTGATAATGTGACCGGACAAAATGCAACAATTGTGCAATTTAGAAGAAGAGAATTAATAAGTTATAATTAGAATATTGTTTAGAGTGATTTTACAATTTAATTACAAGGCATTTAAATATTGTTAAATAATTTGTGAATTACTAAAAAATATAAATACGGCTAATAACTAAAAAAGATTATAAATAAATTAATCCCGGTTGATTCTGGGATTACATTGATAAATAAAAAATAGAAAGGTCAAATATGACTAAAGAAGAAAAGCTCCAAATAGTAAAGAAATACGGAGCAAGCGAAAAAGATTCCGGTAAGGCTGAAGTGCAAATTGCACTTATAACAAAACGGATAAATGATTTAACCGATCATTTTAATACACATAAAAAAGACCATCATTCAAGGCGCGGTTTAATGATGATGGTTGGCAAAAGAAGAAGATTGCTAGATTATCTTATAGATAAAGATATAGCGAGATACAGAACAATTATTAAAGAGTTAAATATTAGAAAGTAAAGGTTTATTATAATGGTTACGAAACAAATTGAAATTGGCGGCAGATTATTCTCAATTGAAACAGGAAGATTTGCTAAACAGGCAAACGGCTCAGCTATGGTTAGATACGGCGACACAATGGTTCTTGTTACTGCGGTTGTTTCACCTGAAGCAAAACCTAATCAGGATTTTTTCCCGCTTCAAGTTGAATACCGCGAAAAAACTTCTGCTGCGGGGAAATTTCCTGGCGGATATATTAAAAGAGAAGGGCGTCCAAGCGAAAAAGAAATTCTTAGTGCAAGATTAATTGATCGCCCGATTCGTCCTCTTTTTCCAGGTGATTTTAAGAACGAAACTCAAGTAATTGCATTTGTACTTTCACACGATGGTGAGAATGATGCTGATGTTCTTGCAGCCGTTGGTGCTTCTGCGGCTTTAACAATTTCGGATATTCCTTTCGAATGTCCAATGGGGGAAGTAAGAGTTGGAAGATTAAACGGTTCATTTATTGTTAATCCTACTTTTCAGCAGCTTAAGGATTGTGATATTGATCTGGTGGTTGGAGGAACTGCCGATTCTTTAATGATGGTTGAAGGAGAATCGAAACAAGTTAGTGAGAGCGAACTTCTTGAAGCACTAAAATTCGCACATGAAGAAATTAAAAAGATTGTTCAAATTCAGAATGAATTGAGAAGCGAAGTTGGAAAACCTAAAATGGTTATTCTTCAAAGTCCTGTTGACGAATCACTAAAGAAAGATGTTTATGACCTTGCTTATGATAAGCTGAAACAAATTGTTTATTCCATTCTTGCCAAAGAAGAAAGAAGCCAAAAGAATAATGACTTGACTTCCACGGTTAAAACTACACTAGCGGAAAAATATCCCGAACAAGAAAAGGTAATTGACGAACTCCTTCACGACCTTGAAAAAGAATTTATGAGAGAGAGAATTCTTAAAGAAGGAATTCGGCTTGATGGCAGAAGCACAAAACAAATTCGCCCGATTACAATTGATTTAGGTATTCTTCCACGCACACATGGTTCGGTTCTATTTACACGCGGCGAAACTCAAAGTTTAACATCTGTAACACTTGGAACAAAAAACGACGAACAAACAATTGATGGATTAGCTGAAGAGTACACAAAAAAGTTTATGCTTCATTATAACTTTCCCCCTTTTAGTGTTGGAGAAGTTGGCAGAATGACCGGCGTTGGAAGGCGTGAAATTGGACACGGGCATTTAGCCGAAAGAGCTTTAAAAGTTGTAGTTCCTGCTGAAGAACAATTCCCCTATACTATGAGAGTTATATCTGATATTTTAGAATCAAACGGAAGTTCATCAATGGCAACTGTTTGCGCGGGTTCTTTATCTCTTATGGATGGGGGTGTACCAATTAAAAAAGCTGTCGCCGGAATTGCTATGGGGTTGGTAAAAGAAGGCGATCAGTATGCAATACTTTCTGATATTCTTGGCAACGAAGATCATCTCGGTGATATGGATTTTAAGGTTGCGGGAACAGATGAAGGTATTACGGCATTCCAAATGGATATTAAAATACATGGCATATCTTTTGAAATAATGGAGAAAGCATTGCAGCAAGCAAAAGATGGACGGATGCATATTCTTAAAATAATGAACGATGCAATTGTTCAGCCTAGAGAATCTTTATCACAATTTGCCCCTAGACTTTTAACTATGAAAGTTGATACAGATCAGATTGGTTTGATAATCGGTCCCGGCGGAAAAACTATACAAGGGATGCAAAGACTTTTTGGCGTTGAAATTGCAATTGATGACACCGGCACAGTTAATATCGCTTCTCCGAATAAAGAGAATGCGGCTAAGTGTAAAGAATATATTAAGAAGATGACAGCTACTCCTGAAGTCGGTGAAATTTACGATGGAATTATAACAAAGATTATGGACTTCGGGGCTTTTGTTGAAATACTTCCCGGTAAGGAAGGTCTCCTTCACATCTCTCAAATAGATAATAAGAGAGTAAATAAAGTAACTGATTATTTTAAAGAAGGTGACAAAGTGACTGTAAAGCTTCTTAAAGTTGAAAATGGTAAATTTTCTCTTAGCAGAAAAGAGCTATTAAAAGAAACCAGTAGCGGAAACAAAACGGAAGCGGTTTCCTAGCAAACAATTTTTATTAAATGTTTTTGCAAAAATTAATTTAAACAGGTTCAAGCTTGGTATTTAAAGAACTAAATCTTTGGTTGATTTTGTGGCTGATTATTTTATCCAAGATCGGAGAAACAAAACAGATTAATCCAGGCTTGAATCATTCATTAACAAAATTTTATTTAATGAAATATATTATTTCATTTAAAGAGTTTTTCCTTTATGGTAAAAGAGATTGTAATAAACTCATCAGCTACACAAACACGTGTAGCTATAACCGAAGACGGATATTTAGCTGACTTTTTTGTCGACTATCCTGAAAACCGCAGAACAGTAGGTGACATTTATTTAGGTAAAGTTGCGCGTGTACTTCCGGGTATTAAAGCCGCCTTTATAGATATCGGAATGAAACACGATGGATTCCTGCATTTTTCCGATATCGGCGAATCGACAAAACAGCTTCAGGATATTATTGGCGATGATTCTGATATTGACGAAGAAGATGATGATGAAGTTTTCAAACGAGGTGATAATCAGAACAAATCAGGTTCAAATACCCACACAAAACCCATAATTCCTAAACTACTTAAAGGACAGGAAATTCTTGTCCAAATAACCAAGGAACCCGTAAATAACAAAGGTGTAAGAGTAAGCTCTTCCATTTCGCTGCCCGGAAGATTTTGTGTCCTCCTTCCTTTTGATGGTAAAATCGGAATTTCGAAAAAGATTTCTGATTACAAGGAACGCAAAAGATTGCGGAACATTGCTAAAAGTATTCTGCTTCCAAATTACGGACTTATTATTCGCACGGTTGCTAAAGATCAATCAGAAGATGCTTTAAAAGATGATCTTAAAAACCTGATGAAAACCTGGCAAGAAATTGAAACCATAGTTAAGACTGAAAAACCACCTGCCTTAATCTATCAGGACATGAACACTACTTCCAGCGTAATAAGAGATTTGTTCACTCCCGACGTAACAAAAGTTTTTATTGATTCAAAAAAACTGTACAAGCAAATAAAAAACTATGTTCAAGTCGTTCAGCCAGGTCTAGTTGATAAAATAGAGCTTTTCCCATCTGCAACATCAATTTTTGATTCGTTTAAAATTGAAGAACAGATAAAAACATTGATGGGAAGAAAGGTGCCGCTGCCAAGCGGTGGTTATCTAATTGTGGAGCATACCGAAGCCATGGTGGTTGTTGATGTTAACAGTGGGCGTTATGCTAAAAGTAAAGAACAGGAACTCAACTCCCTTAAAACCGATCTTGAAGCATCTCGTGAAATTGCTCGCCAGCTTAGGCTGAGGGATATCGGTGGAATTATTGTTATTGATTTTATTGATCTTGAAGAAGAAAAAAATAAAAAGAAAATTTTTGATGAGCTGAAGAAAGAATTCAGGAGAGATAGAGCAAAAGTAACTATTCTACCCATGTCTGATTTTGGATTAGTGCAAATAACAAGGCAGCGAGTAAGGCAAAATATTATGCAGGCGATGAAGGAAGTTTGCCCATATTGCCTTGGCTCAGGTCTGCTTACAAAGCATTCTCACATTGTTTATGATCTTGAAGAATGGATTAAGAAGTTCAAAAAAACTTCCAACGAAAGAAAGCTTATTCTTAAATGTCATCCGCTTTTTGCAGCAAGATTAAGAGAGGGAAAAGACGGTTCGATAATAAAACTTCAATTAAAATATTTCATAAGAATTAAAATTGAAGAGGATAACAATATCCCAATTGGGCATCTGAAATTTATTTCCGCAAAAACAGAAAGCGAGCTTACTGAAATTTTTAATTAAGAGATATATTTTTGTGTGAAGAAATATTTAAGACAAATGAAAAAGACCGCTTTTTATAACATTCACGAAAAACTTGGAGCAAAGATAGTAGAGTTTGCAGGCTACCTTATGCCCATTCAATACTCATCAATAATTGCCGAGCATAAGGCGGTTAGAAATTCCGTTGGTGTTTTTGATGTATCACACATGGGCGAAGTTTTTGTTTCGGGAGAAAAAGCTTTAGACTTTATTCAGCATATTACGGTTAACGATGCTTCTGTTTTGTTTCCGGGCGGAGTTCAATACTCTGCAATGTGTTATCCGGATGGCGGTATAGTTGATGATCTTCTCGTTTATAAACTGACTGATGATAAGTTTATGCTGGTTATTAATGCTTCAAACATCGAAAAAGATTTTAATTGGATGAAAGAGAATAATAAATTCGGAGTCGAACTGAAAAATTTTAGCGATGATTATTCTTTGCTTGCGGTTCAAGGCCCAAACTCAAAGGCTGTTATCCAAAAAATTTCTGATAAAAATCTTGAGCTGGAATACTATCATTTCATGCAAACTAAAGTTGCCGGAATTGACATGATTGTTTCACGGACAGGATATACGGGTGAATTGGGCTATGAACTTTATTTCAACGGAGACGAAAAAAACGCTGAAAATGTTTGGAACAAACTCTTTGAAGCCGGAAAAGAATATGGAATTCTACCGGTTGGTTTAGCTGCAAGAGATTCTCTAAGATTGGAAATGGGATTTTGCCTATATGGAAATGATATTGATCAGACAACTAATCCTTTGGAAGCCGGGCTTGGATGGATTACAAAACTGAAGAAGCAAAATTTTATTGCAAAAGATGCGCTGATGAAAGTGAAAAATGATGGCTTGAAAAGAAAATTAGTTCCTTTGATTACTGAAGAAAAAGCATTTCCAAGAAAAGGATATGAAATAACATCAGCCGGAAAAAAAGTCGGCACATTAACAAGCGGAACTGTAAGTCCAATTCTTGATAAAGCTATTGCTTTGGGTTATGTTGAAACTCAATTTTCGGCAGAGAATACAGAGTTAAATTTTCTAATAAGAGGGAAAGAAATTCCTGCAAAAGTCACCAAGCTTCCTTTTGTGAAGAAGTGATATACTCTAAATTTCTAAGGAAAACCATTAAAATATTATTGTTATGAAAACCAACGTCCATTTTTCTTACATAAATGCGGATGAGCTTGCTTATGCTGGGAAAACCACCGTGGTGATTGATGTGCTGCGAGCTTCCACTACAATAATTCAGGCATTGCAGAATGGGGCAAGAGAAGTTATACCGGTTGCATCGGTTGAATTTGCAGTAAAAGTATCTGGTGGAATGTTTGGCGGGCAAACTCTCTTAGGCGGTGAAAGAAACACAAAAAAGCTCGAGGGATTTGCATTAGGAAACTCGCCGCTTGAATATACGTCAGAGGTTGTAGCCGGTAGAACCATTATATTGTTTACGACGAACGGTTCAAAAGCAATTGTAAAAGCAAAATTTTCGGAAAATTTATTTATTGCTGCTTTCACAAATTTAAATGCTGTAGCGGATCATTTATTAAAGCTCGATAAGGATTTTGAGATACTGTGTTCAGGGAGAGGCAATAATTTTTCAATGGAAGATGTAATCTGTGCAGGTAAATTAATAACGGAGATTCAAAAAATTAATAAGGATGTCGAGCTAACCGATTCTGCAAAAGCAAGTGTTGCGTTAAGCAAATCATTTGGCAAAAGTATCGTGGTGATGATGGAACAAACCGAGCATGGAAGAATTTTAACTGAGAATAGTTTTAATGAAGATATAAAATTTTGCAGCCGGCTTAATACTTCTGAAACAATACCGTATTTAACTTCCGGCGTTTTGAAGCCTCTTCAATAATCCGAATCATTTAATAATTTGAAATTTATTTTTCATAATGGCACTTCGTAGAAAAACAAAAACACAATCAAGCAGTTCCAAAGAAGACGGCTTCTTCTCGTTCACAAATGAGAAGAAGAAAATAATCATCGGAATTCTGCTTCTTATATTTTCTTTATTTTTGTTTTTTAGCATCATTTCATTTCACGAGGGAGACGTATTCGGTTCGTTCTTTTCTGATCTTGTAAACGGTCAAATAAAAAACCCAGCAAACTGGTTAGGAGTAATTGGGGCACATTTCTCTAATTTTCTTGTGAAGTATTCTCTCGGTTATTTCTCCATAGCTTTCCCTGTAATTTTATTTTTTTGGGGAATTGCGTTCTTCAAAAAAATAAAGTTCAGAACAATTATTTACACCTCTAATTTTATTTTGCTTGCTGCTATTATTCTTGCAAGCTTATTCGGAATTATGAATACCTCTAGAGAATTTCCTTTGTTTCCAAATTTTTCTGGCTATACGGGGGATTATTTTGGTAAAGTCCTAAAAAGACTGTTCGGGGGAATCGGAAGTGTAATCTTTCTTATCACATCATTTGTGCTTTTAATCATAATCGCTTTTAATGTTAAGATTGAAAGCATAGTTTCTTTCTTGAAGAGTATTTTTATGTTTACGTCAAGCGCTTCAAAAGAAGCAAGTGTTGATAAAAAATCCAGCGTTGGTATTGATGAAAATCTTGAAAAGATAAAAGATTTGAGACCCGAAAAAAAGAAAAGAAGAATAATCCATCAAGAAGAAGCTCTCGCTAAGGATGAATCTGAATTAGAGGATGAAGAAACCAAAATCAGAATTATCAGAAAAGATGAAAAGACGACTCTTCCGATTGAGACAAATGAGTTATTGAATGAAGAGATAAAGAAAGTTGACTTGGAAAAAACCGGGGATATTCCTCCTCGTGAGACTACCGCTGTTCAGGAAGCAAAGCTGCCCAATCAATGGGATGAAATTCTCAATTTTAAAAAGCCAAGTCTCGAACTTCTCGACCCGGTCGTAGATGAAGATTATAAAGTTGCCGAGGAAGAATTAAAAAGAAATGCTGAACAGTTAAAAGAAAAATTAAAGCTCTTCGATATTTCTATTCAAGATATTTCTGTTACACCAGGACCAGTTGTAACGCTTTATGAAATTGTGCCGGAACCAGGTGTTAAAATCAGCAGGATTGTTGGTTTGGAGAATGACATTGCGCTTGCACTTGCTGCAAGAGGAATTAGAATTATTGCACCTATCCCGGGGAAGAGTGCTATTGGCGTAGAAATACCAAATGCTGAAGCCTCAGTTGTTAATGCAAGATCTGTTGTCGGAAAAATTTTTGATTCTAAAGCCGAGCTTCCAATGGCGTTCGGCAAAACTATTAGCGGTGATGTTTATGTCACCGATTTATCGAAGATGCCGCATCTGCTGATTGCAGGATCAACAGGCTCCGGAAAAAGTGTTGGTATAAATATGATAGTTGCCAGCTTGCTTTATGCTAAGGATCCTTCTGACGTTAAATTCATAATGATAGATCCTAAAAAAATAGAATTGTCTTTTTATAACAAATTACGCAAACACTATCTTGCAGTATCACCGGATTTGGAAGAAGAAATAATAACATCACCGCAAAATGCGGTTCTTCTTCTTAAATCAGTTGAATATGAAATGGAACAGAGATACGACAGACTCGCTAAAGCGGGCGTAAGAAATATTGTTGACTACAATCTTAAAGTTGCCGATGTGAATAAGAAACCGAAGGACACTGATGAAATAAAGCATCACCATCTCCCGTATTTAATTGTGATAATTGATGAGCTTGCAGATTTAATGATCACCGCGGGAAAAGATGTTGAAGAACCAATTACAAGATTGGCACAGCTTGCAAGAGCTGTTGGAATTCATCTTGTGCTTGCAACACAAAGACCTTCTGTTAATGTAATTACCGGTGTAATCAAAGCTAATTTTAGTTCACGCATTGCTTATCAGGTTGCAACAAAAATTGATTCACGCACAATCCTGGATATGAATGGAGCGGAACAACTTTTAGGAAAAGGCGATATGTTATTTCTTCCCACAGGTTCGCCAAAACCAATTCGTGTTCAAAATGCATTTATTTCAACGGATGAAGTTGAAAAATTGACCAACTACATTTATTCGCAGCCTGGTTATTCGAAACCATACTTTCTGCCATCACTTTATGAAAAGAAAAAAGCAGCCTCGGGAAAATATCTATCGGATTTAGACCCAATGTTTGAGGAAGCCGCACGCGTGATAGTTCGTCATCAGCAAGGTTCGGTTTCGCTTTTGCAGAGAAGATTAAAGCTCGGATATTCCCGCGCAGCTAGAATAGTTGATCAGCTTGAAGAAGCCGGAATTGTTGGACCAAATGACGGAAGCAAGGCACGATCGGTGATTGTTGAAAGCGAAGAACAGCTCGAAACGATTCTGCGTAACTTATAATTTTTTTCCGATACCATTTCCTTTTGAGCAAATCATTTTATTTTTAAGTATTAAATTGTAAATCATATTTTTATTGTTGATGAAAAAGTATATTTCTTCCGGAACAGAGTGGGAAAATATAGTCGGTTACTCGAGAGCAGTGAGAGCTGGAAATGTTATTGAAGTTTCCGGAACTGTAGCCTCGGATGGAAATAATATAGTTGGCAAGAACGACGTGTATTTACAAACAAAATTTATTCTGAAGAAAATTGAATCTGTACTAAGCAAAGCAGATGCATCTTTAAATGATATTGTGCGAACAAGAATTTATGTTAGGGATATTTCAAAGTGGAGCGAGGTAGCAAAGGCACATCAAGAAGTGTTCGGCAAAATTAAACCTGCATCCACAATGGTAGAAGTAAGCTCTCTAATTTCAGCAGAATATTTGGTAGAAATAGAAGCAACAGCGATATTAAATAATCAGTAAATCAGCAGAATAACAAGGACAGCAGAGTTGGAATTCAAAACACATCCAAAGACGAAAATAGGGCATATCCATTTAACCGTTTCAGATTTAGAGCAGTCATTAAAATTTTACCGCGATCTCTTAGGTTTCGAGATCACTTCATTTTATGGTGAGCAAGCGGTATTTCTTTCTGCCGGAGGTTATCATCATCATATCGGGCTTAATACTTGGGCTGGGGAAGGCGCGCCGGCACCGCCTTCCGGTTATACCGGCTTATATCACTTCGCCATTCTTTATCCCAGCAGAAAAGAATTAGCAAGAGTTGTGAGAAGACTTTACGAAATGAATTTTAAAATTGACGGTGCATCCGATCACGGAGTCTCAGAATCAATTTATATTTCCGATCCGGATGGAAATGGAATTGAGCTATATGCCGACCGAAGAGAAGAGAATTGGCCTATTGATTCTAATGGTCGCTTAGAAATGACGACGAAACATTTAGATGTGCTTGCATTACTTTCCGAACTAGATGAAGACAGTTGATTTATCATTTTAGAAATTGAAAAAATTATTATGAAGAATAAAAACGACTCAATATTTTTTACTGATAAAGAAGAAAGCACAAGCTTTTCATTATCGAATCAGTTTGCCGAGCATCTCGAATTCAATTTGGTGCGGGATAAAATAACAGCAACCCCTGATGATGCATTTCATGCGTTGTCAATGTCCGTAAGAGACCGCCTTGTCCGCCGATGGATAAGAACCCAGCAGAGATATAAAGAGGAAGATGTTAAACGAGTTTATTATTTGTCGTTAGAATTTTTAATGGGAAGACTGCTCGGCAATGCTCTTATCAATATGAATTTTTATGACGAGTGTTACAACATTTTGAAGAGGGACGGTTACAGTCTTGAAGATATAAGAGATCACGAGCAGGAAATGGCACTTGGAAACGGCGGTCTTGGCAGATTAGCCGCTTGTTTTCTTGATTCAATGGCAACACTTGAACTGCCCGCTTTTGGTTATGGAATCCGGTATGAGTACGGAATATTTGAACAAGATATTTATAAGGGTTACCAGGTTGAGAGAGCAGACAATTGGTTAAAGCTTGGTAATCCCTGGGAAATTATGAGACGTAACCTAATTTTTAAAGTGAAGTTTTACGGAAGAGTAATTCAGGATAGCAATAACCACTTAAGGTTTAATTGGGTCGATACTCAAGATGTTAATGCTCTCGCTTATGATATTCCTATTCCTGGCTACGGCACAAATACCGTGAACAATCTTCGTCTTTGGGAGGCAAAAGCAACAAGCTCATTTAACTTTCAAGATTTTAATACAGGGAATTATGTTGCTGCAGTTGCAGAAAAAACGGATTCGGAAACCATTTCTAAAGTTTTATATCCCAACGATACAATTGACAAAGGAAAGTTTTTAAGATTAAAGCAGCAATACTTTTTCGTTTCAGCGACATTGCAGGATATTATTCGCAAGTATAAAATTAACCATGATTCATTCGATAAGTTTGCAGAGAAAACAGCAATTCAACTAAATGATACACATCCTGTAATTGCAATCCCCGATTTAATGAGAATATTAATTGATGAAGAAGGTTTGGAGTGGGATAAAGCCTGGGAGATAACAACTAAAACTTTTTCCTATACAAATCATACAGTAGTACCCGAGGCACTTGAAGAATGGGCTGAATCTATAATGGGAGAACTACTTCCAAGACATCTTCAAATAATTTATGAGATAAATCGAAGATTTTTAGAATACGCTCGCGAGCTTTACACAACAGACAACTCAATCTTATCAAAGCTGTCTATCATCCGGGACCATCCCGATAAAAAAATAAGGATGTCTAATCTTGCCATAGTTGGGTGCCACACTATTAACGGTGTTGCAGAACTTCATACAGAAATTTTAAAGAAGACGATTTTCTATCACTTTAATAAGATTTATCCCAATAAATTTAAAAATGTTACCAACGGTATAACTCCACGGCGATGGTTGAAAAGCGCAAATCCTTTATTGTCTGGATTGATATCTGAAAGAATAGGAGATAAGTGGGTAAAGAAGCTTGACGAATTGAAGAAGCTTGAAAAATTTATAGATGATAAAGAATTTTTGGAAATTTGGCGCGGATCGAAATGGCTTAATAAAAAATTACTTATTAATCATATTGAAAAAGATTACGGATTAAAAATAAATCCCGAGTCAATGTTCGATGTTCAGATAAAAAGATTTCACGAGTATAAAAGACAATTGTTAAATGTTCTTCACATCATAACGCTTTATAATAGAATAAAAGACAATCCAAAGAAAGATTTTGTACCTCGAACGATAATTTTCGGCGGTAAAGCTGCACCGGCATATTTCGCGGCAAAGCTGATCATTAAACTAATAAATTCAGTGGCCGATGTTGTAAATAATGATAAAGTCGTTGGTGACAAGTTAAAAATTGTATTCATTAAAAATTATTCCGTATCGTTAGCAGAAAAAATTATTCCTGCCTCGGAGCTATCAGAACAAATTTCCACTGCCGGATTTGAAGCTTCCGGAACAGGGAATATGAAGTTTGCCTTGAACGGTGCTCTCACAATCGGAACGATGGACGGTGCTAATGTTGAAATAAGAGAAGAGGTTGGTTCCGATAACATTTTTATTTTTGGTTTACTTTCTGATGAAGTAATGAAGATCAAAAATAACGGTTATGATCCACGAGAATACTATGAAAAAGATGCGGAACTTAGAAGAGTTATCGATATGCTTGCATCAGATTACTTTAACAGGAAAGAACCCGGAATATTCAAATCGATAGTGGAGTCGTTATTAAATGTTGATTACTATTGCTTGCTTCCCGATTACCATTCGTACATAGAAACCCAAGACAAGGTTAGCAAACTTTACATAGATTTAGATAAGTGGACTCAAAAATCCATTCTTAATGTGGCACGTATAGGAAAATTCTCAAGCGACCGCTCTGTCCAGGAATATGCTAAAAATATTTGGAAGGTTAAGCCGATAAAGGTAAAGATTGAGTAAAATTGACTTAACCCTTGATCATCACCATCATCATCTTAAATCTGCTGTTTGCTTTTAATGCATAGGGCTTGTTAGCAGACATTATAGTCATTTCGCCTTTCTAAACGATATTAACTTTTCCCGCTATTGTAATCTCTGCCTCGCCACCCATTAAGTAAACCAGCGCATCAAAAGGTGTTGTGTGCTCGCTTAATCCCTCACCTTTATCGAAAGCAAATAATGTTATCGTTCCTGTTGGCTGCTTGATTATGGTTTTGCTGACTAACAAACCAGTTTGATAATCAATTAATTTTTCCAATTCGTTTGGAGCATGAAGATGTTCGTTTTCGTTCATGTTGATTTCCTTTGCTCACGACTTTATGCACTTTGTGAAAATTATTTGTTAACCAATTGGAACTCATCCCCCGACCCCTTCTCTTACAAAGAGAAGGGGGGATCTCGCTCCGTTTTCTGGCATAGCCATTCCTCAGGAAAAAGTCCCTCTCTTTTTAAGCAATGCTGTCAACTTAAGAAAAGGATAATTACTGTTCATTAAATAGCTCTTCTCTTATTAGGTGGATATTTTAATGTCCATTTTCTTTTCCTTGGATTACTTCTTCCTCTTATGACGGGGGTTTTG
>Ga0208968_1000257_pt1 | contig 43686 bp, 37 predicted proteins | sample RifOxyA3_FD_184031 | JGI IMG/M metagenome (GOLD analysis project Ga0208968, IMG submission 184031) | Groundwater microbial communities from Rifle, Colorado - Rifle Oxygen_injection A3 (SPAdes) | ecosystem: Environmental > Aquatic > Deep subsurface > Groundwater | place: Rifle, Colorado, United...
TACTCCTGGTCAATCCCTCCTGCCTTGACCTGCGGATATCCGGGGAAGACGCCCGCATCGTGCCCATGGGCCTTTTCTATATCGGGGCCCAGCTCATGGAGAAGGGGTTTAACACGGAGATCCTCAACCTGGCCGAAGCCGGAGAAGACCCAGTGGGCGCTTTCAAAAAGACCTTGGAAACCCGGAAGCCCGATGTCATCGGCTTTTCCGTGATAAATCCCAACCGCTGGAATGCCGTTGACTGCGCCAGGGCCGCCAGAAAGATCCATCCCGAGGCCGTTATTGTATTTGGCGGGCCTGCCCCCACCTTTCTGTTTGGCCACCTTTTCTCGATCTGTCCTGAGATCGATTATATCGTGAAAGGGGAAGGCGAAATCACCTTTTTGAAACTCCTGGAAGCGCTTGAGGCCGGGGAACCGGTGGAAGACATCCAGGGCCTGGTGATGAAACGGGACGGACGGATCATCGAGACACCACCCAGGCCGCCCCTGGAAAACCTGGACACCCTGGTCCACCCCTCAACCTATTTTACCTTCCAACACCTGGCCATGAGCCGGGGCTGCCCTGGGGCCTGCACCTTTTGCGGGTCCCCGGAATTCTGGGGAAACCGGAAGGTGAGAGCCCATTCCCCTGAATGGCTGGCCCATGAAATGGAAGCCCTGGCCAAAAAAGGCGTCACCCATTTTTATATGTCCGATGACACCTTTACCATGGATAAACCCAGGGTCATGGAGTTCTGCCGCCTCATCGCACAAAAAGCCCTTTCCATCACCTGGGCTGCCATATCACGGGTAGACTGTGTGGATGAGGACATCCTTGGGGCCATGCGGAAGGCTGGCTGCATCCAGATCAGCTACGGGGTCGAGTCCGGATCTGAAAAGATCAGAAAAGCCCTCGGCAAACCCCTTGACCGGGAAAAAATCATCTCCGCCTTTGCCCTGACCAAAGCCTTGGGCATCCTTCCCCGGGCCTATTTCATCTACGGCTCTCCAGGGGAAACCCGGGACACCATAAAGGAAAGCATGGACCTGATCCATACCATCCGGCCCCTGGGCGCCGTGTTTTATATGCTGGTCATCTTTCCCGGCACCTTTCTTTACCGGTCTGCAAAACAAAAAGGACTGATTTCCGATGATTTCTGGCATCAGAGGGTAGAAGATCTGCCCTGGTTTGAAATCGATAAAAATCTCGATTTTAAAACCGTCAAAGCCTTTGGAGACAGCCTGAGAGCAGCATTTTACAATAATCTGGACCAATTCGCCCGACATCTGGATCTGGTGGACAAAAAGGAATTTTACCCCTTTCATGCGGATTTTCTGTCCCGGCTGGGCATGACCTTTTCCCATGGTGAATATGCGGCCGACCCGCGAGTGAAAAACCAGGAGAAAACCGCAGGCCTCCTTTTTGAACAGGCCATTTCCCTTGCCCCGGATGCCCGTGCCTTTCTCGGGCTGGCCCTGCAAAAGCAGAAAACCAGAAATTTTAACGGGGCCATGGCCGTCCTGGAACAGGGGATAGCCCATTTCCCTAAGCATAAAGACCTGAATCTGTGCATGGGGATCTGCCTTATGAATCAGGGCCGGTTCAAGGCCGCCCTTGAATTTTTCAAACCCCTTCAGGCATTTCCGGAAACCCGGCATTATATCGACATCTGCCAAAAAAACAGCTAAGGACACCATATGGACAAAAACACGGATTACCAACTGGCTAATCTTCAAAACAGAGAATTAAAACTTCGGGCCCAGCGCCGCGAAATCCTCACCGTGGCCCCTGAAAAAGCCCTGGACATGATCCTGGAAGCCCCCTCCCCCGCCACCCTGATCCAGTCCTTCCCGGACCAGGATCTCTACTATCTCATGCACAAGATCGGACCCTATGATTTTATCCCGGTCCTGTCCATGGCCCGGTCGGACCAGTGGGAATATATTCTGGATGTGGAAGTCTGGGACAATGACCGGCTCAATACCGGTATCATGACCAAGACCTTTGATGTCCTGTTCCAGGCTGCCCCGGAAAGGCTCCTGCGCTGGATCATCACGGAAAAACCGGATCTTTTCGAATTTTATCTGTTCAAATACATGGACATTTTCATCCGGGAACATGATGAGGTGCCGCCGGAAGACTTTGATGATTATATTACCCTGGATGACAAATTCTATTTCAGGTTCCCGGACAGAGCGGCAATTTTTGAAAAGGATGAAACCCCTGACGCTGAAAACCTTTTTCCTGAAACCGATGAAGAAGCCAAAGAACTCATCGAAAACATGCTGAGAAAGCTGGCGGAAATGGATTTGTCCGTATTCCACGGGCTTTTGCTGGAAACCAGCGCCCTGTTGACGGCTGAGTCGGAAGAAGAACAGTATCGCCTTAAAAATCTGAGGCTTGCTGAAAAAGGCTTTCTGCCTCCCCATGAAGCCATCGGCATTTATCAACCCGCAAAATTATCCGCCCTTCGGAAGCGACCGGAAAGGCCCTCTTTTAAACATACCCCCTTTGATGCGGACATCCCTTTTCCCCCCCAGTATTTTAACGCATTTATTGAAGGAGATGACCTGCTGGTATCTGCCTTAAAACTCGTGGGAACGGATTTTGCCCTGGAACTGGAATCCGAATTGGCCGCCCTCATCAATAAGATCATCTCTGCCGACCGGATCAGGCTCCGGGAAAAAGAGGATCTTGAGAAAGCGGTATTAAAAGCCCGTGATTATCTCAACCTCGGACTTGAGGTGATCCTCAAGGGGAAATTGAATCCGGAGTCAGCCCGGGATGCCATCCTGGAATATTTTCTCGAAGATATCTTCAGGACCGGCTCCAGGGCCGGCATCGTCCTGAAAACCAAGGGCCTCAACTGGTTTAAGCAAAGTTTTCTCAAAGAGAACAATCTCCCCTTAAGTTTTTTGGGCGAGACCTATCTCGGGGTCGTGGGCGGTCTCTTCCTGGACCGGCCCCTGTATTTTGATAATTATGCCTCGGGCGCCCTGTACAGGAATTTCAAATCCATCCCGGATATCACCCGGACCGGCCGCCTCCTGGGCCAAATCATTGCCCTGGACAGGGTTCTGGGAAAATTATCCGTGGATGTGTCTTCCTTTAAAGAGGGCATTCTGACCTATAAAACCCTGATCCTGACCCTCTGGGCCAAAAACCGCCTGAAACTTTCACCGGACCTGAGGCCCATAGATACCCGGTCCTTTAAAAAATTTTTTGCAGCCCTTTTCTCAAATTTTGACCCGGAAAAACCCGGCCGGATTCAACTCAGCGACCTACTCATCTGGATGACCGAGGCCACGGGGATGGATGAGGCAGACATGGGCAAAGAATTCCATGAAATCTTAAGCGATCTGATCAAAGAGCTTGAAAGCGAATATGGCGGGGTTAATCCCGAAACCATTGACCCACGGTTTATTCCCCATTTTCTCTTGAAAAAGAAGAAAAAATGAACGGGTTTTTCTTGCATGAACCCATAACATGATCTATTATTAGATTAATTAAAAGTCTATTTAGTTGATCTTTTAATAAGATTTGGAGAATATTAATATGACTATTACGAATTCAATCCTGGCAGATGTCAGTGCCGGGATATCTGAACTTAAAAAAAATCCAATGGCAGTTTTACAACAGGGTGACGGCGCGCCTGTTGCAATTCTAAATCGTAACAAACCTGTCTTTTATGCAATTCCTGCAAAAGCTTTTGAATCTCTGATGGACAGGCTTGAGGACTTGGAGCTTGCCTTAATTGTTGAAGCTCGAAAAAATCAGCCGGAAATAGAAGCAAATATTGATGACTATTTATAAGTTGGTCTTCAAGGAAGAAGCAAAAAAAGAATGGGACAATCTGGATTCAACCATCCGGTCCATTTTTGCCAAAAAACTAAAGGAACGAATTCATCAGCCACGTATAGAAAGCTCCCGGCTTAGTGGAATGAAAGATTGCTACAAAATAAAACTGAATAGGCCGGGGTTCCGTTTAGTATATCAGGTTCGAGACAAAGAAATGATCGTATCCGTTGTTGCAGTGGGCAAACGTGAAAAAAATTTAGTTTACAAAATAGCCGGTAAAAGAATTGGATAAAAAAACATCTCCCCGATTCGGGTCTATTGCGCCATAAAGACGATTTTCTGGGTAATGTCCAGGGGATCAAGGCTCTCATCGGACAAGCCTGCCTCATCCACGGCCCTGGGCATTCCGTACACGACACACGTTTCCGAAGTCTGGGTAATACAGAAGCAGTTACGGGTCTTCAGGTCAGCCACGCCCTTTTTGCCGTCCTCGCCCATGCCGGTCAGGACCACGGCAAGTTTCCGTCCGTTGTATGACTCGGCAACCGATTGAAACAGCACATCGGCTGAAGGTCTGACGCTGTTCACCAGGGGCCTGTTGTTGAGAGAAACGGTTCTCCTGCACTGGTGATCGGGCTTTGATACGGTCATATGCCGGCCGCCCGGAGCAATATACACCTTTCCCGGAAGGATTTCGTCTCCGTGGGCAGCCTCAAAAATATCCAGTTCCGATTTTAGGTTCAGGCTTTTGGCAAAATACCCGGTCATGGTCGCCGGGATATGCTGGACCAAAAGGATGGGAGCCTTAAGGGTGCCGGGCAGGATGGAAAAGATCCGGCTCAGGATTTCCGGGCCGCCGGTTGAAGAGGCCATGACGACGATCTCTGCTTTTTCAAAAGAAGATACGGTTTTTTTAACCGGGGGATCGGGATTTCTTTTGGGCATGAAAAACCGGTTATGGTATTCACGGACCAGGGGTTTATGCGGAAACCGTTTGCGGCTCCGTAAAAGCCCTGTAACGGTCAACAAATGAAGCCGGAATTCATTATACTGCCGGGACGTGACATCTAGAGGCTTTTCAAGGCATTCATAAACTCCCATTTCAAGGGCGTTGATCAGGCTGTCCGAATCCGGGTGATCCGGATGATAGGTGATAATGATATTCAAATCGGGATCCGTCTTTTTTAAGGCTGCGACGGTTTCTATTCCCCCCAGGCCCGGAGCCGGGTCCAGAAGGATAAGATCCGGCACTATCGTATTAATTTTGGCCATCAGCATATCCCTGGACCGGGCAACCCCAAGGACTTGAAGACCGTCTATCGCGGCACACATCTCTTTTAAAAGGGTTACCGAACCCGGATCTTCATCCGCTATGAGGATATTCAGCCTGTCAGCCATCCGCTTTCTATAAAATCCCTGCCTGTTTTAATTTAAACTCAACCATGTCGGCATCAAAAGGTTTGATAATATAGGCCTGGACGCCGAGCCGCATGGTTTCCAGAATAATCTGCCGGGCGGTAACGGTTGTGGCCATAATAAAAGGCGTCTTCTGGACTTCAGGGCGGGTCCGGACGGCTCTCAAAAGTTCAAGCCCCGTCATGCCGGGCATTTCCATATCTGACACGATGAGGTCAAAAACATGGCCCCGCCCTTTTTTTGCGGCTTCATTGATCCTGTACCAGGCATCTTCCCCATCCACCGCTTCGGTGATATCGGAAAGCCCTAACCGGACCAATATGGTCTTCATTGCAGACCTGATGGAGGCCTTGTCGTCAACGATCAGTATTTTCACGGGAGAGGCCGGCTCCTTTTGTCTTCCTCAATTTTTGCTCAATCAAGTTTGAAAATTGATCCGGGTCCAGCACCTGAACCATCATCCCGTCGACAAACAATTTCCCCAGGACCGCTCCGGGACAGGTGTCATCTTTTTCTATTAGTTTATCCGTCTCAATGGTATCAATGATGCCCGAGGTTATAATCCCCACCCTTGAGGATATCTGCTTTGGGAAAACAACAAAAATCTCTCCAGCCGTGAGATCACATTCATTGGCCGGCAGAAATTCATCCATTGAAAACAGCAGGACCGCATGACCCTTATGTTCTATATGTTTCAGCCGGCCGGTATAATGGATATCCTTAGGGTTTAAGGGTTCAAGCCTGGAAACCCGTTTCAGCTCCAGGGCAAAATATTCATTTTTACCGCTGGTAAAAACGATGAGATTCCGTTTTTCCCCTTTGGCCTGGGCTTCCTTTGCCTCATTCCGGCGGGCCTCCTCGGTTTGAATGGAATCAAATTTCAGGGAGGAGAGGGTGGCAATGCCCTGAACATCCAGAACCATAATCACATCCCCATTGCCCAGCAGGGTGGTTCCGGCAAAGCATTTCAACTGGTTGATATATTCGGACAAGGGTTCAACAACGACTTCCTCTATATCGTAAAACACATCCACGCAAAGTCCGAAAAGGTTCCCCCCCAGTTTCAGGACAATGACATAGGTGGAATCCCAGGGATGCTTCCGGCGATCTTTTTCCCGGGTTCTTTTCTTTGACTCCTTGTCAGCCTTGTCTTTTTGCCTCCGGTCTGCAATGGCCTTTCTTTTTTCTTCTTCTTTTTTTCCGGTTAACGGTTCTTCAATATAGGTGGTGATTCCTAAAAGCGTGCGCAACCGGATGATGGGAAAAATGCGCCCCCTCAGTCTCAAGACTTCCGAACCGGCCAGATTTTCCACTTGGCTTTGCACGGTTCCCTTTTCAAGATACAGAATTTCCTTGATATTGCCCTGGGGGATGGCGAATCTGGATTCGCCTGCACCGACAATCAGCGAAGGAACAATGGCCAGTGTCAAGGGAATGATGAGATGGACCTGTGTTCCTTCCCCTTTCACCGTGTCAATCTCGATATGGCCCCTCAGGCTTTCTATATTGGTTCTGACCACATCCATGCCGACCCCGCGGCCCGAGATATCGGTAATCTCTTCAGAAGTGGTAAATCCCGGAAGAAAGATGAGATCAATCTTTTCTTTGTCCGTCATTTTATCAAGCCGGTCCTCGGGGACAAGCCCTTTTTCAAAGGCTTTTGACAGAATAAGCTGGGGATCTATCCCTGCCCCGTCATCGGAAACACGGATATGAACCTGTCCGCCCTGGTGAAAGGCTTTAATCCGAATGGTTCCTGTTTCGGGCTTGGATCTTTTCAATCGTTCATCCGGAAATTCTATGCCATGGTCAATGCAGTTCCGGATGAGATGGGTGACCGGGTTGGCGAGTTTTTCAAGAACCGTCCGGTCCACCTCCACATCCGCCCCTTCAAGAATGAATTCCACTTTTTTGGAAATTCTCCGGGCCATATCCCGCACCACCCGCTTGTATTTCCCCATGAGATCAATGACAGGCTGCATTCGCATCTGCATGACGGCTTCCTGGATATCGGTGGTCACCATATCAAGATTCTGCAGGATGCCAAGGTTGTCTTCCTTTGCATGGGACATCAGAAAAGGCCTCAGTTGATTTCTGGCCAGGACGAGTTCTCCGGCCCGGTTCATCAGCCTGGAAATAAGATCCACATTAATCCTCAGGCTCTGGCCGGCTGAAGCTGAGGACAAAAGGGTCTCTGCCGGTCCCTGGACAGGAGGCTCATCAGCGGTGGAAAGGGAGGATTCCATTGTATCCGGAGCCTTTAACGCGGGTTTGTCCTTGACCGCCCGTGACGAGACTCCCTTCATCAGCGTTTCATAGTCGGCAAACTGCCGGTCTACAAGGGTCATCTGGGTTTTGCCGATCTCCAGAACCTGGGACAGGAGCGGCAGGTCCAGGATGGTTGAAATCACGCAAAAAAACCCGTCCCTTTCCTTTTTGCCCCGGCTTTCTTCGAGATCTGAGAATAAAATATCCCCAATGCTTTTCATGTCATCGATAATGGCACCTTCATCTTTGCTTTTGGCCTTGAGATCGGTCCCGAACCGGACATAGACGGCATAAATGAATTTCTGGGCCGCAAGGGCATGGTCAAGCCTTTTCTTCTCCACCAAAAATTCCTGTCCCTGGAAAACAGAGCCGGCGCCCAAGGGTTTTAATACCTGGTATGCGTCAGCCGGCAGCTTCTCTGAATCCTCCTGCCGGGAAGGTATCCGACTTACGGTTTCAAGGGGTTCAAAACCGTTTTGATCCGGATTTAAGATGTTCTGAAGGGCCGCCTTTTCTTTTTCATAATCCCAGGCCCCCTCTTTGCCGATCTGCTCCACCATGAGCTTCATTTTATCAAATCCCATGAGAAGGGCATCCACTACATCCGGGGTAACGGCAAGGGTTTTCTCTCTGAGCCGCATCAAGACATTTTCCATGTCATGACCCAGTCCGGCAAGTTCTTTAAAATTGATAAATCCTGCCCCGCCTTTGATGCTGTGAATTGTCCTAAAGGCATGGTTGATCAGGTCATCCTCCGTGCGTTCCCCCTTTTGTTCCATGGCCAGGAGTGAGGGTTCAAGCCCGGCAAGATCATCCTTGATCTCGGCGATAAATTCCAAGGCCATGGCATCTAAGGAATCGCGCTCCTCGCTACTCATGGGCATTCCTTTGAAGGCCGGGTTGGGTCCGGGCGCAGGATAGGATTTTGTGCGCGTTTAATATGACCATGACACCCTCCTGGAGGTTGATGACGGCATCTGCATAAGTTTGGACGCCGGGGGTGACATTGGCCGGAACGGATTCAATTTTTTCCCTGTCAATACCGGACACATCCCCGATCCCATCGACTGCAAATCCGACGTTGGCGTATTTGAACACAATCACATGGCTGACGCTATGCGTGTCCGGGGGTTCAAGCCCCAGAAGAACACGGATATCCAGGATGGTCAGGATCTGGCCCCGAAGATTCACGAGCCCCAGCACAAAGCGGGGAGCAAGCTGAACCCTGGTAATCCTGTTGCAGGGAACAATTTCCCGGATATCCAGAATGTCTATCCCCATCAGGGTCTGGGACAGCTTGAAGCTGATATACTGGAAATTTTGATTTGGTTTCATCCTGGTTTCGGCCTGAATTGGTTCATCATATTCTAAAGGTTGTCGTCAGTTGTTTGAGTTCCACTGCCACCTGTGCGAGCTGGTCCGTCTGTCCCTTCTGTAACATGGAGCTTTCCAGGATTTCGTTCACCATCTGTGAAAGCCGCTCTGAATTTTCTGAAACCATTCTGGCCCTTTGGGAAGAAAGGGTCACATCCTTTGCAATCTCCCCGACGGCCGTCACGGTCTGCAAAAGATTTTCCGAAACAGACTGTTCAAGGCTCGTGACCTGTTTCATGCTCTCGGCCACTTCTTCGGCCTTATCGGCCGCAAGGTTGATATTTTTGGCCACGGAATCGGCTGAGTCCGCCGATTCAGCGATATTTCTCGTCACCTCATTGGTGGTGGCCGTCTGTTCTTCAACCGAGGAGGCAATTGCGCCCATAATCGTATCCACCTCGGTGATCACCTTTGTAATGGCCTGAATCGCCCCTATGGCCTCTTCTGTATGATTCTGCATGCCCTGGACTTTTTTCCGGATATCCTGAGTCGCTCCGGCGGTCTGTTTTGCAAGCTCTTTGACTTCATTGGCCACCACGGCAAATCCTTTTCCCGCTTCCCCTGCGCCGGCCGCTTCAATGGCTGCGTTCAGGGCCAGAAGATTGGTTTTTCCGGCGATTCCCGTAATCAGATCAATAATATCACCGATCTGGGAGGCCGCCTCCCCCAGCTTTTTCACCACATCAAAGGTTCGCATGGCTTCTTTTGAAGCACTGCTGGTAATGGCGGCACACCGGGCAGAGCTTTTGGTAATCTCGCTCTGACTGGCGTACATCTGTTCCATGGCCGTTGCCACAGTGTTGACTGAAAAGGACATCTGCTCTGCAGCAGCGGCCACCGACCCGATATTGGCGGAAGCTTCCAAAAGGTTATGATTTGAGGATTTAATCTCTGCCAATACCGTGTCTGAATTTTTATTGACATCATTGATCTGAAAGCTCACTTCTTCCGCCGCAGATGCGATACTGGTGATATGATCTGAGATTTCCGTTGCAGCGCTGGATGCCTCAACCGCCATTTTGCTTCCCTGGCCCGCACTGATATCAATCCGGTTTGAAATTTCCCGAACCTCCTGGGAAAAACCAGCCACTGAATCGCTGGTGTTTCTGATCTTGTCCATGGTCCGGTTCAATTTTGAAGCCATCCTGGAAAAAATTATCCAGATGAGAAAAACCACGCTGATGACGCCCAGAACGCCGACCAGAATGCTGAGATTTCTAGCCTTTCCCATGGATAATAAACTGTCCGAACTGTCTACCAGAACCGCAATGCCGCCGATAATGGGCCTTGAACCGCCATGGCAATGGTGGCAGGTCTTTTCATTCCGGCTCGGCATAAGAGCGCCGTAGTATATTTTATCACTGACCGTCTTCTTGATGAGGCTACCGCTGTCCCCTGTTTTCAACATGGTCTCATTCTGCCGGATATGGGCCGGGTCCCCCAGAAAATCATGGAATGAGGTCCCGATGGATTCGGGATCAGTTGAAAAACTGATCTTTGCCTGAAAATCATAGACAAAGACGTCGATTTCCGGTAGGATTTCGTGAAGCTTTTTAAACTGGTCCCTGACAATATCATTATCCCCGGTGGAAAGCGCATTGGTCATGCCCCCGACAATCGAGGCGGATATTTCATTGCAGCGGTTTTCCATATTTTTTTCATTCATTTTTTTCTGATAGGAATATCCGATCAGGATAACCGCAACAAGAATACACAGCACAACCATTGAAATCATAGCAGCCGACTGAATCCATCGGTGCTTTTTAACATAACCGGACAGGCCCATATACTCCCCCTAAAAGATTGTAAAACCAAGGCATCTGATGTATAAATCCGGACATGAGACCATTGCAGATCCAAAACGAGCCCTGCATCAACACCCTGTCTCCAAAACCGGGAATCGTAATCTGGTATTCCCGGATACCGGATATTATGGACGTAATTTTACGTAAAGCTACCTATCATAATTTCAGGCCCATGGTAAATGAAATATTTCAAAACACCGATTTTATTCAACCCGTTCTCAGTGAAACGGAAATTCAGACCGTCAATGGCTTTAAAGCGCTTAAAAAACAAATAGAATGGATCTGCGGCCGGTACCTTATAAAACTCATGATGGCTCGCTTTTTCCTAAAGGATGCCCCCCTGAACCAGATCACCCTTTCCTATCTGGGTGAAGGCGCTCCCTTTGTATCCTGCCTGCCCCGAATTTCCATATCCTTGTCCCACAGCCATGATTATACGGCTGCCGCCTGTGGCCTTGACACCAGCCTCCCCATCGGCCTGGATCTTGAAAAAATTGCGCCCATGCCGGACCCTTATTTTTTAAAAACCGCTTTTACACAAAATGAGCTTTTAATCCTTGAAAAGAATGCTCTATCTGTTTTTAAGCACTGGACCATCAAGGAAGCCTATCTCAAATACATCAAAAAAGGGTTTAACGAAAGTCTTCATAAGGTTGAAGTCATCCATGATGAAATCTTTCATCACAACATCAAAGCCCAGGTGGACGTCTTTTCCCACACCCTTTCGTCAGGCTATATTCTCTCCCTTGTGTCCGGCCGGTCCGTGTGTCCCGGGTCAAATACATAGCCCACAGACCGCCGGCTGATGAAATAGACAGGCTTTTTCGGATTGTTCTCAAAATATTTCCTGAACCGGACAATAAAATTATCCACGGTTCTCGTGGTTGTATCCTTTGCATATCCCCACCCGGAATTGAGCAGCATCTCCCTTGACAACGGTTTCCCCGCGTTGGCGATAAAAAGTTTGAGAAGCACGATCTCCTGCTCCGTCAAAATAATATCCCCTGCCCTGCACCGGGCCTTGAATGTGATAAAATCGATCTGATTCCCGCCAAAGGCATAGTGATTCCCTTCAAAAACCCGGGTTTCCGGTTCCCTTTTGTCAGGATCATACCAGGCTTTTTTTCTCAGGAGCCGTTCAACCCTTAACAGAAATTCTTCCAGATCAAAGGGTTTTGATAAATAGTCGTCCACACCGTATCTGAGCCCTTTGACCTTATCTTTGGTATCTCCCCGGGCCGAAAGGATGAGGATGGGAATTTTTTCATCTTGTTCGCGGATGGTTTTCAAAATGGAAAAACCGTCAATCATAGGCAGCATGATATCCAGGATAATCAGGTCCGGCTTCCAGGACCGCCACTGGTTGAGCCCGTCAATCCCGTCGGCCGAAATCTTTGCCTCATATCCCTGAAGGCTCAGGTTCAGGCCTATGCCGTCGGCAATATGCACTTCATCTTCTATGACGAGGATACGCTTTTTTTGAGCCGTTTCCATAAATGTTTCTCCCTGATATCAGCGATACCGGTGGTGGGAATAGTAATGATAAAAGTGGCCCCCTTTGACTTTCCCTCACTGACCACCGAGGTTTTCCATCCATGGATCATGGCGATACTGGACACCAGATAAAGCCCCAGGCCTGATCCTGAAACATCTTTTTTATCTTTCCGCTGGGCCTGGTAAAATTTCTTAAAAATCTGTTTCTGTTCTTTTTTATCCACACCAATGCCGTTGTCGATGAATTCAATGGTTATTTTCTGGATAAAACTCCTGAAGCGGATGGTCAATTCCGGTTTTTCCGATTCATTGTATTTAATGGCGTTGGAAACAAGGTTCATGAGGAGCATTTCAAACAAGAACAGGTTGACCGGATAAACCAGGGGACTGTCGGACCGGTTATCAATTTTAATCTCAAGATTCCGGAAAAGGGATGCATTTTTACTGCAGAAATTTTCCACCAGTTCCACCAGGCTGCCCCTTGTCACTTCCGACCCGAAATTCTGACTTTCAATCCGTGCGAGGTTCAAAATGCTGTTGATATTGTCGGTGAGACGGTTGACATCCTGGATCATATTTTCGCTGTATTTTTTAATTTCATCCGGTCCCAGGGGATGGCGGATAAAAGTTTCAAGATAAATCCGCAAAGAGGTCACCGGGGTTTTCAGCTCATGGGTAAAATTATAGATGAAATTATGCTGAAGCCGAAAAAGGTTCACGGTTTTCTGATAATAGATAAAGGCCAGAAGAATACCGGCCAGCACAACGACGATCAAAGCGATGAGAATCAGGATGGTCATGCCGGTTTTTGAAGGAAAGATGGAAGTGGGATCAATATTGAATTTTAAAATCACCACTTCAAGGGCCCGGGTGATTTCCATATACCAGCTCACCGTCATGACCAGAACGGCGGCCAGGGCGAAAATGGAACAGGCAAAAATAAAAACAGGGTGGAGATACCACCGGGATGGGTTTAAAATCTGCATGTTCAAATGTTTTCCAAATGCTCCGGAAATGTCATGGTAAACACAACCCCCTTGCCCGGTGAGCTTTCACATTCAATGCCGCCTTTAAGGGTCTGAGTGATAAGGTTAAACACAATGGACATGCCCAGCCCGGTGCCGCCCTTTCCCCGCATGGTGGTATAGAAGGGGTCAAAGACTTTTTCCCTTTCTTCCGGACCCATTCCCCGGCCGTTGTCCCGGTAGACAAACAGGATATTTTTTTCCTGCCGGGAAATATTCACGGTTATGGTCCCTTTCTCCATTTCCCGGAATCCGTGGATCAGAGAGTTCATGATCAGATTGTTGAGGATCTGGGAAAAAGCGCCGGGAAATGAATTGAGTTCAATATCATCTTCACAGGACACTTCAATGGTATGCTCGGTTTTTTTATATCGCGGCCGCAGGCTCAAAAGGATTTCATTGATATATTCCTTTAGATTGAATTGCCGCCGGTTCTCGCTGGATTGGTCCACAGCCACCTGTTTAAAGCTGGAAACCAGTTCGGCGGCTCTTTCCATATTGATGAGGATGGAATTGGAGACCTCTTCAACCGTTTGAAGATAATTCTCCAGCTCGCTTCTCTTTAATTCCCCGGCTTCATAAATCTTTTTAACCTCATTGGTTTTGGCATCCAGAAATGAGGCGGCCGTGACCCCTACCCCTACCGGCGTATTGATCTCATGGGCAACCCCTGCCACAAGTTCACCCAGGGCTGCCATTTTTTCCGATTGAACCAGTTGATCCCTTGTTTTTTCGAGGGTTTCAAGAGACAACCGCAATTGTCCGTTGACGATTTCCAAATCCTTTTCATACCGATATTTTTCCCGGATCAGTTCAGCCCTTTCAAGGGCCTTATGCACGGCGTGGTAAAGGACATTCATATCCTGAATGGGTTTGATGATATAATCCCAGGCGCCCAGTCTCAAGGCCTCCACCGTATCGGCAATATTACCGGCCCCGGAAACGATGATAATCGGAATTTCTGAATTTTTACGCCTTACACTGGCCAGGACTTCAAGGCCGTCCATCTCCGGCATGCGAAGATCGCAGAGCACCAGATCCGGTTGCCGGCTATCAAATATTTCAAGGCCGATTTTGCCGTTTTCCGCATCTACGACCTCAAATCCGAAATCCTCAAGAAAGCCGATAACACTGTCCCTGATATATTCCTCATCGTCAATCACAAGAATTTTTTTTGCCGCAGGGTCTGTCATGGCTGATGTCCTGATCCTTCATATTGGTCTGTTAATGCATTTTTTAAAATCTTCAAATCACCGGCCGGCTTGATCATGACCTTTTTGGCGGTTATCCCCAGAGCTTTTACCGCATCGGGGGGTGCATAATCTGCGGAACCGGTATGGACCACAAATTTAATGTCCGGCAGAATTTTCCTGGCTTCTATCATGAAGGTGTTGCCGTCCATACCCGGAAGCCGGATATCCACAACCGCTTCGTCGATCCGATGGCTGCGGATGATGTCAAGGGCCTGTTCGCCGCTGGTGGCCTGAAAAACGATATACCCCTCGTCTTCCATGTAAGCGGCGATACTTTGCCGAATGCTTTCTTCATCATCAAGGATTAAAAAATGTCTGGGTCCGGCCGTCATTTTGTCCTTCCTTATAAAAAAGCCATGTCTGAATTTATTTTAAAAGCTGTTGAATCTTTTTTGAAAGAACCTCCACCGTCACAGGTTTCATGATAAAACTGTCAATCCCGGCCTCTTCGATTTTCCCCTTGCCGACAGCGCCGGTGTATCCGGAGCAGAGAATAATGGGGACATCTTCTCTGATGGACAATATCTCCTTTGCAAGATCAAACCCTGTTTTTCCCGGCATGGTCTGATCCGTAACGACAAGATCGATACAATGACCCTCCCTTTTAAAAAAATCAAGGGCCTCCAGGCTTGAAAAAAAAGAATTTACTTGGTATCCAAGGGTTTCCAAACCTTCTTGGCACATGAGCGCGATATCTTTATCGTCATCCACCACCATAATCCTTTCTCCTGACCCGATTTTTTGAGCTTTCCCATGTCTTTCCCCTTTCTCGGCCGTATTTTCAGCACCGACAACGGGCAGAAGAACCATAAAAGAGGTTCCCTGGTTTACCTTGCTTTTGACCCGGATAATCCCCTTGCAGGATTTTACAATCCCATACACCGTGGCAAGACCTAGCCCTGTCCCCTTTCCTTCTTCCTTGGTGGAAAAATAGGGGTCAAACATTCTTTCCATGACATCTTCGGTCATACCGCAGCCCGTATCCGATACTTCAAGGGCAAGATAGGTTCCCGGTCTGCATTCAGGACTGGCATACGCCACAATGTCCGATGGGGAAAGGATCATCTCGTTCAGACCCACGGTGAGGATACCGCCTTTTTCCTCCATGGCATGATAGGCATTGGTGCACAGATTCATGATAACCTGATGAATCTGGGTCGGGTCCGCCTCCACGGATCTGCAGCTCCGGTCGATCTTGTCCACAATGGTGATGGTAGAGGGAATGGACCCCTTCAGGAGTTTAACGACCTCGTTTAATACCGGGTGTATCCGGACAATGCGCTTTTCTTCTTCATTTCTGCGGTTGAAGGTCAATACCTGGCTCACCAGATCGGCGGCCCTCAAAGCGGCTTTCTGAATTTTTTCACTGCGTTGGAATACGGTTGTGGACGGATCGGAAGACCTCATGATCATGTCTGCATAACCGAGAATGGGGCTTAAGATATTGTTGAGATCATGGGCAATGCCACCGGCCAATGTTCCGATGGCTTCCATTTTCTGGGCTTTTCTGAGCTGGTTTTCAAGGCTTTGCCACCGTTGTTCCGCCTTTCTCTTTTCCGTTACATCCAGCAATGAAACAACGGCTTTATCGGTTCCGGGAATCACCCCGAGACTGACATAGACAAATTTTTCTTCCCCACTGATGCCTGTAAATTTGATTTCATACTGCATGGGTGCATAATTCTCTGTTTTCAGATTCACCCGTGCTTTAAAATAATTCCGCATGACCTGGATGTCATCGGGAGCTACAAAATCATACCATTTTTTCTTGCCCACAATATCCTGGCGGGCCATACCGGCAAGCTCTGCAAATTTTGAATTGACCATGGAAATGGTATCATCGAGCTCAATGATAATGGCGGCCGTGCCGGTATATTCAAAAATGGCCTTATAGCGCTCTTCGCTCTTCTTGAGTTCCCTTGTCCTTTCAATGACAAGCTCCTCGAGCCGTTCCTGATACTGCTGGTTTTCTTTTTTAAGCCGGCTTTCCTTTAAACATTTTTGCACGGAATGGTATAAAACGCTCAGATCTTCAATGGGTTTGAGGATATAATCCCAGGCCCCCAGATGAAGAGCCCCAACCACGGCAGAAATATTTCCTGTTCCGGAAGCGATCACCAGTGGAATATCCGGTGCTTTGTCCCGCAATACTTCCAGAACCTGAAGCCCGTCCATCTCCGGCATTCTTAAATCCAGCAGAACCAGGTCCGGATGCTCCCGGTCAAAGACCTCAATGCCTTTTTTCCCGTTTTCCGCTTCAAAAACAGTGAATTCATAATCTTCCAGATAGGTCCGGATGCTCTGACGGATATACGCTTCATCATCAATGGTCAGAATTTTGTATCTGCTGTTGTCTTCCACATCCATTGCCTTATCTTAGTATGGACTTTACATGCATGCCTTCTTGCACCGGCACTTCATCATCTGGAACATTATTCTTGTGAGGGTTTGTCTGTCAAGCATTAATAGACCGTCCAGGGAAAATTGTTGCCCAAAACATGCATCAATGGTATAGAATTCAAACTCTATGGAAACCGATCACGACATCATATTGGAAAATGTTTCATTTGCTTACAAACAGAACAAGATTCTGGAGGATGTCACCCTTTTCATTCAAAAAGGTGAATTTGCCAGCATTGTCGGGCCCAACGGCGGTGGGAAAACCACTCTTTTAAAACTCATCCTCGGCCTGCTCAAACCCGATCAGGGACGAATCCGTATATTTGGGGAACCCCCTGAGCGAGCCCGGCAAAAAATCGGGTATATGCCCCAGTATGCTCCCCTGGACATGAATTTCCCTGCAACGGTCATGGATGTGGTGCTCATGGGAAGACTGGCCGAAAAAACCCTCTGGTTTTCAAAAAAAGACCGGTCCGAAGCCTTGGCCGCCATTGATGAAGTCGGGATGACCGGCTTTGCCGGAACAGGATTCAACGAACTTTCCGGGGGTCAGAGACAGCGCATTCTCATTGCCCGGGCGCTTTGCAGCCGACCGGCCATCCTCTTGCTGGACGAACCCACCGCCAATGTGGACCATGAAACAGAGGTCAATCTTTTTTCCATTCTTCAGACCTTGAATGCAAAAATGACTATTCTTGTGGTTTCCCATGACCTGGGTTTTGTTTCAAAATATGTTAAAAGCGTTATCTGCGTGAACCGGAAAGTGGTGATTCATCCCACAACCCTCATGAACGGATTGCTGATAAAGGATATTTATCACGGAGATCTGAAGATGGTCCGGCACGATCACCGGTGCAGCCACGAAGGCCACAGCCATGATTGAAACAATACAGGCCCTCCTGGACCCGGACAACCTGTTTTTAAGATATGCCTTGGTCATGGGCGGTCTTGCATCCGTTTCCTTTGGCATCATCGGCACTTTTGTCACCATCAAAAGAATCGGATACCTGGCCGGCGCCATTTCCCATTCTGTTTTCGGCGGCATCGGCCTGGCTATTTTTCTCCAGGTCAATGTCGGGCTTTCCTGGTTTGATCCCATCCTCGGCGCCACACTTGCCGCGGTTATCTCGGCCGTTATCATAGGACTTGTCAGCCTCCATGCAAAAGAAAGGGAAGACACCATCATCGGAACCCTCTGGGCCGTGGGCATGGCCGCCGGTATCCTTTTCATCGACAGGACCGCCGGGTATTTCAATCTTTCCTCCTATCTTTTCGGGGACATCCTCCTGATTTCAAAAAAAGATCTCATTTTTGTCTCCTGTCTGGATGTACTGGTTCTCGGCCTCAGTATTCTTTTTTTCAACCGGTTTTTCAGTGTCTGCTTTGACAGCGAATTCATGTCCCTGAGGGGGCTCAATACCAGTTTTTTCTATCTCCTGCTTTTGGTTCTGACCTCCCTTACCGTAGTTCTCCTGGTCAGAATCGTGGGGATCGTCCTGGTCATCGCCCTTTTGACCATCCCTTCGGCCATTGCCTCTTTTTATGCAAAACGGCTCTGGCAGATGATGCTTTTTTCCATTCTTCTGTGCGCTCTTTTTACCTCCACCGGACTCTTGTTAAGCTATGCCCTCAGTCTTTCCAGCGGGCCTACCATTATTATCTTAAGCGGCGCCACATATCTGACACTGCTCATATTTCACAAATGGATCAAAAACTGACGGATTTCAGGGGGGACACCTTATGCCACAAAACCAAACAAAAAATTTTCAACCCAACCCCCATTATTTCCTTTTTTTTCTCATGGGGATCGTGTTTCTGGGATGTTTTTCCATCATCCGGCCCTATATCCACACCATACTGCTGGCCTTGATTCTTTCCTCGGTGGCAAGCCCGGTTCACCGGCGGATCGAAACCGTTCTGGGCAACCGGAAAAACCTCTCAGCCTTTATCTCCTGCCTTTTGCTCACCATTGTGGTCGTCATTCCGCTGGTGTTCCTGTTGCTTTCGCTGATCCAGCAAGGCGTTTCCTCTTTTAATGCCATGTATGACTGGATCGCCGATGAAAAATACAAAACCCTCCTGGAGCACCCCCTGACCGTCAAGCTGTATGCCTGGGTAAACGCTCAGCTCCCCGACGTCCGGAAGATTTTCCCGGATCTGAACCTCACAGATCTGAAGATAGACAAACTAGTGCTGGACACCACCTCCAACCTGGGAAAAACGCTTTTAAACCAGGGAGGACAACTGGTAGGAAACATCGGCTCCTTTATCGGAAAATTCTGTCTCATGATTTTCACCTTTTTCTTTCTGATCCGGGATGAAAGCCGGATTTTGAACCGGGTCCTGCACCTGGTCCCCATGAGCCGGACTCAGGAAATGCAGATCATCCTTAAAATTAAAGAAATCGCCAAATCAGCCCTGCTCGGAACCTTTGTCACGGCCCTGGCCCAGGGTATTGCAGGTGGAATCGCCTTTTATATCTGCGGGCTCCCCGGTTTGTTCTGGGGTATGGTCATGGCCTTTGTCTCCCTGATTCCCATGGTGGGAACCGCCTTGGTCTGGGTGCCGGCAGCCGTTTATCTTGCTCTTTCCGGAAGTCCTTGGCTCTCCCTGTTTCTTGTGATCTGGTGCATTATAATAGTCGGCGGGATTGATAATTTCCTTCGCCCCCTTTTCATGCAGAACGGGTCGGAAATGAATACGCTTCTCATTTTTTTCTCCATCCTGGGCGGAATCAGCAGTTTCGGCCTGCTGGGCCTGCTCTATGGCCCGCTGCTCTTTGGCCTTGCCCTGGTGCTGCTGTATATCTATGATATTGAATTTCAATCATTTCTGTCTGATCTGGACCGGCAATAAAATTTGCCGGGAATAACGAATGGAAAGAAAAATCGTCGATAAAGCCCCCTTCATAATTAATGATGACCCAATTTATTCAACCAGATAAAGAAGCATTCATCGCTCTGGCAACAGAAAGAATGCCATTTGGTAAATATAAGGGGTTGCGCTTGGTTGATCTTCCGGAACCATACATCGTCTGGTTTTCACAAAAAGGTTTTCCAGGAGGCAAACTTGGAGAAATGTTGCAGGCTGTTTATGAAATCAAACTGAATGGTCTTGAATATCTTTTTGACCTTTCTGAAAAAATGAAACCATGAGATTTTATACTGCCCGATACAGATATTCCGGAGATGATCGACTTGATATTACCGTCAAAGGAGAAGGATTGAAATCCTGGTTCGTCTATTTATTAAAATGCTCGGATAATTCTCTGTACTGCGGCGTCACCAAGGATATTAAATCTCGTCTTTTAAAACATAACCAGGGAACAGCTTCAAAATATACCAGAGCAAGACTTCCGGTTGAATTGGCTGCTGTCCATGAGAATCTTTCAAAAAGTGAAGCATATAAATTGGAATACTGGATCAAAAAAATGCCTGCGGATAAGAAAATATCGACATTGGAAAACTGGAAATTTTCATAAATGACAGGTTTAAAAATACCATATGACCAGTTATCCTCTGAAGCACTCTAGGACGTTATTGAAGAGTTTGTGAAGAGTTCGTGACCAGGGATGGCACTGACTATGCTGAAATCAAAGTTCCTTTAAAAACAAACCAGGTATTAAATCAATTAAAATGGAGTTTATTGAATAATGGCAATCCATGGTTATATTTAGGAATAATGCAGTCCTTCTATGCCTAAAATGGATGAGAAAAAAATGTATAATTCGAATGATTCAGAGCCGATAATCCCTCCCACAATAAGGAATCCTAATCTAAAAAAATATTATTGCCCTCATTGCAGTAGATTCCTTTTCACAGGAAATGTTCAAAGGTTACGTATGGTCTGCCATCATTGCCAGACAATGATAAATGCCGAAGAATCCGAGCTTATCCGATTACATTGATCCAAAAAATATAAAAAGATGGGCAGGCGTTAACAGAAAGAGTCAGGTTCAAGGAGCGTCGTGAATAAAACGTATTAAATGTGTACTAAATCGAAAGAAATAAAAATCCCGATAAGGTTTCTTATCGGGATAAGTTTTATTGGGTTGGCTCCCCAGCACGGACTTGAACCGCGGACCCATTGGTTAACAGCCAATTGCTCTGCCAACTGAGCTACTGGGGAGCAGCGCCTTTGTAAAGACCTGGTGAGAGTATATCAGCCGTTTTTTTTTGTCAAGGAAAAAACCATAAAAAATTTGACATCATTCCATATCAGGGTTATTCTCTTGGGAAAGCAAAAAGCACACGGATACATCGGGAGGGAAAACCATGGATATTAACAGCTCAAAAGGGATTTCAGCATACACCACACCCCAAGTTGATCAGACCTTGCTTCAAAACCAGAACCGTGAAGCATCAAAAACCGAATCGGCAAAAGAAAACACCGCCGATGCCCAAAAGGCTTTTGAGGTTAATATCAGCGAGAAGGCACAGGAGAAAATGGCTTTTGACGCGAACCAGGAAAAATTAAAAACCCAATCCGCCCCCCCTGTTGATCAAGGCCGACAGAGTGTTGCAAAGGCATATGAAACCAGCCGGATTGTCAATATTGTCGCCTGAGCAAAGTATCTGAGTCATGATCACTGAAAATGGAATTGTAACCGACGTAAATTCATCCCTTGCCTGGATCAGAACCATAAGATCCGGCACCTGTGCGTCTTGTTCTTCCAAAGACAGTTGCGGGACCTCTCATCATGGCCAAAAAGAGATGGTCCTGGCGGTCAAAAACACCCTTAATGTTCAAAAAGGGGACCAGGTGGTCATTGGACTTGAAACAAAACCCCTGCTGGTCATCTCATTTCTCTTATACATCTTTCCTGTTTTATGTCTGATCCTGGGCGCCTTGATCGGAAACGGCCTTGCCCCTTATTTTCATATAAACCCATCCCTTCTTTCCCTTGTTCTGGGAATCCTCTTTTTTGGAGCCGCTTTTTTAATGCTCCGGAAAAAAGGCCGGTCACTTTCAACCCGTGAAGCCTATAAACCCTTCCTTGTCAGAAAAAAATCCGCCCCCATTTCAGGGGGTTGTTCCCTATCCTGAAAATATTATTTTTCCCCTTGCCAACATAGCTGCAATATAATATAACCGCAGCCTAGTTGTGGGTTTGTCGAGTGAACTCTAACCCTTTAGATAAGAGAGAAGTATTATGACATCACAACGAGACCTAAAAATAGCGATATTCATGATGGTCATCTTTCTGGTAACCGGAATTATCTGCTATGCCTCTTTTACTCCCCCTGCACCTGAAGAACCCATACGTTTGATGTTTCAGAACAAAGGCGGAAAAGTTCTATTCACCCATTCCGGACACATCGGCAATTATTCTCTGGATTGCATAGACTGCCATCATAACGATGATGGAACCTACAACTGCAGTCAGTGTCATGAAGAAACGGGTGATGAAAGCATGCCGTCACGAGCTGATGCATTTCATTCTCAGTGCAAGGGCTGCCATGAAGAAAATGGCTCAGGTCCGGTAGAATGTAATTCGTGTCATTCATTATAGATAATAAATATCCTTCATTATTATCTATGGTTAAATGGACAAAGCTTTTTACAAAACAAGGACTTTATTATGATTAAAAGATCTTTTTTCGCATTGACCCGACCCAGGCTCGGCTACGATACGCCGGAGCCTGATCCCAAGGAGCCGAAAGCCATTCCCGTGCCTTCCAACCTGATCCTGTTGCTGCATGATCCCCTTGATGATGCCCGGGAAACCTTTATAAAAAAAGGTGATAAGGTTGAAAAAGGAAGAAAACTCCATCTTTATAAAGACAGTAAGGAATATACCATTTCTCCTGTGGCCGGCACCATAAAGGTCATTGACACCTATTCCGATGATTTCGGTAATACTTCCACCTATCTTGTCATCAACACCGACCAGGGCCTTACCGCCGGAACCGATGATGTTAAATATGAGCTGAAGGATACCATCGCCTCTGCCGACGAATACCTGAGGACCCTGCCCGGGGCACCACCGCTGAAAACGCTGGCTGATCCGGACATCAAAATTGATACCATTGTCATCACCTGCGCTGATCCGGACCTTTTATCCACCACCCATCAGTATATGGCCTTGAAATTCATGGATGGGATAAAAGAAGGGATTGGCGTGCTGAAACGAATCACCAATGTCCGGAAATTCTGTATCACCATCCCGGAAAACATGAACATCAAAGACGAAATAGATCTTGCCCAGGTGTTCAGAACTTCCATGATTTATCCCGCCAACCTGCCCCAGATGATCTTGAAAGATCATTTGAATATGGTTCTGCCAGCGGGAAAAACACCGGAGGATATGGGCATCTGTTTTATGTCGGCCGAGGCGGTAGTGTCTCTTGCCCGGGCCTACAAAACAAAAACAGCCTGTCATGAAAAAGTCCTGACGGTCATCGGCAAACAGGGAACCCCCTATCGGGTGACAGCCGTCATTGGGACCCCCCTTCGCCGGATATTCAATGCCTTCAGCATCCATGTCAATGACCATGACAGACTGGTTATCGGCGGCCCCATGAAAGGGTTTTCGACCTATACCGTTCATCACCCGGTTCAGCCGGATACCGATACCGTTATTGTCCAGGACAGAGATAACATCCCGGAATTATCGGACAATCCCTGTGTGAACTGCGGCAAATGTGTCCGGATCTGCCCGGCCTATATACCGGCCAATATTCTGGTCCGTTACCTGGAAGCCGGTCTTTATCAGGATGCAGCAGACCGGTATGATCTTTTATCCTGTATTGAATGTGGTCTTTGTGCCTATGTATGTACCGCAAGGATCCCCATCTATCAGTATATACGGCTTGGAAAACATGAGCTGTTAAAACTTAATGCAGATGCTTAGATTGGAGACTGCCCATGAATAACAATAAATTAATCGTATCCCATGCGCCCTTTTGGCATGATGGAGACAGTCTTTTTACATTGAACCTGAACCTCATGATCGCGGCTCTTCCGGCCGTTATTTTCGGTCTTGTTCAATTTGGGATGCCCGCCCTGGGTGTCCTTGCCCTGTCTCTTTCAAGCGCAATGGTCTGGGAATATGTCATCACCCTTCTCTCCGGAAAAAAAGCATCCATCCATGATCTGGATTCGGCGGTTATCGGACTTTTTCTCGGCATGATGCTTCCGGCCACAGCCCCTTGGTGGATGGTGATCACCGGAACATTTCTGGCCGTGGTCATCGGAAAAATGATCTTTGGCGGAATCGGTGCGAATCCCTTTAATCCTACCCTTATTGGAATGGCCATCCTGGCCCTTTCATGGACGACCCTTCTTGATTTTGATGCCGCCTATGTCAATTACGATTTTGATTTTACCGCCCTTGCCCCCCTTGCCGCCGTCAAAGCCAAAGGAGCCCTGGCCGTTTCCGACCTTTTTCCATTAAATGACCTTATGATGGGAAAACAAGTCGGTGCCATCGGCACCACCTTCGGACTCGGTCTGATTATCGGAGGGGTTTATCTCATCCTGAGAGGTTTTGTCCGGTGGGAAATTCCGGTTGCATTCATCATCGGAATTGTCTTTACATCCTTTTGTTTTAACCTGGTAAACCCGGATAAATATGCAGCTCCCATGATCCACCTTTTTTCAGGGTATACTCTTTTCGGGGCTTTCTTTCTGGCTACGGAGAATTCATCTTCCCCGGTCAATCGGATTCCCATGCTGATCTTTGGATTTTGTGCCGGACTCATCATTCTCCTCATGAGAAATATCGGCGTTTACGAAGATGGGACGGTTCTGGGCATCCTCTTGTTGAATCTCGTGAACCCTCTCATTGATACCATCAGACCAAAAGCCTTGGGAAAGGGTGTGAACCATGCGTGAAATGATTAATATGGTTGTTGTGTTAACTGTTTTGACGGCCCTCTCAGGCGGGCTTCTGGCAACGGTAAAAGCCAAAACCGAAGTCCAGATCGAAAATCAGGTCTTAAAATTTCAAAAGGCCCCGGCCATCAAAGGCATTTTTCCCGAAACCACCAATGACCCCCTGGCTGAAAGATTTATGATTGATAATGAAGGGGTTCAGTTGCAGGTTTTCCCGGGCAAACTTTCCGATGGTTCAAAAGCGGTTGCCTTTGAAACAAAAGGAACAGGATTTGGCGGTGCGGTCGGGCTCATGGTGGGTATCAATGTGGATACGGATACCCTTATGGATGTAAGGGTGACGACCCATTCCGAAACACCGGGCATTGGATCACGGGCCAAAGATAATCTTTCATTTGTATCTCAGTTTTCCGGCAAAGGCTTGGACACCAATTTTAGCGTTAAAGCCGACGGCGGCGCCATTGATGCCATGTCCGGCGCAACGGTAACGTCCAAAGCCGTTGGTGTTGCCGCAAACCAGGCAAAGGAAATCTATCAAAAACTCAAACCTGAAATCATCAAACAACTGAACTAAAGTATTTTTTAGGAGAACATATAACATGGCACAATCCTTAGCAAAAGAATTTACCAAAGGACTCTGGGCTGAGATACCTCCTTTCCGGCTGGTTCTGGGGCTCTGCCCCACCCTTGCGGTAACCAAATCCGTTGAAAACGGGATCGGCATGGGAATTGCGACCACCTTTGTCCTGGTTTTCTCCAACCTTCTGATCTCCCTTCTGAGAAACATCATTCCGTCAAAGGTCAGAATCGCCTGCTATATCGTCATTGTCGCAACCTTTGTCACCATTACGGAACTTTTAATGCAGGCCTATACCTATGAACTGTTCCTGAAATTGGGTATCTTCATCCCCCTTATCGTGGTGAACTGTATTGTCCTGGGCCGAGCCGAGGCCTTTGCCAACAAGAACGGCCCTCTTCCTTCTATTGCCGACGGACTTGGCATCGGTATCGGATACACCTGTTCCCTTGCAGCCCTTGGCGCCGTTAGAGAACTCCTGGGTAACGGGACTCTGACCATCTGGGGCGGAACACCGGCCTTTCAGATGGGTTCCGACTTCATGCCGTTCAAGTTTCTGCTGGAAGCTCCGGGAGCCTTTATGGGCCTCGGACTCATGCTCTGCCTCATGAACCTCATCGGTAAAAAATAAAAGGAGATACTGTTATGGGTGATCTATTCGTACTTGTCATCAGTTGTATTTTTATCAATAATATTCTCCTGGCCCAATACCTGGGCAACTGTCCCTTCCTGGGCACTTCCAAAAAAATGGAAACCGCCGTCGGTATGGCCATGGCCGTCATCTTTGTTCTGGTTTTGGCCGGGGCCATTACCTGGATTGTGAACCAGTACATGCTAAAGGCCCTGAATGTCGAATATCTGCAAACCCTTTCTTTTATTCTGGTTATTGCCGCCCTGGTCCAGTTCGTGGAAATGTTCCTGAAAAAAAGCATCCCTGCCCTGTATGCCGGGCTGGGAATTTTTCTGCCCCTGATTACCACCAACTGCGCAGTTCTGGGTGTCTGCCTCATCAATATTAAGGAAGAATATACCTTTATTGAATCCCTTGTCACTTCATTTGCTTATGCCGCCGGTTTTGGCCTGGCCCTGATTCTTTTTGCCGGGGTCCGGGAGAGAATCCTTCTGGCCAGGGTTCCTAAACCCTTACAGGATGTATCCATCGGTTTAATTACGGCAGGGATAATCGCCATGACCTTTATGTCTTTTAAAGGAATGGTATAACTCTGGAATAATTCCCCGGCTTTTTGGGTCAATGATGAGAGAATATGTCAATACTATAAGGTGATACTATGATTCCAGCTCTATTATTAATGTTAGGTATTGGTGCGGTCTGCGGTATTGTGCTCAGCCTTGCTTCCAAGATTTTTTATGTGTATGAGGACCCGAGAATCGCACAGGTGGAAAACTGCCTTGCCGGTGCTAACTGCGGCGGATGCGGCTATGCCGGATGTTCTGCCGCTGCTGCCGCCATTGTTGCCGGGAAAGCGCCTGCTAGCCTCTGCATTGTTTCCGGTAAGAATGGGGCCGAGGCCGTTGCAAAGGTCATGGGTGTGGAAGTGGGCAATGCAGAAGCCCCTTTGTCCTATAATATGTGTGAGGGTGGTTTCAGAGCCGCCGACAAATACCATTATATGGGGGTCTCTTCCTGCAGGGCCATGTCCGTCGTCTTTGGCGGAAAACGGGTTTGCGGGGTGGGCTGTATCGGACTTGGCGACTGCGTCAAAGCCTGTCAGTTCGGCGCCGTCTCCATGGGCCCCAAAGGGCATCCGGTGGTGGACGAGGAAAAATGTGTGGGCTGCGGAGCCTGCCAGAAAGCCTGTCCTAAAAATATCATTGAGGTCAAAACCCTTTCCGAAAGGCTCATGAAATTCAATCAGAAACTAGATCCGCTGGCGCCCTGCGCCCAGACTTGTCCTGCGGAAATCAATATACCCCGTTATATCAATCAGCTCAGGGAAGGCAAATACAAGGAAGCGGTTCAGACCATCCGCCTTCGAAATCCCCTTCCCCTTGCCTGCGGCCGGGTTTGCCCCCATCCCTGTGAGACGGAATGCAGAAGAGGGGTTGAGGATGAGCCCGTCTCCATTAACCAGTTGAAACGGTTTGTGGCGGATTATGAAATGAATTCCGGTTCCCGGATCCCCATCAAATGCGCTCCGGATACCGGCAAAAAAATTGCCGTGGTCGGCGGCGGACCTTCCGGTTTATCCTGTGCTTTTTTCCTGAGACGGATCGGTCATCAGGTGGATATATTTGAAGCCATGCCCAAACTCGGCGGTATGCTCCGGTATGGGATTCCGGAATACCGGCTCCCTAAAAAAGTTCTGGACTGGGAAATCCAGGGAATCCTGGACCTTGGCATCAAATCCTTCTGCCATGTGAAATTCGGGGTTGATTTCGGCCTCGGCTCCTTGATGGCGGCCGGGTATAATGCCGTATTTCTGGGTGTGGGCGCCTGGGAGGATTTCTCCCTGGGAATAGAAGGAGAAAACCTGGATGGATGCTATACCGGTATCAATTTCTTGCAGCGGATTTCCGGTGGGGAAAAGATCAAACTGGGCCGCACCGCAGCCGTGGTCGGCGGTGGCAATACCGCCGTTGACTGTGCCAGAACCCTTTTGAGGCTGGGTCTTGATAAGGTCTATATGGTTTACAGAAGGACCCGGAAGGAAATGCCGGCCAATGAGGTGGAAATCGTTGCCTCGGAACATGAAGGCATTGAATTTGTCTTCCTGGCTGCACCCACCCGCGTGGTCGGGGATGATAAAAATAAGGTCACCCATCTGGAATATCTCAAGATGCAGTTGGGCGAACCGGACAAAAGCGGCCGGCGCCGTCCGGAACCAATTCCTGGATCTGAAACCCTTCTGGCCGTTGATATGGTCATATCCGCCATTGGCCAGTCCCCGGACGCATCTTTCAAAAATCAGGACCCTCAGGCCAGAATGAAAGAACTGGAACTGACAAAATGGAATACCATTGACAATAATCCTGCGACGCACCAGGCCTCCATTCCTTATATTTTTACGGCCGGTGATGCGGCCACGGGACCTTCTCTCGTGGTGGAAGCCATTGGCGGCGGAAGACGTTCGGCCCGGTCCATCGACCTTTTCCTGAAAGGGGAGGCTGTTGAACCGGTGAAGGATTCACTTCAGAAAAAACGGATCCATGAATCTATTTTCACAAAGGTAGACGGCATTAAAAAGACTGCCAGGGCCAAACAGCCGGAACTTCATGTGAATGAACGTCTGGATTCCTTTATTGAAGTCGATCTTGTGCTTCCGGAAGCCGATGCCCACAAGGAAGCCGAAAGATGCCTCAACTGCTGCAGAATCTGCTATAACCCGGATACGGTTTTCCCCATGGCCAAAAAAGCGGGTTGATACTGGTCCTGAAACATGTTTCTCGATAGAAGCTGAAGGGTATCTGCACAAGATACCCTTCAGTTGTTATGAGAAAAAGCCATGATAAAAAAACGATTTAAAAAATTCACTATAGCCGTCATCAGCCTTTTGATCATTGTGCTTTTTGGCGGTATTTATCTTTTTCTGGATATCTCTTCATTTATAAAAAAACCTTTCAGACCCGGCTCACCTGAACAAACCCTGACTATTCTTCCGGGTCAAAGTCTCAAGGCCATTGCCGAACATCTTGAAAATCAATCCATTATCTCAAACAAATTCTATTTCAGCATATACACAAAAATAAAAAAGGCAGGAAAAAAACTCCAGGCAGGGGAATATGTTTTGTCCGGCTCCAAATCCCCGGAAGAAATTCTTGATATCCTGGTCAGCGGGCGAGTGAAACTTTACAGGGTCACCCTCCCCGAAGGCGTAACCATTAAAGAAATCGCCGGCCTCATCCAAAAGGAAGGGCTCTGTGATTCGGAAAAATTTACGGCCCTCTGCCAAAACCCTGCCTTGATCAAAAAACTGGAAATCCAGGCTCTTTCACTGGAAGGCTATCTTTTTCCGGACACCTATTTTTTTTCAAGGCAAAACACCTGTGAAGACATCATCATTGCCATGGCCGGGCGGTTCAAAGCCGTTTTCACGGAAGCCCGGCAAAAGAGAGCAAAGGAGATGGGATTTTCCATTCATGAGATTCTCACCTTGGCCTCCATCATTGAAAAAGAAACAGGGGCTGCTGCTGAACGGCCCCTGATTTCATCGGTTTTTCATAACCGCCTGAAAAAAAACATGAGACTTGAAAGTGACCCCACCGTCATATACGGCATTGAAGATTTTGACGGCAATATCAAAAAAACCCATCTGCAAACCCGGACCGAGTACAATACCTATCAAATCACCGGGCTTCCGCCAGGCCCCATCGCAAGCCCAGGCGCCTTATCCCTTGAGGCTGCCCTTTATCCCGCAGAAAGCCGGTATCTCTTCTTTGTGTCGAAGAACGACACCACCCATTATTTTTCAGAAACCTTTGAAGAGCATAAAAAAGCCGTCACCCGCTACCAGCTTAAAAGATAGACTATCCGTCAAACCGTTCAAACTGCTTTAAATAAATGATTAAGGCCCCGCTTTTGGATTTGATCTTATTTTCCCAGTCAAATCCAATGACCAGGCCTTGTTTTTTCATGTCCTTGGCCACGTCTTCCACCACATCGGGCAGGACGGCGCCCTGGTCCGAATGGCGGCCTTTGCCCACAATAATCCGGATGGTGAAAAACCCCTGCTGTTTACAACTGTGGATAAAGGACCTGGATCTCACCTCGGCCCCGATGGCATTATATCCGTGGAGATCCAGGGACTTTTCCGGCGGCGGATAGCGTTTGAGCCTTTTTTCGGGCGGTATGGGGGCCGGTTTCTTTAACGGTTTGACCCTGCTCTTCTGAAAGGATTCTTCCAGCAGGGCTTCAAAATCCTCTTCCGGCTCAATTTCATTTTCCGGCCGGGGTATCGTATTTTTTACACTCGGCCGGACTCCCCGTTTTTCATCATTTTCATCTAATGATTTTTTTTCAAAGGCCTTTAAAAAATCTTCATCCGAATGAAAAACCGGCAGACCCTGTTTATTTCGTTTTTTCAAATATGCTTTCCTTTGGTTTCCATATTCCCGATGAGTATCCTATTGCATCTGACTTTAATTTTCAAGGGTCCCGGGACCGTTAGTTCATTTGACAACATCCACCCTTCCTGATATTGTCTCTGACATGAATACAGGGAATATAGTGGAATATATTGATCAGCAGAAAATTATTTCTGCCGTTATTTTGCAGGAAAAACAAGGCAAGCTCAGATTGCTCAATGAGAATAACCGGGAAGTTCATTTTTCTGAAAACCGGTTGTCCCACATATCACAGGTCCGCCTGGATACAACCCTGTCAAGGGATTTTATTGTCACACAGTTGAAACAGCTCACGGAAACCCGTAAAAAACTTTCTGAGACCATTAATATCAGGGAATTGTGGGAAATCCTGCATGAAGAGTCTGAAGATATTGAATTGTCCACCATGACCCTTTTCTGCTTTGATCCTCCCCTGACCCCGGACCATGAGGCCGCCGTTATCCGGGCTTTTTTCCATGACCGGCTCTATTTTAAATTCAACAAGATGATTTTTGCCCCCTATTCAGCCGAACAGGTTGAAGGAAAAAGAAGGCAAATCCAGGAAGCTGAAAAAAAAGAACTCCGGATTCAGAATGGAGCGGCCTGGATCAATGATATCCTGAATCAGAAAAACGGCAGCAGCACCGTTGTTGATGAAGCCATCATTGATATGCTCAAATCCTTTTACCTGTTCGGCAATGATTCCGAATATGCCCAGACGGCGAAAGAGATTATTAAAAAATCATCCCTGCATTCACCGGAACAACTCTTTCATGTCTTTGTCAAAGCAGGGATCTGGCATCCGGATGAAAATATCCACCTGCTTTCCCTTCAAATCCCCACGGTTTTTTCAAGGCAGGTCCTGGAACAGGAAGGAAAACTCATTTCAAGCCCCATCCGGTTTATGGATGATCCCCTCAGAAAGGATCTGACCCATATTCCCCTCATCACCATTGACGGGCAGTCCACCCTTGATTTTGATGACGCCGTCAGCCTTGAGAACACGGAAACAGGATACCGGCTCGGGATTCACATCATTGATGTGGATGCCTATATCAAATCCAATGACCCCATCGACCTGTCCGCCCGGGAAAGGGCCAGTTCCATTTACATGCCCGACGATAAGCTTCCCATGATCCCACCCAGGCTTTCCGAGGATCTTTGCAGTTTAAAAGAAGGTGAAACCAGACCCGGCATCAGCACCCTCATCCGGATGACCCGGTTCTTTGAAATCCAGGATTATGAAATTATTCCCAGTATTATCAAAATCCACCAGAAGCTCTCCTATACCGAGGCCAATCTGTTGAACGGGAAGAATGATCCCATCACCACTCTTTACCGGATGGCTCTTCAACTCAGGGAAAAACGCCTCAAAGCCGGGGCCATTCAGATTACCCTTCCCGAGGTCAATGTCTGGCTGGAGGAAAACGGGGAAATCGGGTATTCAAAAATCGACAGGGAAAATTCATCCCGCATGCTCATCTCGGAATTGATGATTCTTGCCAATTCCCTCATGGCGGAATTTCTGGCAAAAAATCAGATGCCGGCTGTTTTCAGATCCCAGGCCCAGCCCAAACAACGGCTCTTCAAAGGCATTGAAACCTCCCTGCTCATAAATTTCATGCAGAGAAAACAGTTAAGCCGGGCCATGGTCGGCACCACACCGGAGCCCCATGCCGGTCTCGGGGTCAATGCCTATGTTACGGCCACCTCACCCATCCGTAGATACCATGACCTCTTGACCCAGCGCCAGATCAAGGCCATATTCGGATACCATGCTCCCTATTCAAAACCGGAGCTGGAGGATATCCTTTTTTCCATTTCAACGGCAATGGCCAATACCAGCCGCATCCAGGCCTCCAGAAAACGCTATTGGATCATCAAATACCTGGAATCCAAAAAAGGCGTCTCCTTTGAGGCCCTTGTGCTGGAATGCCACAGGGATCATTATTTTATCCTGATCAAGGAATTCATGCTGGAAACCAAACTCGTCCCGGCCGGCATCCGGCTCAAATACGGGGACATTGTCCAGGTGACCATCCAGCACGCAGACGCAAGAAAAGACCAGCTTTCTTTATTTATTTGAAGCATTAGAAAACCCGGACCGGTTTAAAAAGAACTGTCGGTAGAATGATCAAAAAAACCTTGGACATTTTCAAAAGGAGATGAAACCATGGCAATCAATGGAAACCCTCCGGACATACCGGATACCACCCCCCATAAATGGCGTTTTGTTCGTATCGGAGGATTTGATCATGTCCTGATCAATTCCGGCGAGGATATCTCATCCATCCCCCATCTGGATCAAAAGCTCTGGGCAGCCCTGGCCTGCCCTACCCAGGGCCTGGAATTCGACCCGGCCACCCTGGCCCACATGGACAAAGACAAGGATGGACGCATCCGGGCCTCTGAAGTCATTGAAGCCCTGAACTGGACCCTCTCCCTGATCAGAAATCCGGACGATCTGACCCGCAGCAACACCCAGCTCCCCTTGTCCGCCATCAATGAAGAAAGCCCGGAAGCCAAAGACATCCTTTCCTGTGCAAGGGAAATTTTAATAAATACGGGAAAAGGCCAGGCAGACACCATTACACCGGCGGATGTGGCGGATAAAGTCAAAATTTTCGCCAATACCCGGTTTAACGGCGACGGCATTATCCCTGCCATGGCATCGGAAGACCCAGCCGTCCAACAGGTCATCGAGGACATCATGGACTGCCTGGGCTCTGAGCCGGACCGCAGCGGCCTGCCCGGAATTACAAAGGAAAAGGCGGATCAGTTCTTCACGGAGGCAAGCCAATATTCAGAATGGTGGCGCCGCGCTGAAGGAGAAAACGCGGATATTTTACCCTTTGGGGACGAAACCGAAATCGCTGCCGGATATTTTGAGGCGGTTCGGCCGAAAGTAGATGACTTTTTTACCCGTTGCCGGTTGGCCGCATTCGATACCACTGCGGCCTTGTATATGAATCCGGCCAAAGAGCAGTATGAAGCCGTTTCAAAAATGCCCCTGTCTTCAAAAACAGATGAAATCGCCGCCTTTCCCCTGGCCGCCGTCCGCGCCCGGGCCGACCTTTTGCTCCGCGGAGCCGTGAACCCGGCCTGGGAAAAGGCCCTGTCGGATTTCAGGGACAAGGTGGTCATCCCCCTGCTGAAAGAAGACAAGGATGCTCTCAATCTGGAAGAATGGAGGATCATAAAAGACCGATTTTTTCATTATGAGGCATGGAAGGCCGACAAAAGCCAAAGCCCTGTGGAAAAACTGGGCCTGCAACGCATCAGGGAAATTCTGGACAGTCAAAGCGAACCCCTCATTGCCGAACTTCTTGAAAAAGACAAGGCCCTTGAAGCAACAGCGTCTTCCTTTGATTCCCTGGACCGGCTCATTCATTATTATTGCCGGCTTCATATCCTGCTCAACAATTTCATATCCTTCCGGGACTTTTACACGCCTGAAAAAAAGGCGGTGTTCCAGGCAGGAACCCTTTATCTGGACGGCCGAAGCTGTGATCTCTGCATCCGGGTCAAAGACCCGGCAGCCCACAGCGTCCTGGCCCAGATGGGAGGGGTGTACCTGGCCTATTGTGAATGCACCCGCAAAGACTCTCCTGAACGGATAATGATAGCAGCCGCTTTCACTCAGGGAGATTCAGACAATCTTTTAGTGGGCCGGAACGGTATTTTCTATGATCGGAAAAACCAGGACTGGGATGCCACCATCGTCAAGATCATTGATCACCCCATCAGTATCCGCCAGGCCTTCTGGTCCCCCTATAAACGGGTATCCCGAATGATCCGGACCCAGATCGAAAAATTTGCTGCAGAACGGGACAAGGCCGTGGATAAAAATGCCGCAGCAGCGGCAACCGCTGCAGGACAGAAGCCGGAACCAGGCAAGACGCCTGAGCGCAAAGCCTTTGACGTGGGAAAATTTGCCGGGATTTTTGCCGCCATCGGGCTAGCCGTGGGCGCCATCGGGACCGCCATTGCATCGGTCATGACCGGGCTCATGGGCCTTCACTGGTGGCAGGTCCCCCTGGCTTTGATCGGTCTGATGCTGTTGATCTCGGGCCCCTCCATCCTCATGGCGGCATTAAGGCTGCACCGAAGAAATCTGTCCCCCATCCTGGATGCCTGCGGATGGGCCGTCAATTCCCGGGCCCGGATCAATATTGCCTTCGGCAACACCCTGACAAAGACCGCAGTGCTTCCCAAGGGGTCCACGAGATCGCTTCAGGACCCCTATGCAGAAAAGAAAAGCCCCCTGAGACTCTTTATTCTAGTGCTCCTCCTGATGCTGGCCCTGGCAGGGCTATTCGTCCTGAAAACGGGTTAGGCATCAGTGTTTAAAGCTTCTCTGGCCGGTATAGACCATGGTGGCCCCATTCTCGTTACAGGCCTCGATGGACTGGTAATCATTCAATGACCCGCCGGGCTGAACCACGGCTTTGATGCCCTGACGGAGCCCAACATCAATGCCGTCCCTAAAGGGAAAAAAGGCGTCGGAAACCATGGCCGACCCCATGAGGCCGCCTTTGACGGCTTTTACATCGGCCTCAATTTCCGCCCTCTTGTCCGGGTCCGTGAGATCGGCAAAGGAAATCCCATACCGTTCAAAGCAATACCGGTCCGCCAGCTTCCGGTAGGCCTTGTCCACGGCGATTTCCGCCACGCCCACCCGGTCCTGTTCCCCGGTTCCGATGCCCACGGTCGCATTGTCCTTGACATAGATAACGGAATTGGAGGTAACGCCCGATTCCACCAACCACCCGAAAAGCAGGTCCTCATATTCCCCTGGCGTGGGCTCCCGGTTCACCCGATAGGTCTTTCCCTTGTATTCTGTGGAGGCCAAGGTAAAATCCGTTTTGGACAGGGTTTCCGGCACAAAGGACCACTGGGCCACCAGGCCCCCGTCCATGAGGCTCTTAAAATCCACCACCCGCTCGCCGATAAAGGTTTGGAGTTTATCCATGGCAGTGATCCGGATGACCCTTAAATTTTTCCTCGCTTCCAGGATACCCAGGACCCCTTCTTCAAATTCCGGGGCCACCACCACTTCGGCATACTGTGCCGCAATGGCCTCGGCCGTGGCCCTGTCCAGGGCCTTGTTGACGGCGATGCAACCGCCAAAGGCAGCCACCCGGTCGGCCATATAGGCCTTGTGAAAAGCCTCTTCCAGGGTTTTCGCCCTGGCGACCCCGCAGGGGTTGTTGTGTTTGACAATGACCACACAGGGGGTGTCGGTGAAATATCTGAGGATATTCAGGGCATTGTCTGCATCGGTCAGATTGGTCTTGCCCGGATGCTTGCCCGACTGAAGCAGTTCAATATCCGAGACCAGGTATCTGCCCGGAGCAAGGGTCCGGGCGTCGCCCAGAACCAGGTTCCCGTTGACCAGCCGGTACAGGGCCGCTTCCTGGCCCGGATTTTCCCCGTACCGCAAGCCCTTGTTCACCCCGTCAATGACCCAGGACACCTTTTCATAGATAAGGGTCTGGCGCTTTTCCCCGTCAACGAATGAAATTTCCATCCGGGGGGTGAAATGATCATCCATAATGGTTTTGTACATTTCCTTAAGGTCTTTGGACATGGCTTATTCTCCCGGGGTATAGCAGGATTCGACACTGCTGAAGGGTTGTGAGGCAAGATATCCGGCAATGGCCCGGTCATAGAGCGCAGTATGTTCAAAGGCTTTTTTGGACAGATCGAACCGGTCCTTAAGGGAAAGATAGCCCTTTGAGCCCTCCAGGATTTCAAGGACGGTCGGATAGGATAAGGGGTTCACCACCGAAGCCACCCGGATAAAATTTTTGGCCGCGGCCCGGATCATGGTGGGCCCGCCGATATCGATATTGCCCCGGGCCTCTTCCGGGGTCACGTACTTTTTGGCAACGGTATCGCTGAAAGGATACAGGTTCACCACCACCATATCGATGGCCAGGGCCGAGGTCCGTTTAAGATCGTTTTGATGGGCTTCATTATAGGTCTCGGTCAAAAGCCCCAGGTAGATTTTAAAATCAAGGGTTTTCACTAGCCCGCCCTGGGTTTCCGGCTGTCCCGTATAATCGGACACCTGTTTCAGACAGGTCCCTGCTTTTTTTCCCAGGATTTGCGCTATTGCATTATAGGTGCCGCCGGTGGACAGGATCAGGATATCGGGATTTACCGCCACAAGGCCGGGAATAAAGGTCTCCAGCCCGGTCTTATCCGACACGCTGCAAAGGACGGTCCGGATTTTGACCCGGTCGTCGATTTTTTCAACAATATTCTTGCTCATAACCCTTCCTCAATTTGGTTGTAAAATTCATCTGTGTTCATTTATACAGAAGTTTCATAATATACTTATCCGGATGAAGTCAAGCCGGTTAAAAGCCCCCTCAGGTCTTCCATCAAGTCCTTTAGCCGTCTTTGATGTTTGGGCGGCACCATGAGCATGGGAATCTGTTCATTGCGCACAAAAAGCCCTTCCCCGCCGGTCTCATTGAGGCTGCAGGCATTGGTGCCAAAGGACTTTCCGGATAATAAAAACATTGCCATATCCGACAGGTTTCCGGAAAACCCGTTCTGATCCAGGTGTTCTATGGTCTGGAGAAAAAGGGTGTTCAGGGTCAGCACCAGAGGAGGAACCCGTGCAAACCCTTCCCTGCCGCAATGGGCCTCGGACAAAAGAGCCCGGCACCCAAAGGGCCTTGCCTCGTAAACCATGCACAGGCCATCCTCCAGCAGGGGGCAGACCCCAAAGGCAGGGTCGTTTTCCTCCTCCGGAATCTGTCTTTCTTCCATGCACATGCGGGCAAAGCCGTTGGTGGTCATTCGCGGAATATACCGCTTTTCCGGAAATTTCCGTTGAATCCGGTCCTCAAGGTCTTTTTTCTCTCCAGCCTCCAGGGAATCCATGAGAAGGCCTGCCTCAAGGCTGGTCAGGGTGACGTTGCAGGTGCAGCAGGAGGAACATTTTTCCCGGCACACCGGCTCGGCATCCAGCCCGGACACGGTTTCATGGTAAAGGTTATAGGTCTTTTTCAAAAGTTCCAGGGCCGGTTGCTTCCGATGGCGGTTCATATCAAACCCCTTTATTTTTTTATTAAATCCCGGTATCTTAACATCAGATCTTTTTGGATGTATCCTGTTTTTTCTCAACAGTCAAATGTGTTGTCCGGTACCGAACCCATGCAGTCGCCATATTCCTGTCGAATTAAATTCGGCATTTTGTATTTTTATCAATTAATTATTTTATATTATGGCTTGACTTTAAATTTTAATTCGAATTAAATATAAAATTATCGAATTAAATTTTATAAAATTCATTTAAAAACGAATCTGCTGCGGGAGACACAATGGATAATATTGACAGACATACCCTGAAAGCCTTGCAGGAAGACGGGCGAAAAAAGAACAGCGACCTGGCCAAGGAAACGGGCCTGGCCCCTTCCACCATGCTGGACCGCGTTAAAAAACTGGAGGAAAAAGGCATCTTGAAAGGATACCGGGCCGTTGTGGATCCGGAAAAACTCGGCCTCAAAGCCCAGGGCTTTGCCTGTATTTCCCTTGACCGCCACAGGGTAAAGGATATTGAAACACTTGAAGATGAAATCAATAAAATCCCCAATGTCCGGGCCTGTTACCATATCACGGGAAGATTTGATTATCTTCTCCATGTGGTGGCCCCGGACCTGGGAGATCTGGGCAATCTGATCAAGCAGAAGCTTGCCACCATACCGGGCATGGGAAAAATAGAAACCTTTATTGTCTATTCAGAGGTCAAACCCGACCAGGGCTGGCCCATTGATGCAGCCCCGATATGAAGGCAGGGTTCAGATAATACCAAAATGTCTTACCAATCATTACAGGAGGGGAAAATGGCCGTCAAAAAAGCAATTCACGATTTTTACAGGATGAAGGAAGCAAGGGAAAAAGTCACCTGGCTCACTGCCTATGACTTCCCGACGGCCCGGTTTGCCGAGGCTGCCGGTCTGGATATGATTCTTGTGGGCGACTCCCTTGGCATGTGCGTATACGGCTATCGGGGCACGGTTCCTGTGACCATGGACCAGTGTATCGGCCATTGCGATGCCGTACGGCGGGGCGCCCCCGATACCTTTGTGGTGGGCGATATGCCCTTTATGAGCTACCAGGCCTCGGATAAGGATGCCGTCAGAAACGCAGGCCGGTTTCTCAAGGAGGCTGATGTGGATGCCGTCAAACTGGAAGGCGGGACACGGGTGGTTTCCCGGATCAGATCCGTTGTGGATGCCGGAATGGTAGTCATCGGCCATATCGGGCTCACCCCCCAGAGTTCAGGAGCTCTGGGCGGTCACAAGGCCCAGGGCCGAACGGCAAAGGAGGCGGCCCTGGTGGTGGAAGATGCCCTGGCCGTACAAACGGCCGGCGCCCATATGCTCCTGGTGGAGGCCGTTCCCCCGGAAGTGGCCCGATATATTACCCAAACCCTCACCATCCCGGTATTTTCCATTGGCGCCGGAAAGGACTGTGACGGTCAACTGCTCATCGTCAGTGACCTCATCGGCCAATTCCAGGCCTTTACCCCGAAATTTGTCAAAAAATACTGTGATGTGGCCTCCATCATCACCCAGGCCATGAAAGACTATTGCGCCGATGTCCGGGAAGGGCGGTTTCCCGAAGACCAGCACTGCTATCACATGATGGATGGTGAAAAGGAAAAATTCCTGGCCCGGATGAAACCCTAGGCAAGCAAAAAAAACAACACCCAAACGAAAGGAACTCCCATGACCCGTCTTAATGATATGCTTAAGATCGAACAAAAAGATCTGGACATCGTGAACCGGCTTTTTACAGACCCGGACAATCAACAGGTCAATGCGCTTTCCGCCCTCATCGAACGCTTCGGCGGAGCAGCGGCCATCAATGAAAAGGCAAGGCAGGCCAGAGACCCGGAAAACCTCATGCAGCGCCTGAAAGCCCTGAATTCCCCCTATGTGGCCGACCTTGAATGGCTCACGGACCAGAGGGATCAAAAGGCCTTTGTTGCCATGGAAGACTATTGCAAAACCGTCCTGGGGGAAACGGGCGGCAGCACCTCCGTTGATTTTTCCAATGCCGTGACCCTGGAAATCAGCGCCATGCAGTTTTTCCCCTGGCTTATGGCCGAAGCAAAACAGGCCATCAACAAAAAAGAACTCATGCCCGGCCGGGTCATCCGGGTGAGGAACATGGCAGAACAGGCCCAAGACAACGGGGATATCCTGGCCACGGCCCTGGCCATGCAGATCATGGGCGCCACCTATGTGGAGTCCCTTGACACAAGGGGAACCGACGGCAGCAATATCCATCTGGCCGGAGGCCCGGCCACCCTTTCCGGCTTTTTCGGAGGCATTGGCCAGCCCAACCACTACCCCTTGAAATGGGCCGAAGAATACCTGACCTATTTCACCACCTACGGCATCCAACAGGTATTGAACGTCAATCCCGGCACCATCCTTCTGGGCTATATCATGCACCGGCTGGGCGTGGATATTGAATTCAAGATCTCGGTGTTTGTGGGCAACGACAACCCCTGGTTCATCCTCTGGACCCTCATGACGGCCAGATTATTCGCAAGACAGGACGGCTCCACCCCCCTTGTTGGCTTCAATCTCTCCAATTCCGTAAACAATGACACCATCCGGGAAGCCCATGCCATCCGCAAAAAACTCGGGCTTGAAAAGCAGGTCCGTTTTGAGCACCATATCACGGAAACCTATAAATCCATTGTTCTCCAGCCCTATAACCGGAGAGCGGAATTGGTGGCCATTGCCAAGGAGGTCCCCAATATTTCGGCCAAGCACGAGGGCGGGGAACCGGAAATCGAAGCAACAAAAGACCACCCTTCCGATATCTTTGATTATTTTATTTCCAAAAAAGATATCCTGGCCAACAACCTGATGGCCCCGCTTCTGGACAATTACCTGGAAAAGCACCGGTCCGTCAACCTGACGGCCAGGGCCTTGATCCGGGCAGGCATCGGTGTTGCGGCAGCCAAAAATTTACATTAATCAGCAAGCATAAGGATAAGCCCCATGATTCCATCAAAAATGAACCGGTTTCTCAATGATACCCTGCCCCAGAATGTCCGGAAAAACAGGCTCATCAAGGACGGGCCCCTGCGGTTTCTTGAATTCGGCCCCCTGGATGTGGACCGGCTGAAACGCCTGGGCATACGGGTGGACCGGCTGGGACCCCGCCTGGTCTCCTGCATGTGGAATGAGGAAAGCCCCCTGGAAATCGGAGGATACCTGGTGGTGGACAACCTGTCCATGGGTTCACCCTCCATGGGCGGGACAAGGATGCTGCCGGATATCACGCCGGATGTCATCCACAACCTGGCCCGGGGCATGACCCTTAAAAATGCCGCCGCAGATCTTCCCTTTGGCGGGGGAAAATCCGGCATTGTAAAGCCTGAAAACCTGTCTGAAAAAGACCGGCAAGACATCATCAAAGGCTTTGGCCAACTTTTGAACCGGTATACGGATATTTATATTCCCGGCCCGGACGTAGGGACCAATGATGCGGACATGAAACTCTTCGCCATTGAAAACGGCCTTAACAATGCGGTTTCCAAACCCGCCGACATGGGCGGCAACCGCATTGACGAACTGGGCGGGGCTGCCAACGGCATCGTGGTGGCCGTCAAGGCCCTGTTGGAACATCTGCCCAGGCTCAGGCAACTGCCCCAGTTTAAAAACATGACCCTTCCGAAACCCCAGAAAATGGATGTTCTCATCCAGGGGTTCGGGGCTGTCGGCGCCCATGCGGCAAGGATTTTCCATGAATATGACCCGGACACGGCTCCCATCATCAAAGGCATCAGCGATGAAACCGGGTATCTCTTGAACAGGGAAGGCCTTCCCTGGAAGGAACTCTTTGACATGTGGACAAAATTCGGGGCTGTCACCCAAAAATATTTCCATGACCAGGTCATGGGCAACCCGGCATCAAAAAATACGGTTTTTTCCAATGCCTCGGACAATCTTTTAATGGAATCCGCCTTCTGCCTTGTGCCGGCTTCTCCCATATCCAATTACCTGGATGTGACGGCCGCCTCCAATCCCTCCATGACCACGGACCGCATGGGCAAATGGCAGATCATTGTGGAAGGGGCCAATACCTATTCCCCGGACCCCCAGCGAAAAGCCGGGCGAAGAAAAATGGAACGCCATGTCTACCGGGACAAAGGGGTTCTCATTGCCACGGATTACCTGGTCAATTCCGGCGGAGTCATTTATGCGGCCCATGAGCGGATCATCCCGACCCCGGACCACCTGCTGATCCCAAAGGATATCCTGGGAAATCCCGGCGCAATACAGGACTGGCTTGAAAAAAACCGGGAGGATTTCGCCTCCCTGGCCGAAACCCGGAGAAAGGCGGCGGTACAAAAGCTTGAAACCGTTATCCGCAGGAATATGGAAGAACTCATCGACGGCCTGTGCAAAGACGCGGACAGCCTTCCCTGTGAGATTGCGGAAAAAATCAGCGTCCAGAGAATCGCATCCAAGGAAAAATCCAGAACTGTGCGGGACATCATGGAAGACGCCCCCACCATCGGCGTGGACAAAAGCGTGACCGATGCGGCCAGACTCCTGGTGGAAGCCCATGTGCCCATTGTGAATGTGGTATCGGAAAAAGGCAAGCTCATCGGCATTGTCACCAACTGGGACATTACCAAGGCCATGGCCTCCAAACTGCCCATGGATGCCCCCCTGACCCGGGTCATGACGGCCGATGTCATCACCACCCCCCCGGATGCCGGCATCATCGACTGCATCCGGAAACTTGAAAATTATGATATATCGGCCATGCCCGTTGTGGAAGACGATAAGGTCATAGGCGTCATTTCCGGCGATATCCTGGCCGGCCGGACTCTTTACCGGCTGCTCCAGACTTTGAGCTGAGGCATTTTTACAGATGAGTTATTATTTCAACATGCTCCGGACAGTTGCCCGTAATTTGGGGAGGTGATTTTGGCAAATATCAAATATGATTTCATTTTTTGAAAGAGCCTTATTCATCTGGATTCTTAAATCCCTTTGATTATCAGTGTGTTGACGATACTATATTTGAACGGGCCGCCCCTGTCAAACCCAAAAACGGTTTATGCTGAGCGGCTTCGTGACGCCAGCACCGCCAAGGCGCCGTTGAGGATAAACACGTAGGCTACGAAAGCGGTATTTTCAAAATTGTAGGTTTGAACTGACAGAAAGCTTATTCCAAAACCGAATGTGCTGATAGCATAGGCAATCCAACTCTCGGAATGAGGATGGCGGTACGACTTGATAAGAGTCGGCATGCTCGCCAGGATATCGGCCAGCAGTGAGAACAGCAAGGCCAAGTTCGGATTGTCGGTAATGGCCCAGAGGAGGATGCCAATGATAGCTGCTGCCATAAGGTAGTAGTCGCGCGGTTCGCTTTTCCAATAGGCTTTCTTGTTGAAAAAAGATGCAGCGACGATAAGCAACGGTGTAGAGCCGGAGACAAACGAGGCCCACGATATACCCGCAACGCCCTGCGCCCTTTGCGCCACAAAGATGATCATGGGAAAGATACCCCAAAGCAGCCATGTGATGCGGTTGGGCTGGGCTTTGCCGACGATGGTTTCATATAGGTAATAAAAGCCGCCGAGGGAGCCGATGACGGCACCGATAACTGCGCAATATTCAGGAAGCATAAACCGCCAAAACCAAGTTAGTATGCAGGTCTTTGTATCATGCAGTCTTGAATGATATTCAACCTGATAAATTCAAAATCTGATCCAGCATTGTATATCAAATATCTCAGAAACCTGTAAAGCCTTTCAAAAATTATATTTGTGTGAAAATATGATTTATTCAGGAACGGTCTGCCCAAACCTTTATTGATGATCAGGACCATTCCGGTACAATCATGATTTAGCGTAAAGATGTTTTGTAATTGTTGATGATTCCAGGGAGCGAAAACTCAGAACTGGGATAATCATACTTGAGCCGGACAAGTCGGCATATTAATAATTTAGATTATAAAGCCCACCCACTACACCGTTTAATATAATATCCTTTCTCTGCTCTTTTATCACCGAATTGTTCATTTCTCTCAAGTTCCGGATTCAAAAAAGCAGAGCTTGATTTCCGTCTGAATGCGCTCAAGGAGGATGAAGTTCATATGCTCATGAAACTCTTCCTGGAAACCTTGAATCCCATCCTTGATAGATTCCGAAATAAGTTGTTTGTCTTTTTCATTAATGTATAGTGGTTTTCAAAATAACGTTCCGATTGAAGTTGTTTTTTGATTCCTTTTCGGGTTGTTAATGACATCAAGAATTGCCTGATCCAGTCTGTCAATTAATTGTTGGACATTTTTACAGACATAGTTGTTAAACCAGTTCGCCTTCATTGTATTCCATATCC
>Ga0208968_1000258_pt1 | contig 43346 bp, 32 predicted proteins | sample RifOxyA3_FD_184031 | JGI IMG/M metagenome (GOLD analysis project Ga0208968, IMG submission 184031) | Groundwater microbial communities from Rifle, Colorado - Rifle Oxygen_injection A3 (SPAdes) | ecosystem: Environmental > Aquatic > Deep subsurface > Groundwater | place: Rifle, Colorado, United...
TACAGGTTCATTGGAGCCTGCTCGTTTCGCGTTGCTTCGGCTCGGCTTCAAAACCGACAATTTCGGCATGAAAGCCTTATGTCGGACAGGCTCCTAGCCCGGCGTTACCTACTGCAGCCCTTTAAAGCGTCCTAAGATCCAACTGGCGAAGAACAGGGCGGCAGCGAGCAGCATAACTATCAGCGATGTGTCCGGATCAAACCGCGACACTTCCTTGCGCCCCTCACGCTCAGGCGGCAAAGCCTTCAGCATCGCTTCCGGCCCTTCATTAAATTTAAGCCGGTGATAGCCGCCGCCCATAAGCGCCGCCGTCTTTTTTAAAACTTCCTCATCGGCCGGCATAAAACCGGGGGCGGCCGCGGATTCAAATACCGCCTCCGTAGAACCCAAATACACATTGCCGCTCTTAACTGAAACTCTAAGCCGGTTACGTCCCTTTGCCGCAGGTAAAAAAGCCGCCTCATAGATCCCGCGCCCGGCCGGCAAGAACTCAACCGGCTCTGTTTTTCCACCGCCTTCCAGAATCGCGTCCACCGACACCGCATCGCTGTCCGATGGAGGCAAATAATTGGCGGTCAAGACCTTAAGCCGGAAAGCCCGGCTGGCCCCGGACCGCGGCAAAGATTCAAGCGTCACTTTCTCAAGACTCAATGAACCGTCCAGATATGCCAATGACCGGCTCCAGAAAGCCGAATACAACCCCGAGTACCTGAGTTCCCGCGCGCCCATCAGCTTCCAGCGCCAGGTTGACGGGCCGGCGATCGCCATTACGCGGCCTTTGCCGTAGCTCTTTTCCGCTGAAAAAACGGCGTCTCCTCCGGTTGCGCTTTTATAATGAAAAATCGCCTTGGCGCCGGGCTTCAACGGACCCCAAATATTAGCCCCCTTAAGCGTGGGGGTGTTATTCCAGAAACGCTCTTCATTATCAATACCGGAAAAGACAAGGGCGGCACTATGCTTATCCGGCGCTACCCGGAATTCCAAATCCTCGTCGAAATCCGGACGTTTCTCTATCTCTACCGGCAGCAGCGAGTTGATGAATTCTATCCCGTAGTATCCGCCGCCTCCGAAAGCGGAGGCCCCTCCGATAACAGCCAGGCCGCCCCCGCGCTTAACGAATTCCGCCAGCGAAGCCGCATAATTACCGTCCGCCGCGAAACGGCGCAGATCAAAATCCTGAAGTATGAAAACGTCAAAATGCGAAATATCGCGCAGAAAGATCTCATTTACCGGGAAAGGGATAAGAGATAGTTCTCGCTCGTCGGCTCCCGGCATATCCTCAGGGTTCCTCAGGATGACGAAAGAAACCAGATCTATGCCGCTTTGGCCTTTTAGATAATCCCGCAAAAAAGCGTACTCAAAAGAAGGCCGGCCGGCCAGATACATAACGCGGAGTTTTTCCCTTATAACAGAAACCGCAAGCGCTTTTGACGCGGAACAGCCGCCCCCGGGTCCGGACGCGGCGCAAAGAGTATAAGCCGCGCGCCCCACCGACGGCGCGCTGACGCTGAAAGAAGAAACAATCGTTTCATCGTGACTATTTACCGTAAACTTCCGCGTCTCGATTATATTATCCGCGCCGTCTTTAAGCCGCAGTTCAAGCCGCGAATCCTTCATGCCCGAAACCCGCGCCGATACGGAGAATACGAACGGTATATGCGCGAACGCAAAAGGCGGACCGGAAAAATCCGTTATAGCGACCCCGCGCTGAAGATCTGTCTCACCCACGGCCAGGATATCTATCCGTTTGTCGCACCCCGGCGGAGGAATGAGGAGGGGGGCTTTCCCGGAAAGGGAAAGCCCGTCCGTAAACGCCCATATTCTATCCGGACATGCGGACCCCCGGCCCCCGTCTCCTCCGACAAGGGAAGACAACGCGCGGCCCAGATCCGATTCCGCGTAAAAGCCGTTTTCAAAACCGCCGGCCGAAGGGGAAGAACAGTCCACTTTATAAAGACGGGTGGAAAAAGCATAGCATTCCAATGCCGCGGCGCCGCTAAGCCGCGGCTGGTATTTTGCAAGCCAAGCCGAAGCGCGCGCGTACTTGGAAAGCCCAGAATCTTTTCCAGCCGGACCTTCCCGCATGTAAAACGATGCATCCAGGAGCACGGCTAAAGCGGGCTTTTCCGAAGACGGACGATAAAAAACGGCGGACGGACGTATCAACAGGAGCGCCGCCAAGGCCGCGCCCGAGAAACGCAAAACCTTGATCGCGTACGGCAAACCGGCGGAATTTTTCAACGCGCGAATGAACGCCGCTATCAGCAGAACCGCCGCCGCCATAAAATACCAGTTCGCGCCTATAAATAGTCTCACCGCCTCGCCCCCGGTACGGCATCAAGTTCACGCAGGCGCTGCATAATGTACGGCTGATGAACGGCATCCTGTTTGTAGGAGCCTGTAAGCGCGTATATTATTATATTCAGCGTCAATTTCTCGCCTTCACGCCGCTGGCGCGCCCCGCCGGGAGACGGTTCATAAAGGTAGCGGCCGAGCGCGTCTCTGGGCCAGACACCCAGCAGATCGTTGCGGGAAAATATTACCGCGTAACGGGCGCCATACTCGGCGGCCGACGGTTCCCGTTCAAGATCGAACCTGCCTCCGGGCGCCACACTCATGAAAAAACTTTTAAAAAGCGGATGTTCCCTGGCCGCCGGCTTCAAAACGGCGTCCGGCAAGGCCGCTTCCAAAGCCCTGGTGAGCCAAAGCGAAAAAGGACTTTTACGCAGGCCGGAAGCGTCATTGGCGAAAAGAGTGCCGCCCGCCGCGAGGTAAAGATGAAGATTACGCGCTTCATCGTAATTGAGCGCCCCGGGAGCCTTTGAACAGGAAAGGACCAGAAAGGGTTCCTCAAAAAGCGCGGGGTCGGAAAGCCTGACTTTTTTCCTGGTAATGTCCGGATCAACGCTGGTGGCCGCAGCCAACGCTTTCAGAACCTCGTCTCGGGTGGAGTCGACAACACCGCAGCCTTCTCCCAGATCCAGTTCCGTGAGCGAAAAGCAGAACGAAACTCCGGGGGTTAGCGCGAGAAGAGCTGTAAGAATGGCGCGTGCCGGATTCATAACGCCCTCCTTGAAAGCAGAAATTCCGCCAGGTATGCCGCAAGCCCCAGTAGAAGCAGGAACTGCCCTATTTCAACGCCATAAACCACGCGCTTAAAAGCTTCTACCGGTTCGTTCCCCGGAAGCACGGCCCATGGAGGAAATGGTTCCGGCTCAAGCGAGCTTTCTCCGCTCGCGGCGTCAAAATTGACGGCAAAAGTTCCGGTTTCCGGCGGCGCGTTAAAGGAATAAAGGCCGGGATTATCGGTGAGGGCATAATTAAAAGATCCATCCCTGGCCAGAACATAACTCCTGGAACCGTCCGGGGCGGAAACCGTAACTTTGAGGCTGTCGGTATTTTCCAGGGAGCCCGCGTATACTCCGCCAACCAAGGTCTGGCGCAGACTGGGCGGTTTAACTCCATAAAGACGCCGCAGGCAGGCTGAAAAAAAAGGAGCGAACACCGGTTTAGCGGCCAGGTCCGTGTACGACAAACTGAAGGAAGAGGTCCAGACCAAAACCCGGCCTTTGCCTCTCCGGCCGCCGAACAACGCCGGATAGGCGGCGCCGGACGATTCCCTAAAATTCCACAACGCCTCAAAAGACGGCGGAGCCTCCAACCTGGTAATGCGCATGGCTTTAACTCTATCCAGGTCAAAGCCGGAAAAATCAGCGCCTTCGAAATTGCCGGCGGCGTCCGGAGCCGCCAAAGAAAAATCTCGTTCAAGCGTCTCAGCGGTTTTAAATCCTAACGCGGAAAGAAGCGCAGGCTCCCCGCCCGGTTTCTCGGACGCCCCGGTTATTATAAACGCCCCGCCGCCGGACTTCACAAATGCGTCTATAATAGACGCCTGTCGCACCGCCCCCGGGCCATCTGGAACGATAATAGCTCCATACTCGCTCCCTGGCGAGCGCATCAAGGCTGATAATTCCATTAAATCCGCGGTAAAAGCGCCTCCGGCGCCGTATTCCGTCTCAAAAAATTTTTTAATAAAATACGCGCCGCCACCGGGTTTTAAGGACTCAGGCCCCTCATAAAGGACAAGAACTTTACGGGCAGAAAGCTCCTTGCGGGCCAGGGAGAAAAAAACGGCGTTATCCTGCGTAAGCGCGTCCGGCGCAAAAAGTTCGACGCGGCCTGATAGATCATTGCCGGCCGGCAGGTCAAAAACCGCGGACGGACCCGCTCTGGACGGCGCGGTCAATACGGTTCCGGAAAAAGCCGGAGCGTAAAGTTTCAAAGGCAGGCCATACGGCACGGATCCTCCGGAGTTGCCTGTAAAAACCGCAAGCCGTGTGCGCCCGCCGCCGCCTTCAACCGCGCTTACACCGCGCGCCCAGACATTGGGGGCGGCGGGAAAAGCCAATCCGGTAAGAGTAACAGCGGGATCATACCCCGGAAGTTCGTTTAGAGCGCCGGACATAGACGCAAAGCCGTTACGAGATCCGTCACTAAGCAGCAGAACGGCTTTTTTACGGGCTGACGGCCTAAGCGCAAGCATGGCATAAGCTTTTTCAAGCGCCTTACGGTAATTTGTACCCTTGAAACCCGGTTTGGCCGAGGAAAGCAATTTTGAAAGCGCGTCAAAATCCGAACTCCATTCCCCGGCCCCGGAATCCGAATCAAAAAAAACCAGCGCCGCTTCGTCGAGCCCGCCCAAGGCTCTCAGTATCCCGGTCCCCGCGCCTGCGGCAAAATCCAGGCGGGAATGCCCGGCAAAAGCCGCGCTCATGGAGAGCGAACGATCGGCCAATACTACGAGACTTACGGGACGGCCGGCTCCGGCAGTGAGACCGGAGAAGGCGCTGAAAAACCTCCAGCCGACTACGGGCTTGGAAAAAGCGGCAATAAGACATAGAACAGCAAGGCACCGGAGCAGGAGAATAAAGGTCTTAGCCGCCATCGTTTTTTTAAGACGGGAATCCCGGGCAGCGCGCAGCAGGAGCACGCTTGAAAAAGGGAGTTTTAAAGGTTTAAGCGGAAAAATAAAATTCAACAGCAGCGGCAGCAGCGCCAACGGCAAAAACCATAAAACCGTCGGATTAAGAAAGCGCATATGAGAGAGTGTTGATGATCATGAGGCGTAACAGATAGATCCAAAGGTTTCAGTATTAATATTTTTGAAAGATTGAAAACAGTGTTTTCCCACAAAGACCACTTCAGCCCTATGATCCGATTATATAATTATTCCCGTCGTCGGTAGTAAACGCCGCCTTATGGTATATTTTTTAAAATATTCGTATAAGTTTTTCCAGGGTTATGAAAGGGGGGGCGTCGGTGAACGCCGCGAAAGCGCCTACACCGGAAACAGAAAACATCTTTTCCACATGCTTAAGCCATAGAACGAATTCCCGCCCATGCGCGACCCTTAGAGCGGAGGGGGAAAGAGGCACTTCCTCGCCTGTTTCCATATCCTGGAACGCGGCATAGCCCTCCCAAGGCAATTCCAGCTCGGCGCGGTCCAGCGCCTGGAACGCCCACACTTTGCCCCGGAACGACGCCAGCAGACGTGCGAAAGCCACAAGACGTTCCGACGGCGCCATAAAATCGGAGAACACCACCGCGGCGGAATTTCTTTTCAGTCCCGACACTATCCGCTTAAAAGATTCCAACGGAAGGGACTCGCCGGAGGGTTTCATCCCCTCCAGCATGGCGTCCATCTCGGTCAAAACGCGCGGGTCCCCGGAGGGCCGTACGCTGGAGACGCCGGCGCCCGAAAAGATAGTAAGGCCGGCATAATCTCCGCGTGCCATAAGAAAGCACGCCAAGTACAGCGCCAGCCGCGCGGCGTAATCCCATTTTGAGCCGTCGGCGGCCGGGCCGCGGAAAGCCATGGAGGCCGAAGAATCCAGAATAATATTGAAACTGACCGCGTTCTGAAGACTGAATTCCTTTATAAAGAACCTGTCGCGGCGGGCGTAGACTTTCCAATCCAGGAAACGGGTGTCCGAGCCTGCGGTGTACTGGCGGTACTGGGAAAATTCCTGTGAGCTGCCCTTTTTAAACGCGCTCGCATGACGGCCCTCCAGGGTCCCCCCGGACTTAAAATGGGAAGAGCGGGCTTTCAACGCCCGTATCCGCGCGGCTGCCTCCGGAGTGAGATATTTCATTCGTTATAATAGTTCAATCGGTCTCGGCTAACAGTCTGCTGAAAAAACCTACTCGGAGGTATTTTGAGCAGATTTTGAAGCCGAGCCGAAGCGATGCGAAACGAGCATTCTCGACTAGGGACTGTGAGTTGAGCAGCGCAAAGGCGCAGGCAAAAATCGGCCAAAAGACCCCGAAAGAGGGTTTTTCAGCAGACTGCTAATACTTGGGCCACCAGCCCGGCGGCGGTAAGACCTTCCGCTTCCGCCTGAAAATTAAGCACCAGCCTGTGCCGCAGCACCGGCAGAGCGGAGCGCCGAATATCCTCAACTGAAACCGCAAAACGCCCGTCGAGAAGGCAGCGCGCTTTGGCGGCCAGCACCAGAGCCTGCGAAGCCCTGGGGCCCGCGCCCCACGTCAGCCACTTGGCCACGGAGTCCGGTGCGCCGGCTTTAGGACGCGTCATTCGGGCCAGGCGCACGGCGTACTCCAGAGAAGTCTCCGGCACCGGAACCTTCCTGACTATTTCCTGAAGCGCGGAAACTTCAGCGGCGTTCAAAACTTTTTCCAGTATTTCCGCGGGGGCCCCGGTAGTCAGGGAGACAATACGTTTTTCTTCTTCGAGAGAAGGGTAACCGATGTCAACCTGCATGAAAAAGCGGTCGAGCTGGGCCTCTGGCAAAGGATAAGTGCCCTCCTGCTCTATCGGGTTCTGGGTGGCCAGCACCAGAAAAGGGAGCGGCAGAGGCCGGGTAAGGCCGCCGGAGGTGACTTTATATTCCTGCATAGCCTGCAAAAGCGCGGACTGTGTTTTAGGGGGGGTGCGGTTAATTTCATCGGCGAGCACTACATTGGCGAACACCGGGCCTTCCATAAAGCGCAGCTGCCTGGATCCCGCTGCGGAATTTTCCTCCAGGATCTCATAACCCGTTATATCGGAGGGCATAAGATCCGGAGTGAACTGTATCCTGGAAAATTTAAGATCAAGAATTTCGGCAAGAGTGGAGACGAGCAGGGTCTTGGCCAGTCCCGGCACCCCCACTACGAGGGCATGGCCGCGCGCGAAAAGAGTGATAAGTATGTCCTCCACAACCTCGTCCTGGCCCACGATCACCCGGGCGAGCTGAGCGGAAACCTTTTTCCTACCGCTCAACAGTTTTTCCGCCAATTCCATGTCTGATTTTTCGTTCATAGGTCCCCATTCCGGATAGGCCACAAATTACCGCATTAATCTAAAAATTGCAAGATTTCGGTTAACTTATAATACGTCTGGTTCGTGGCCGTTGCTATCATAAGTATTATAGCCAAATTACTTTGCGCCGTGCAGTCTAAACCGAGGCAAGAATCTGGCGTGAGTGCCAGTATATCCCCATGTTTATACCCATTCCGACGGCCAAGCCAGTCGGAATCCTCTAGTCACTCCGGCGAAAGCCCGTGGAACTTACTTCGCATCAATATGCAACAAAATTGTCTGCCAGGCAGACAAATCACAACTTGGGAAATTAAAATTGGGCAACCAAAAGCTGTGATCAACCCGGCTTTTTAGACAAAAAAAAGGCAGGGCTGCCTTTTTGGGGGGTAGGGTGAGGGAGGCAGCCCTGACAAATTTTTAAGCATTAACAAGCCACATTGTATATGCCTTTATTCGGCATCTGCTCGTTGTTCTTAAACTATTCTAGCACCTGGCTTGACTGTTGTCAAGTAATTAAGTGTGACTTAAATCACACTATACCATTATCTATTCCAGCCCGCTCGCTTTAACCCGTCAAATTTTAGAGTTATCCGACTTAACATGAACGCCTGAAATTATTGGGGGGACGCGGAAGAATATCCGAAAAGTATAAAAAAATGACGACGAAACTGCGGCAACAATTTTCACGCGCATCCTTGGATCGGAAATACTGTTTTAAAAAAATGAAGCCTTTTCCCGGAATATCCTCTTCCGGAAAAAAGCTTCAAATTCGCCCCATTCTTTTGATTTCCAGACGCCGAAACAACCTCCCCCTATAACCGGCGCCCGCGAATATTTTCCCGCGTTCAAAATGACGGGACACTGCCTCCCCCACACCCGACCCAGCAAAACGCTCTATCACGGCAATACCGCACCAGAATCTATGCGTACCACCGGATATTCAAGACGCTGTTTTTTTCGCCTTTATGCCTAGGAACTTCTCCACATATTCGAAAAGTGTTTTAAATTGGAACGGCTTTATAAGATAAGCATCGGCCCCGGCACCCATTATCCTTTTCTTTATATCCTCGGAGTCGTAGCCGGTTATGGCTATAACTTTAGTCTTCTTGTTCCTCGCCTTGATTAACTCACAGACTTTAAAGCCATTGATATCGGGCAGCATAATATCCAGCACCACCAGATCGGGGCTGTGCCCTTCCACCAATTGCCCGGCCTGGAATCCGTCGGTGGCGGTAAGCGACTCATAATTTTTGAACGCTTTTAGCGCCTTTACCACAAGCTTAAGGAATTTCTCATCGTCCTCCACAACAAGTATTTTCTTCTTCCCGGATGCCTGAATGAGCAGTTCCGGCACCGGCATGGAGTTCTTCTCAAGGAAATCCCGTAAATCCACCTGTGAAACCCGCCTATGACCTCCTAATGTATTAAAAGCGTTAAGCCTGCCGCCGTCTATCCAATTGGCGACGGTTCCGGGAACGATCTCCAGCATTTTTGCTATATCAAAAGTGGAATATGTTTTTACACGCATACACGTCCGAATTGTTTTATGATTTTTATGATTTTTAATCTTTCCTTTATTATACCACACATCTACCTTTTTTTACAATATGTAAGTTTAACATCGCTTTAATTACAATCGCGAAACAGGATTGCATTTAAGGAAATATATATTTTATAATCAAGACTGGATGTTTTTACTGAATTGACCAGCGGAACCGCGCCGCGTGGCGGGTTGCGTGATTTTGTATAGGCTGGGGGTTGTTTGATCAACAAAACCGTGTTAGTCGTAGACGACGATCCGAATGTCGGACTGCTGATCTCGGCAGTGCTCAAAAAATTCAACTACACTGTTGTCACACTATACAGCGGAGAGGAAGTCCTGCGTTTTTTAAACAACAACAAGCCGGATCTCATTCTGCTGGACCTGCGCATGCCCGGCCTTGACGGCTACGCCCTATGCAAACGCATACGCGCGAACCCGGATACGCACGGCCTGCCCATTATAATCCTGAGCGGAGTTTCCGAGGTTGACGCCAAAGTAACCACCATAGAACTGGGCGCGGATGATTTTATCACGAAGCCTTTCGACGTGCGCGAACTGCGGGCCCGCGTTAACCGGATAATAAAGCGTAAGAGTTCCGATGTATCTTTGAACCCGCTTACCCACCTGCCGGGCAGCCCGGCCATAGAGGAAGACGTCCTCAAACGCATGGCGGCCGGAACGCCTTTTGCGTTCGCTTATATAGACGCCGACAATTTTAAAGCATATAACGATGTTTACGGCTACGCCAAGGGCGACGAAGTCCTAAAGCATATCGCCTCGGTAATCAGCGAGGCGGCTAAGACGCACGCCGCCCAGGATTATTTCCTGGGACACGTGGGGGGGGACGATTTCGTACTGGTAACCAGGCCCGAACTTATTGAAGCGGCGGGGAATGAAATAACGCGGGAATTCGACCGCACCATACCGTCTTTTTACACTCCGGAAGACCGGCAGCGCGGCTATATCGTCACAATGGACAGAAAGAACAAGACGCGCCATTTCCCTATAGTTTCCCTGACCGTAGCGGTCATAATCCCCAAAGCGCTCCGGCATTACGGCAAACTAGTTGAGACCGCTGCAGAACTAAAACACTATGCCAAAGAACTGAGCGGACGCAAAGGCAGCATCTTCATAAAGGACAGAAGACTGTAGGAATATAATGACCGAGACAGATAAATTTTTAGGAGCGGCTTTCGCGGGCTGCACAATAAAAGAGAAAATAGGCCAGGGCGGAATGGGCTCGGTCTATACAGCCCGGCACGAGGCCTTGGACAGAACCGTAGCCGTGAAGATTCTCTCCCCCGACCTGGCCCGGGACGAACGCAATATCGAGTTTTTTCTGCGGGAAGCCCGCTCAGCCGCCAAACTGGAACACCCGAATATAGTCCAGATATACAACTTCGGCCAGGAGAACGGCTCTTATTTCATCATTATGTCCTATATCGAGGGAAAGAGCCTCTCCGACATGATAGCGGAAAAAGGCCCCATGACTACGGACACCGCCACAGGCATAATTCTGGAAGTACTCGACGGATTGGGGCATGCCCATTCCAAAACCATAATACACAGGGACATAAAACCCTCTAATATCCTCCTTGGCGCGGACGGGCATCCCAAAATAGTGGACTTCGGCCTGGCCCGAAGCATCAGCGAGGAAAAACAATTAACCATGGCCGGTGAAATGGTGGGAACCGCCTACTTCATGTCGCCAGAACAGGGATTGGCCGCTAAAGTGGACCACAGAGCCGACCTGTATTCCACCGGCGCCACCTATTTTTATCTGCTCACCGCCAAATATCCATTTGAAGGGAAGAGCTCCATAGAAGTAATACACAAACACATTGGGGAACCATTCCCCAACATTCTGGTCCTCAAGCCGGACATCCCGTTGTGGGTTTCCCACGTCCTTGAGCGCCTCATGCGCAAAAAACCGGAAAGCCGCTATCAGAGCGCGGCGGAAGTTGCGAACGATATCAAGCGTAGGATAACCGCGGAAAAGGACGGAACATCGGTTTCCAATGAACGTTCCATAGATCTGCCTGAGGTCTCCGCGCTCTTCGCTAACAGTTCGTCGGATTCGCCGGTCCCGCCGCCCCCTCCGGATCACAAACTGTCCGAAGCCGCGCTTACTTCCGATCGCCGGATGCCCGCGCAAACCGGGGAAGCAGGTATCCCCGGAACCGCTACGGCGCCAAGGAAAGATTTGCCTAAGCCGAAACAATTGCAGCTATCCGCGCTGCACAACTCCATAAGGACCGCCATGCACTTCGCGATCACGTTCGCGGCCATAGGCTGCTTTCTGCTGGCCGGTTCCACGGGGACTCCCAGACCGGGCCTGCTCGCCTCGCTGCTTTCGCCATTCACTTCAAGCCAGTCCGGCGCGGGATTCTTCCTCGCCGCAGGCCTGGGCCTTATATCCTGGACGATATTTCTCAAACCGCTCAAGTTCACTCCGATGCACGCTTTTTTTTCGGCCGCCGCCGCTCTGGCCGCATATGCCGGCGCCATCTTCGTGCCGTCACCCGAAACTACGGACATGGTATCCAAAGCCTTCTTCTGCCTGAAAACCGCGGTGGAAAACATGGCATCACCATCCAATCTGCTGCTATATTCTTTATTTTTGTTCCTTGCGGCTTCAAAGTTCGTCTTAAAACCGCACTGGGCGGCAAAAGCCGGCTCGGTAATCGCCTACGGACTTTCTCTCCTGTTAACATACATATACTTCAAAGGCGGCGCGCAGATCTCCCCGGAAAAAACTTACCTTGCCCTGGCGGGATTCGCCGCGGCCATCGGACTTACGGCCGCGCTGACACAGAAGCAGTTCGCCTTTATTTTTAACCCGGCGCTTCTTTTCCTGACTGCCAACGGGTTAATATTCGCCATGTTCACCAATCCGTGGATATATTCCATCACTGAAAAAAAAGTCAGTGAAGAAGCTCTGCGTGTGGAAAAACTCAAAAACGAAACCTATTATAAATACCGGCGGGAACTGGCGGCGCAGGAGGCGGCCATACCGGAATTCGACACTGATGGGCGGCCCATAGAAAAAAAACCGGTAGCCTCTCCGCAGGAAACAAGCCCTGTTCCGCGCGAAGAACTGCGCCGGGCCGCCAGGGCGGAGTATTACAAATCGCTCGTCTTCAAACTTAAGGACAACCTGCTTGAAACGGCGGGATTGGTCTTTATCGCGCTCTTCCTGATGCTTATGACCAATATCTATTTCGTGGAAGAAACGATGTCGCATTATTAGGAACGGGCTCTGACATGAAAACAAGGCAACTGCCGTACCGGACGGTTCCGGCATTATTAACGGAGGCAACTAATGAAAAAATTTATCTTCTCTGATACGCTATGGGGCGTGGCCCTGACTCTGGCCGTACTGTTCTTCTATTTCTCCGGAACCGGCATAGAGCCGCTCGAACTTAAGTTTTATGATTTCAGGACGCAACTCAATTCCGAGACCCCCTCGAAAAACGAGATCGCAATAATAGAGATAAACGACGACAGCATCTCAAAGATAGGCCGCTGGCCCTGGCCGCGCTCCAAGGTGGCTGAAATGCTCACCTGGCTTTCCACCGACACCGCGCGCCCCGCGGTCATCGGATTGAATATCCTTTTCTCTGAGCCGGAAAAGAACAACGACCTGGAGATTACGGAACGGCTGCGCCAGAAATACCTTGAACTGGTAGCGGCTAAAAAAATAAAAGAAACCACAAAAGAATCGGAATTCGACAAGATTTTGCGCGAGACCAAAAAAGACATGGACAACGACGCCAAGCTCGCGGCCGCCATCTCCGTTGCGGGAAATATCGTACTGCCCATGTACTTCAAGACGGACGATCTGGTCGCAAAACCCCCGGACGAACCGGATTGGATGAAAAAATATGCCGCCACGGTCGCCCAAGGCTCCGGCTCCTCCGACATCCAGATAGAAGGCTCGGGCTTTACGATACCCGTAGAGATACTCGGGTCCTCAGCCGCCGGAATAGGCCACGTAAACATTTTCAACGACAGCGATGGAACGGTCAGGAAAGAATACCCTCTCATTCCGTATAACCAAAATTTCTATCCGTCGTTCGCCGAGGAACTGGCCAGAACATATTTAAAACTTAAGCCTTCCGAAGCAGTCATCACTCCTGGAAGGATGTTGACGCTGGGCAGCCGCAAGGTACCGCTTGACTATTACTCAGCCATGCTCATCGCTTTCAATAAAAGCAAGTCGTCCTTTAAATACTATTCTTTCTACGACGTATTGAACGGCAAGATAGTCCCCGAGGCTTTCAAGGACAAGATAGTCCTTATCGGCCTGACCGCACAGGGTGTGGGCAGCCTATATGTGACCCCGGTGGAAAAAAATCTGCCGGCGGTGGAATTCTCGGCCAATGTTATCGAGAACATCCTTCACGGCCACTTCATAATCAAGCCCGATTGGGCGCAAAATGCGGAGCTCGGGCTCATAATTTTCATAGGCATTTTCATCATCTTGCTGCTGCCGCGGCTTAAAGCCGGACTCGGCGCGGTACTTGCGGCGATAATCCTTGCGGCGCTTAGCGGCTCCGGTATCTATCTGTTCACCGCCAAAGGCCTTTGGGTTAAGACGGCCTACCCGTCTTTCCTGTTGATAGCGGGCTACATCTTTATAGTAAGCAAGCGTTTCTTTTTCACGGAAAAAAGAAAGGAGCTTATAGAGGTTTCCGCCATAGAAACCAACAAGATGCTGGGCCTGTCCTTCCAGGGACAGGGGATGCTGGACCTGTCCTTTGAAAAATTCCGGAACTGCCCTGTGGATAACACCATGAAGGAACTGCTCTACAATCTGGCCCTTGATTTTGAAAGGAAACGCCAGTTCAACAAGGCCGTAGCCGTATACGGCCATATCGCGTCCAATGATCCTAATTACAAGGACATCCAGAGCAAGATTGAAATGCTCACCAAGGCCTCCGACGGAGCCGTTTTTGGCGGATCCATCGGCAAGACTAATGATTCCACCATGCTGGTAGCGGGATCCTCAACCATCCCGACTCTCGGCCGCTACGAGATAACCAAGGAACTGGGCAAGGGCGCTATGGGCATCGTCTATCTGGGGCGCGATCCTAAGATCAACAGGATCGTGGCCATCAAGACCCTTCGCTTTGAGGAAGGAACGGATGAAAACACGCTGAAGGAGCTGAAGGAGCGCTTCTTCCGGGAAGCCCAGGCCGCGGGCAACCTGTCCCACCCCAGCATCGTCAAGATCTACGACGCGGGAGAGGAACAGGATATCGCCTACATGGCCATGGAACTTTTAAAAGGCGACGATATGAAAAAATGGACCGCAAAAGACAAACTTCTGCCGGTCGAGAAAACCCTTGATTATATGGCCACCTCGGCCGAGGCGCTTGATTACGCCCATAAGAACGGCGTCGTACACCGCGATATAAAACCGGCCAACATCATGCTGCTGGATAACGGAGAACTGCGCGTGGCCGACTTCGGTATAGCCCGCATACAGGCCTCATCAAAAACCGCCACCGGAACCGTACTGGGCACGCCTTACTACATGAGTCCGGAACAAATATCCGGCAAAAAAGTGGACGGCCGCGCGGACCTTTTCTCGCTGGGCGTCACCATGTACGAACTTCTCACTGGCGAGCGGCCCTGGAAAGGAGGCGAGGCTGTCGGCACGCTATTCTTCCAGATAAGTTCCGACCCCTACCCGGACCCGCTCCTTGTCAGACCGGACCTGCCCAAAGATATTGCGCCGATAATAGACAAAGCCCTCAAAAAAAACCCGGATGAACGATATCAAACCGGAGCCGAGATGGCGGCCGACATAAGGCGTCTTCTGGCTAAAACCTCAGCTCCGGGCACCGCCGCCCCCAAGCCGGAAGCGTCATCCGCCGCAGCGCCCGCTCCCCAGGTCCAGCCGGCAAATGCCCGCGTTCCCGTCCAGGATAACAAGCCCAAACCGGTTGAGGCCAAATCGCAACCGGCACAACCCAAGGAAACGCCTGTCCCGGGGCAGAAAGTCCCGCCGCCGGCCCCTGCCGCGGACCCTAAACCCATCCCCAAGCCCATTCCACAGGCTCAACCCGCTCCGAAGCCGGCGGCGCAGCCCGTGCTTCAAACCGCACCTCTTGCTCAGCCTAAATCACCCTCTGCCGCGCCGCTAAAAAAAGAGTCGCCGGCGCCGGCAATAGAAAAAGAACCCCAGGCCGCCCATACCCTGCAGATGTCACCGCAGCCGCTCAAAGTTCCGGAACCAATGGGGCCGAACAAGCTTGAGCTTGAACCTCAATCAGCCACGCTTTCAATCTCTCCCAAAAAGCCGGAAGAAACAAAGACCGCCGCGCCAATCCCCGCCGCGGCGCCCCTGCTAAAAGACAATATCCAGTTGCCGGTGGCCGAGACACTGGCCCAACCGCTGGAAGCCGCGCAGCCGCGGGAGGCAAAAAAAGAACAGCCGGCCCAGCCGGAGATAAAACCGACGCCTCTGGCCTCGAACAGTCCCGACTTTGAAAAAACTCTGCCGTTGATCTACCCGGAAGAGGAGAAAAAATGAGATTCAAAATTGAACTAGCTTCTTTGTCGGATACCGGCAAGATGAGAAAAAACAACGAAGACAACGTCCTTGTCGACCAGCCACTGAATCTCGCCATAGTAGCGGACGGTATGGGCGGGCACAGTTCCGGAGAAGTGGCCTCCTCAATGGCGGTAAAGGTCACCCGCGATAAATTTGAGTCCATGCAAAGCACGGGGCTCAAACCCGGCGGCTACGACAATAAATATGCCCTTGAAACCAACCAGTTGGGCTTCGCCGTCCAACTGGCGAACAGCGTCGTCTACGAAGCCGGCAACTCCACCCCGGAGAATAAGGGGATGGGAACAACGCTTAGCGCCATCCTCCTCTCCGGGAACAAGATCTCCATCGCGCATATAGGGGATTCCCGCATCTATCTTTTCCGGGACGGAGTGCTGCAGCAGGTGACCGAGGATCATTCCCTGGTCATGGAACACGTGCGTAAAGGTTTACTGACCCAGGAGCAGGCGGAAAAATCACCGTTGCAAAACATTCTCACACGCGCGCTTGGCACGCAAAAAACCCCTCAAGTGGACTTGAAAGAAATCCCGGTCATGGAGAATGACCGGTTCCTGCTCTGCACTGACGGTCTGTTCAAGGCCGTGACGCTTGATAAGATAACCGAGATAATGAAAACCGATATGGACGGACAAAAAGCCTGCGGACTCCTGGTCCGGACCGCCAACGAAAACGGGGGCCCGGATAACGTCACGGTAATAATAGGGACTCTTAAAAGGAAGACTCTTAAGGAAACCCTGGGAGACATGCTGAAAAAATAATATGCCTAAAATACTGCTTAAATTTGAAACCTCGGTAATAAAGGAAATCAAACTGGACAAGCCCGCGCACACCGTCGGCCGCAAACCCGACAACGACATTGTCCTTGATAACGCAACGGTCTCCGGACACCACTGCAAACTCTACGAGGCCGGAGGAACCTGGTTCGTGGAAGACATGAACTCCACAAACGGAACTTTTGTAAACGGAAAAAAAGTCCTGAAAGCCGGTCTGCGCAACAACGACAGCATAGGAGTGGTAAAATATTTCCTTATTTTCATAACCGACGCCGCAATACCCCCCGCGGCAGCGGAAGCTAAACCCGGAGAGAATGCCCCCGAATTGACGCTGCCGCCGCAGAAAGTCAGAGTGCAAGGCTCGCTTGAAGTCACGGAGGGGGGGGCGGACGCCAAGAAGGCGCATGAACTCACTAATCTTTCCACGTATATCGGCAAAACCGCCCAGGCCACGATACAATACAAAGGCTCCGGGATCTTCAACACCGGTCCGGATATCGCGGCGGTCATAACCATGCGTCCGGAAGGCTACTATCTGATCCCTATAAAGGAAGGATACGCCACGCACAACGGCAACCCGCTGAATGAGAAAGTGCTCCTCAATGACGACGATATGATAGCGGTGGGCGCAACCAAATTCAGATTCTTCGTTAAGAAGTAACCGCAACCCGGATCAAAATTAGCAATCGAGCACAAAGACTGCTATTGACACTCCCCGAAACTTTTTGCTAAAATTAGCAATAAGAAGGTGGAAGTGCTAACAATCATTTTCTAAATCAAAAGGAGGACGCACCAATATGGCAGAAACAGCAGCCAAAGTCAGAATACAGCCGCTTGGGGACCGGGTTATCGTAAAGCCCCTGGAAGCCAAGGAAGTAAGGAAAGGCGGGATAATCATCCCCGAAACCGTCAAAGAGAAACCCCAGGAAGGGGAGATCATCGCGGCCGGCAAAGGCAAAACCACGGAAGACGGAAAACTCGTCGCCATGGAACTGAAAGTCGGAGATAAGGTACTCTACGGAAAATATTCCGGCACGGAAATCAAGATCAACGACGAAGACTACCTCATAATGAGGGAAGAAGACGTCCTCGGCATAATTAGGTAATTAAATCAGGAGGAATATACAATGGCTAAACAGGTAATTTATTCGGAAGAAGGCAGAATGCGCCTTAAGGCCGGTGTGGACAAACTGGCCAACGCCGTAAAAGTGACTCTCGGCCCGAAAGGCAAGTCGGTCATACTCTCAAAGAAATTCGGCTCGCCTACCATCATAGATGACGGCGTAACTATCGCCAAAGAAATAGAGCTGGAAGATAATTTCGAGGATATGGGCGCCCAGCTGGTACGCGAAGCCGCGTCCAAAACCAACGATGTCGCCGGCGACGGCACAACCACCGCCACCGTACTGACCCAGGCCATCTTCACCGAAGGCCTGAAAAACGTAACGGCCGGCGCAAGCTCCATCTACCTCAAAAAAGGCATCGACAAGGCCGTGCAGGCCATGGTCGAAGAGTTAAAAAAGATGGCCAAACCGGTCAAGACCAAGGAAGAGAAGGCCCAGATAGCCACCATCTCAGCCAATGACCGCGTTATCGGAGACCTCATCGCCCAGGCGATGGAAAAAGTCGGACATGAAGGCGTCATCACCGTGGAAGAGGGCAAGGCTTCGGAAACCGAACTGGATGTAGTGGAAGGCATGCAGTTCGACCGCGGCTATGTCTCCCCGTATTTTGTCACCGATGCCGAAAGGATGGAGTGCGTGCTGGAAGACGCGCTTATCGTCATCACCGACAAAAAGATCTCCGCCATGACCGACCTGCTGCCCGTTCTTGAAAAGATCGTGCAGACCGGCAAGCAGTTCCTCATCGTCGCGGAAGACCTTGAAGGCGAAGCCATGGCAACTTTGGTGGTCAACAAACTGCGCGGGACCCTTAAAGGCTGCGCGGTAAAAGCCCCCGGCTTCGGAGACAGGCGCAAGGAAATGCTGGAAGACATCGCCATCCTCACCGGCGGCGAGGTCATAAGCGAAGATCGCGGGATGAAGCTCGACAAAGCCACCATAGAGCAGCTGGGCAAAGCCAAACGCATCGTCATAGATAAGGAAAATACCACAATCGTGGACGGCGGCGGCGATAAAAACGAGATCAAGAAGCGCACAGCCCAGATCCGCAAACAGATAGACGACACGACCTCCGACTACGACAAGGAAAAACTCGAAGAAAGGCTGGCCAAGCTCTCCGGCGGCGTCGCCGTGATCCGCGTCGGGGCGGCCACCGAAACCGAGATGAAAGCCAAGAAATCGAAAGTCGAGGACGCCAGGAACGCGACCAAGGCCGGCGTGCAGGAAGGCCTGCTCCCAGGCGGCGGAACCGCTCTTATCCGCGCCTCCAAGGCCCTGGATAAAGTGAAAGCGGCCAACGAAGATGAGCAGACCGGCATAAACATAGTCCGGAAGGCCATCTACGCGCCCCTGCGCATCATAGCCGAAAACGCCGGGATGGACGGGTCCATAGTGATCGAGAAGATCAAAAACTCCTCCGTCGAGATCGGCTTTGACGCCGATAAACTGGAATACGTGGATATGATCAAGGCCGGCATCGTGGATCCCTGCAAAGTGACCCGCACGGCGCTTGAGAACGCGGCCTCCATCGCGAGCACGCTGCTGACCACAGAAGCGCTGGTCGCGGACCTGCCCGAGAAGAAGTCGGCGATGCCAGCGGGCATGCCCGGCGGAATGGGCGGAATGGGCGGCGGCGGAGACATGTATTAACAAGTAACGCCAAAGGCCGCAAGCCTTAAGCACTAAACCCCCCCGGTCCAAAAAGCCGGGGGGGTTTTATTTATCGAAGTGGAAATCGCCGGCGGCTGCAGATTCGCGGGTCCTGTCAGGGGCCCGGAACGCGGAACCGGCGTCACGCACACCGTGCGCGCGCCTGCGTTCCTCGGCCTCCGCACTTCGGATGCTCGGCCTCCGGACGCTTCCGCTTATCCGGATCCCCTGCCACCCGCTCCATTGATACCCACCGGCAACCCCTCATTAAAATTTATAATAACATTGGCATACCCGAAGATAACCGCTAACCTTATTTATCGTAGCGTCTAATATCGCTTCTATAGGAAGGGACGCAGGAAGTTAATAGGAGTAGAAGACGCCAATTATTCAATGACTAAAAACTCGCCAATAGCTCACCATTGGCGCTATTCATAATAAAAACCGGGCAGATTCACCTCTTTCATAGGGAAAAGTGGGAAACCACTGCCGGATTCCTATTGCCGAAGTGGAATGAGGAGGGATAGATCGGATATGCGCTGGGAAGGTTCCTCTCAGCGGTTTATGCAGCCCAAAGAGGCTGTTATCTTTTGCGCCGACACGGTGAATTCACCCGGGAAACCGGAGGAAAGGGTTCCGGAAATTTTAAGTTGTTTTTGCTCCGATAAAAAAAGAGCTTTAAGCGAGTCTAACAGAGGTCTTAGTTTGAGCGCGGGCTGCGTCCCTTCCCCGGCTGCGCGTAAAGCGTCGTTCCAATCCATAGCCAGAGGTTTCACAAAACGCAGTGTAAAATCCATAAATTCATCATATGGCAGCCTCCCTCCGGCTGCCTCGGCTTTGCGGGTTAGTTCAGCAGTTTTTAACATAAACACATTCAATGCCGAAGCCGTTTCACGCAACAACTCTTCCGAAGAGAAGGAACCGGCGGCAGCCGGTTTTATCCCTGATTTTCTTTCCAGCGAACCGATAACAAAAGACTTCCGGGCTGCTAGAGCCTTATACAGGTATTGAATGGATATTTTGTGGTCCACATAACGTTCGGCCTCGCTAAACGTCCAATTCTTATCTCTAGCTATCCCGCCGGATGGGTCATAAAAACTTAGCAATTCTCCCTGTCTTGCGTAGAACACTACCGCATGACCTCCTTCACCGCCGCCGGAATATAACGGGGATGGGATGCAGGAAAATGGCAATCCGGAAACAACGCATTTCCCATCGGATAAAGCGCGTGCAAGCTCTTCTTTAAACTCCTGGAAGGAGCCGAAATGCCTATCACAGAATTCAAGACCGTATCTGGAGAGAAAAGGACGAAGCATACTACAGTCATGGTCCAGGCAGAGCGGGCCCGCAATCAGAGAATCCGTCTCAGGCAGATACTTGACTCGAAGGTTAAGTTTCAGGGCCGAGTAAAGTTGATAATCTTCAAATTCCAGGCCTTCTCCGGCCAGAAGCATGGCAATGCAGGCCACAAAACATCCGTTGTTGAACCTCTGCATTTTCCAGGAAGCGTTCATACATCCTGATTATAGTATTTTTGTTTTTGTAAAAATTATCTTTTGTGATGTTGGTCATCAGAATAACGGAGGCAAAACTAACTTAACAGAAAAAACCGACTACCGAAGTACTGTGATAAATATGGGTTAAGAGGAAAGATAACGGAATACCTTTTAAATCGTTTCCGGGGATTCTACGGAGGGGGGAGGGGTTTCGTCTACAAGACCGTTTACCTGGGGGTTCAGGCGGACGCCCAGGGACTTGAAACCTACCGCGGCGGTCAAAGCCAAACAGGCTATAATAAGCCACGGACCCTGCTGATAATGCGGACTTATAAAATTTATCGCGTTCGAACCTATCAAAATACCGATAGAACTGCCCATCTGCTGAAATAACCCCTGCACCCCAAGATAACGCCCCTTCTCTCGCTTCGGCGCCATGTTCGCCCCCAACGCCTGCAAACCCGGCGAAACCCCCAGCTCGCCTATAGTCAGCACCCCAACCCCGATAAGCGCCGAAACATAACCGCCAGCGTAACCCACCGTCAAATACCCCGCAGCGTAGAACAAAGCCCCGACCGCAAGCCCGGTGGTAATACGCGACCGCTCAAGCAAGCGGGTCATAGAATATTGCAGCCCCACCACCAGCGTCCCGTTAAGAGAAAAAAGCAAACCGATCTGCCTCTCGTCAAAACCCAGATAACGTGTCGAATAAAGCGACGTAGCGACCACAAGCTGGCTCATAACCATAGCGATGGTGAAAGTAAAAAAGCAGAAGTCACGAAAATCCGTGTTTTTAAGCGTAGCCGCGGCGGTTTTAAAATCCACCCGCTCGAAGTCCCGCTTTTCAAAGACCGGCGAATCATTGATAAAAACGGCGAGTATGACCGTACAAACCATATAAACCAACGCCGTAATCGCGAACATCCTCGGATAGGAACTTACCGCCATAAGGCCGCCTATGGCCGGCCCCAGGGCCCAGCCGGCATTGGTCCCTATCCTCAAAAAACCGTAGGCTTTCATCCTTTTGCCGGGGCCCACCGAATCCGCGACCCAGGACCTGGCTGCGGGGTTAAAAAACGAGCCTATGAACAACCCCAGCGGGTGCACAGCCATAAGCACGATAAGGCTGCCGTCCACCTTGATGATCCAGGCTATTGCCGCGATGATCAGCCCGCGCAGAAAAAGCGAGGCGACCATCACCCTCTTGCGCCCGATAACATCGGAGAACTCACCGCCGACCAATTGGGCAAAAGAAGTAATGAACAAAGACATCGCCAGAAACAGGCCCACCAAAGACATGGACAGGTGGCGGTAACCGCTTAAATAAACAGCCAGGAAGGGAAAAGACATGGAGTAGCCGGCGGTCATAATGCCCTCAGCCACTGCGAGGATCCAGAAACCGGTCGGAGTTCCCATACGCAAATAGTATCATTTTAGCCCCGCCCTATTTTAAATTTCCCTATGAAAAGCAACGATTTTTTGTTAGAATATAGTTAAAGAATGATAGTGATAGACTCCGCAAGAAAAGGAAAGCTTTTAGACAATTTCCACCTTATAACTGAAAAAATAACTGCCGCCTGCCTTAAAGGCGGCAGAAATATTTCAGGAGTGGAACTTCTGGCCGTTACCAAATACGCGCAGCCGGCCGAAGTAAAGTACCTGGTGGAAAACGGGGAAATACTTGCGGCTGGAGAGAATAAGGTACAGGACGCCGCGAAAAAGTGGGCCGAAGGGGAACTCGCGGGGGTAAGACGGAGGGTAAATCTGCGCTTTATCGGCCATCTCCAGACCAACAAAGCCGCTGACGCGGTGGCCTTGTTCGACTGGATAGACTCGGTGGACAGTTTTAAGCTGGCCGGCCATATAAATAAGCACGCGGGACTGAACGGCAAAAGAATGCCTGTCCTTATCCAACTGAAGCTTACAACCTCGGACACGCAGGGTGGAATAGACCCGTCGCAGGCCCCCGGGCTCCTGGAAGAGATGCGAAAACTTCCTTTTTTGGCTCCTTCTGGCTATATGGCTATAGCACCGGCCGGCAAAGATACGGAAGCCCTGCGACAAGGTTTCAGGGAAGTAAAGCGTATGTTCGACAGGGATTTTCCCGGCGTAAATCCTTACGGTTTTAAGAACTATCTTTCGCTCGGAATGAGCGGCGATTTTGAAACGGCATTGCAGGAAGGGGCCAACCTGCCCAGGATAGGCAGTCTGTTATTTGCATAACCAGCACCACGGGAGGGGAAATGATCGTTAAAGTCAGAGTGATACCCAATTGTGAAGACAACGAAGTGGTCTCCAGAATAGGAAGCGTCCTACGGGTCAGGATCTGCGCCTCATCGGCGGACCTGCAGATCAATAACATGCTCCGCGATTACCTGTCGGAATTCTTCGAAGTACCCATAAAGATGGTAAACATTATCAGAGGCGCTAAGGGCCGGGAAAAAACCGTAGAGATAACCGGCAAAACCGAAGAAGAATTAAAAAACCTTTTGGACTCTATACCCTGACAACACTTTCAGAGCCGGACATTTGGAAGTTTCAAAACTCCCGACTTGCAACCTGCAATATGATCCCAGCGCGACTCATTTACAAAACCCCGGTCCTGAAGATCCTGGACCAGCGTCTTCTGCCCCATAAAACGGCCTATATGATCGTGCGCAACGCCGCGCAGACGGCTAAAGCCATAAAAGACATGGTCCTGCGCGGCGCCCCGCTCATCGGCTGCGCCGCAGCCTGGGGCTTCCCGCTTGAACTCAAGGCGTGCCGCCGGCCGTCTTCCTGGAAAGAAACGCTTGCTCTGATTAACAGTACCGCCCGCGTCCTAAAAGCCGCCAGACCCACCGCCCTGGCGCTGTTTTACGCCGCCGACCGCATGCGCGGAAAAGCCGCATGTTTTATCGCGGACCAAAAGGATTTCTCTCCTAAAAAATACGCGGTACTCATCCGTTCCCTAGAGCGCGAGGCCTATAAAATAACGGAAGAAGACCGCCTGGCCTGCGCCCGCATGGGCGAGCTGGGCGCTGGCCTGCTCAAAAAAAAATCTATCGTGCTCACTCACTGCAACGCCGGCGCCCTGGCCACCATGGGAATAGGCACGGCGGTAGGCGTAATAACCGAGGCCCACTCCCGAAATAAAATAAAGCACGCCTATTCTTCGGAAACCCGGCCTTACCTGCAGGGGGCCAGGCTCACCATCTGGGAACTCCAGAGAAGCAAAGTGCCGTCCGAACTGATAACCGACAACATGGCCGGCCACCTGATGAAAACGGCCGGCATCAACGCCGTAATCGTAGGCGCGGACCGGATAGCGGCGAACGGCGACACGGCCAATAAAATAGGCACCTATTCTTTGGCGGTTCTCGCCGCCTACCATAAGATCCCTTTTTATGTCATCGCGCCCACCCCCACCATAGATATCACCCTCAAGACAGGCGATGAGATAAGGATAGAGGAACGCTCTTCCGAAGAAGTCACCTTCATAAACGGCCGCCTGGTGGCCCCTAAAGGGGTCAGGGCCAGGCATCCCGGCTTCGACGTCACCCCCGCCGGCCTTATAACCGCTATCGTGACGGAAAAGGGCGTCATCCGGCCGGTCAACAAAAAAACCGTCGCGAACAATCTCAAGCATTTCGCTTTTCTGTAATCACTTTGTAACACAGCCTTGTTATCATTACTGTGTATGACCGTCCCTATTTCACGTTATTTCGCCTTCACAAAGAGGAGCATTAAAGGCCCCTTTTACCCGAAAGAAATCGCCCAACTGCCTGACTTCGGCCGGGCCACGCTAGTATGTCCCGAGGCGGCGCTGGGACAATGGCGGGAAGCGTTTCTTGAAAGCGCCTTTCAAACTCTCCTTGAGCCGGCGGGCCAGGCCAAGCCAAAACCCCCGCTGACCCACGAAACCGCGGACGACAGAGCCGTCCGCTCGCTGCTTGAAAAAGCTATTAATAAAAATTCCCAGTTTGAGAACGAAGTCAGGGGGATGAAGCGGGAATATTCCCACGAAAAAAAACGCTTTGAAGAAGAATTAAGAAAAAAAGAAGTGGAGATAAAAAGCCTGGCGGAAAAACTCAAACGGACGGCCGCGGCCCAAGCGGCGCAAACCGAACATCCCTCTTGGGAGCATCTCTATAAGACCCTGAAAAAACGGGGCGACGAGAAACTTTTTGAAGCCACCCAGACAATCTCCGAAAAGGGCGAAGAAAATCTCCGCCTCAGGAATCAGATCCAGAATATGGTTGACACCTACGAGGACTCAAAGCGCAACCTTCTGGAGAAAGGCGTAAAAGAGCGGGCCGAGACCGAAGACAAACTCGAGGCAATATCTTCCGAACTTGAGGAAAAAGAAATGGTCATAAAGACCATGGCGGACAGCATACAGTCCATACTCGGCAAGAACGAGGAATTCCAGCGCATCATGCTGGATGAAAGAAGAGACTACGAAGAGCAGAACGCCAGATTTTGCGAAGAGATAGGCAAACTCAGGGGTGAAATTAAATGGAAGCAGCAGGAACTTGACCGAATCAAGACCGACCTTTTTGACGCCCTGAACAAGCTGCATGAATTTGAATCCGTGGGCGACCTGAAAACCCGGGAGCAGGAAGAATTATACGGAATTATACACGCCAAAGTAAAAATGCTTTCCGGTTATTTTGACAACCTGGAATCGCGTCTCAAATACGCCTTGAAAAAGGCTTAGCCAGGAATGCGCGTTAAAGCTGTTGAAACGTGCCGGTTTCCAAGTCTTAAGCCGGCGCATTTTTATTTATAAGCCGGACGGCCGTCCGGCGGCTTCCGTACATTTTTCAAATTGCTATAATAAAGCGGTTGGGCCGTCTGTTGGCCATGGCCATAATTTTTGCGCGGAGAATATCATGAATATCACATTTAAACAACTTATAGTGGCCGGCGGCCCCATCCTGTTCATTCTTGCGGCCCTGTCCATCTACTCCATCGCCCTTATCTGGGAGCGCTGGTCCACCTACAGAAAGACCTTCAGGGGCATGGAAGACCTCCTCCACAAAGTCCATCTGCTTATAAAAAACGGGGAAACCCGCCAAACAGCCGAGCTTTGTTCAAAAATTAAAAGTCCCGCCGCGGATATTATCCACAAGGTGCTGACCCATTACGGCAGCCCGCTGGAGAAACGCGAACTCGCTGAAAAAGCCATAGATTGGCATAGTTCGCACCTCAACAAGAGCCTGACCGCAATCGCGACCATAGGCAGCATCAGCCCTTTCATCGGATTGTTCGGCACGGTGGTGGGCGTTATAAGAGCGTTCAGGGACCTTTCCACGTACGCCGGCGCGGGCCCTTCCGTGGTGGCCATGGGAATAGCCGAAGCTTTGGTCAATACTGCGGCCGGCCTTTTCGTGGCCATACCGGCCATCGTCGCTTACAATTACTTTGTACATAAGTCCAACGACTTTTCCAGCGAGATGAACTGGATGACCGAGCAGCTTATAGACAAGACAGCCGCCAGGGAATTCACCGGCGTGCTCTGATTTGGAAATCGCAGGGCAAAATCTTATTTGGCTGAAAATCAATGTGTTTTATCGTTAAGCCCTGAAGCTTTCAAAACTTAACGGGTTTTGTTTGCCGACATCCACCGGGATATACTATGCGCATACACAATATAAAAAGGGGCATTATCGCCGACATCAACATGATACCGCTCATCGACGTGTCGCTGATCCTGCTTATCATCTTCATGGTCATCACGCCGTTCCTGGTCCAGTCACAGATCCAGGTCAATCTGCCAAAGTCCGCGGAAGGCTCTAAAGGCGCGGATGAAAATATTATAACCGTACAGCTGGCGGCGGACGGCGTCGTAACCGTGGAGGGCAAACTCATAAAATCCGGCCGACTGGAGCGGGAACTCACGCTAAGGCTTTCTAAATCTTACAAGAAAACCGTTCTTGTACAAGCCGACAGAACCGTCAGCATAGACCGGGTTGTAACCGCCCTGGATATCGCCAAAAAGCTTGGAGCAAGCAAGGTGGGAATCGGTGTTTCTCCTTTGGATAAATAGCGGCGGCGGCAAAGTAGCTATGCGGCATTATCTCATTTATTCATCCTCCGCGCATTTCCTGCTTCTTGCCGTTTTTTTTCTTTTCGCGCGAAATTCCTTCACAATGAAAAAGCAGGACGCCTATTTCATAGACTTCATCGGACAGTCCGGTGTCATAACCATGGAAAAAGCCAATGCCGCGCCGGGGGCTGAAACCCCCAGGGCCGCAACAGCGCCCGCTAAAGCGGCAAAGATCAAACAGGAACCCGAAGACGATTCACTATTCTCAAAGAACGATCCGGAATCTATGCCGAAGCCCAGCGTCCTGGGAAGCGGGAATTCCAAACTCTTTGAACCTCAGCCCTCCGATAAAGGCGGGGGGGAGAACGGCGCTCCGGCGCTGGCGGATTTTTCAAATTTTCCATACCCCTGGTATATCACGCAGGTGCGTGAAGCGCTCTGGAACGCCTGGACGGCCAAAATGCCGTCCAGCGGCAAGCTGCGATGCACGGTGAAATTCAATATTCAGCACGACGGCTCCGTGAAGGCCGTAGGAGTGGAGCGTTCATCCGGCAACCGGCTGTTTGATTATGCCGCGGAAACTTCGGTGGAAAACGCCGCCCCGTTCCCGCCTCTGCCGGCCGATTTTTACGAGGACAGTCTGACTGTCCACGTGGAGTTTAAAACTACGGACTGATAGTCCGTTAACCGCAATTATGCGCGGACGCCGTCTCTGGTGCGGCGAGCCTCAGACGAATAAGGTTCCACACATGTCTCTTATATTTAAAATCTTACTTGTGGCGCTGCTCCATTTCATCCTCTTTGTCTGCTATCCTGAAACCGGACCTAATGGGAACCTATATCTGTGCATCTCCATGCTGGCCTGGGCCGGTTTTCTTATAATCGCTAACGCCAATCTGGCGTTCGTCAAATTTATAAGCGGATCGCTGAGCCTGCTGTTCAATCTTACTTTCTTCGCGCTGATGCTGGCGGCAATAGCCCTCACCATGCCGCAACTGGACAAGGTCACGGTCCTGGAAAAAATACAAAACAGGCAATTCCCGGACGAAAATTCGATTAAAATGGGACTGATAAAGCTCGGCGTTAATTATGAAGGCGGGTTAAAATACGAAAATACGGTAAAAAAAGAAATAAAAAAACTGGACGTGGGAATAAACAAAGCCGTGGACAAACTAAAGGAAGATTGAGGGCTATTTATGAGAACAGTAGCTATAACGGGGGGAACCGGCTTTATAGGAAGCGCGCTCGCCAGGGCCCTGCTCGCCAAGGGCTACAGAGTAAAGATCTTCACACGCAAGCCGCCGGCCAGGCGCCTGGATAACGCGGAATATGCCGTTGTTTCATTTGACGATGCGGCAACCATCGCCGCCGCCGCCGAAGGCGCGGATTTTATAGTCCACATGGCGGCAGTCCTCTTCTCACGGACACGCGCCGGCTTTAATAAAGCAAATGTAACCGGCACCGCCAACCTTGTCAAAGCCTCAGGCAGTCTGCCAAAACCGCCGTTGAAGTTTATTTATATCTCCAGCCTGGCCGCCGGCGGCCCTTCGCCTTCCGCCGCCGTTGCGCGGGATGAAAACATGCCGGATGCCCCAGTATCCAACTACGGGGCCAGCAAACTGGGCGGGGAAAAGGAGATCGGAAAACTGCCGGCAGCCATCCGCCGCACAATCCTGCGTCCGCCCATAGTCTATGGCAAGAACGAATTCGCGGTTTCAAAGATCGCGGAATGGGTCAGAAAAGGTTTTATGGTGAACGCCGGTTCAAGCAACGGCACTTTCAGTTTTATCCACGTGGACGATCTCACCGCCGCCATCATCACCGCCATAGAAAATCCGGCCACGGACGGACAGACCTATTATGTCTGTGAAAACAGAACCTATCCCTGGCATAACTTCATAGAACTGCTGGCCGACGCCATGAAAGTCAAAATGCCGTTCATGCTGGATCTGCCCAAGGGCCTTCTCTGCGCCCTCGGTCTGGTTTATGAGGCTGTTTCATGGCTGGGCGGGGCCGAACCGGTCTTCAACCGGGACAAAGCCAAAGAAGGGGCGGCCGGAAACTGGACAGCGTCTTCCTCGAAATGGGAACGAGATACCGGCTGGAAAACATGGACCGGCCTAGAAGAAGGCATCAAAAAGACCTTCAACTGAGCGCATTTTTTATATAATAGTCCTACCCTGCAAGTGTTATGAGGGGGGTCAGAATAAGAAGATCTGATTTCATAGTATTCGGAAGATTTTCGCGGCAGTGGGTTCGGTGCGGCGACTGAGCCCTGCGACAGGTGGAGAGGTGGCCGAGTGGTTTAAGGCACCGGTTTGCTAAACCGACATACGGGGTAAACCCGTATCGAGGGTTCGAATCCCTCCCTCTCCGCCAAATTTTACTTTTTTCTTTTTCGGAAAAAAATTCCGAATTCTGCGCGCGCGAAAAATTGAAATTTGGCAGGAATTCCCACGGTTTTTTGAATTCAAACGAAAGCCTTTTCCTGCCAATCCGGAAGTTCGAACCAATCTTTTTCAATATTTCCCGGTTTTCATCAGGTTTTCCACTCTCCGCAATTTCCCCGACGTGCGCCGCCTCCCTGTAGAAGTTAATCTCCGGTTCGAACCGATTTACCCTCTGCCGTGCAAAAGCTGCAACTTTATCTTGTAAATCCATTTTCTCATTTAAAAATGAACGCTTCTTTTGGGCGTATTCATCCTGCGTCAACTGCCCGCTAAGGGTCATGTCCAAAAGAGCGTTCATTTTTTTATCAAGGATATCAATATCAACTCGCAGCTTTTGGACGGTCCCGGCCACGGCCTGGGCCGACGCGGCTCTTACCGCTTCCGCATTAAGGATGAGCCCGGCGGCCAGGGCCGGGGGTAAGGAAACCGTTTTTAATTCACCTTTTATCTGCTCCGTAATCAGTTCTTCCCTTACATAAGGCTCAGCGCAAGGCCCCTTGCGCTTGGTACAACGCAGGTAGTTATGGCCTTTTTGGGTTTCAGTGGTTATAAAGCAACCGCATTCCTCACAACGGAATAGCCCGCGGTAGGTATAGGGCTTAAGTTTAGGCCCCTTGGGCTTGCTCTTATTGTGCATTACAACCTGGCAACGATCAAAGAGGGTCTTTGTTATGATCGGCTCATGCTTGCCCTCGTGAATCTCGCCGTTGTACCTTATAACGCCGTAATAGACAGGGTTCTTGAGCATATACTGATAATTGGAAGTTGAAAGGGCGGTATGCCGCCCTTTCAAGCCTGCCCCATTCATTATTCGCCTGACCTCGGCCAAAGGGTAATCTCCGCTGGCGTATAACTCAAAGGTCTTGCGGATAAAGACCGCCCGGTCTTTATCCGGCAAGATGGTCCGGGTGTTCTTGTCGTTTAAATAGCCGATTGGGGCGCAACTAGGCCAAATGCCGTTCCTTATTTTCTGGCGGAAGCCCCGCCTGACATTTTCCGAAAGGTTGTCAACGTAGTATTTGCTTTGGCCGAAGGCTATGGAAAGCATAAACTTACCCTGCGGCGTGGGGTCAAACCAAAAGGTAGGAAACTTCAAGGCTGTTATTTTGGCGGTGTCCACAAGATAAATAATTCTGCCACCGTCGATAGAATTCCTTGCAAGACGGTCAGGGTGCCAGGCAACAATGCCTTGCGCGCTACCCTGCTCTATAGCGGCTACCATATCGTTAAATATTTCGCGGCCCGGTTCCTTGGCCGTTTTGCTTTCAATGAATTCCTTTACGATTATAAGGTTTTCCTTTTTGGCGTATTCGCGCAACTCGGCGAGTTGCGCCTCTATGGATAAGATCTGCCTATCAGGTTCATCCGTAGATTTTCTGGCATAAAGGAAATACCGCATTGTCTGGTTTGTCATAAGTGCCCCCTACCTTATTATTTGATTCTCTTTACCTTATTGTCTGGTTCGTATAAGTTCGCTTTTACCTTGCGCTTTATGGCGGGTTGGCTTAGCAAAGCGAAACCGCCATAAAGGGCCTACTATCAATTCTCCGCCGCGCGTAAGGCCGGCTTGGCTTACCAAAGCGAAGACGGCCTTACTGGCGGCGATTAAGGAAGAGATTGGTTCGGGAAGCTTTGCTTCCCGGCGCGCCAGCGCCGAACTTCCGGGCTTCTCGCCGTTTTAATTCAAAAATCCGGGGGTATTCCTGCCAAATTTCAATTTTTCGCGCGCGCAGAATTCGGAATTTTTTTCCGAAAAAGAAAAAAGTAAAATTTGGCGGAGTTTTCAGGATAAAGTTCGAAACTACTATGCGCAACATCCTGAAGATTCTTTATAAATACCTTTATCGATCCGTTTCTCCTGTCCGCTGACTGCTCGATGTCGTCGCGGGCGTGGCCACGCCGCGCGGCCCCGCACCGCTCCCCTGCACCGCACGTTAGCCGCACGGTCGGCCACGCCGCGCGGCCGCCCATGCTTGCCGCAGGTTAGCGGGTTCGCAGGCTTCCGGCACGCCGCGCGCCGTCGTTCTGCTCCCAAGGTATGGGGAAGCTTATTGTTTAGCATAAGCATCACCCCCTTCCCGTCCGCCAGAGGCGGCCGGGTTTCGGCTTCGCCGTACACCGCAGAAAATTATTTCCCGCGCGCGCTGCAAAGAGAAAGACCAAAACTGCACTGGAATTATTATATAAGATTTTGCCTGCGCCGCCCGCAAATTTTGGTAGGTTATGACCAAAATTTGCCCCGGCGCGGCCTTGTTTTTGTTAATGTTCAACAGCATTTAAGCCGGTGGCCACAGGCTTATTAAAACACCACCCCGGCGCCCGCTACGCGGCCGCCACGGTGGTCTTTTCTGTTAATGATATGTCGCCACCGGCCAGAGGCAGAAACGGCAACAGCAAGGAAGCTAAGGCCGGGACAGCCCGGACAAGCCGTGCAGACCCGGCCTTAGCCGCCTTATCTGGCCCCGCCCTCTCATGATACAGCATACTGACCCGCCCGTAAATTAGGCGAAAAATCTCAAAAACAGCCTTTCCCATCGCGACATGAGGCTGTCGGGATGATCTGCTATACTTTTAATACGGAATAGATGGAAAATCAATGGCAATTCACTTTGCAAAGCAATATAATTAATTATCCGGGACTATAATATGTCAAATCAATTTATTACCAATCAGGAGCGGCTTCTTTCAGATGTTATAAACAACATCCTTCCCAGCGCCGCCAATTTGGATTTTCTGGTAGGCTACTTTTACTTTTCCGGCTTTAAGGAAATATATAAAAACCTCTCCGGCAAGCATATCCGTATTTTGGTCGGGCTGGACGTGGAAAAAGACATAATTAACGCCGTCCGGGAATGCGAAATTATAACCGAGCGTAATATCTCTCGCGGTCAGATACGGGCTGATCATTATAAATGGTTTATCAAGCTTTACAATGAAACGAATCTTTTTGACAGCGAGGAGAATCAGGAGGCTTTCAGGATATTCCTTGAAAAGATAAAAACCGGGTCGCTGGAAATCAAAAAAACCCTTGAGCCTAACCACGCCAAACTTTATATTTTTGAAAATAAACCGGAGTTCAGCCAGAAAGGCGACTATCCCGGTACGGTAATAACCGGCTCAAGCAATTTAAGCCGCGCCGGTCTGCGCGACCGCTACGAAATCAATGTTGTTTTCCGTGATGAACACTTTAAAGAAGCCAGGGAGATTTTCGACAAGCTTTGGAAGACGGCTGTTACCATAGCCGACAAAGATAATTACGAAATTTTCCATAAAGAAGTTATAGAAAAGATATGGTTTGAAAAGCTTCCTACCCCTTACCTGATGTATATCCGCGTTCTGGACGAATATTTTTCACTTAAAGCCAAGGGTGAAATTGTCTCCCCAAAAAATATAGCACCTGGCGTTCTTGACCTTAAATACCAGATTGACGCCGTAAAGCAGGGCCTTGCCATAATAAAAAAGCACAACGGCGTTATAATAGCCGATGTCGTAGGTCTTGGCAAAAGTATTATCGCCTCAGCCATAACCCACAATCTTAAAATGAAGGCTATTATTATAGCCCCGCCGCATCTGTGCGACCAATGGATTGATTATTCCTACGATTTCGACCTTACCGCCAAAATTTATTCCAGCGGTTCTATTGAAAAGGCTTTGGAAGAAGATGATGATGAGGAAAAAGTCATAATCATAGATGAAGCCCACAAATACCGCAACGAGAATACCGACGATTACGGAAACCTGCATAAACTTTGCCAGGGCAAGAAAGTAATCCTGCTTACCGCTACGCCTTTCAATAACCGCCCGCAGGATATTTTCTCGATGATCCGCCTCTTCCAGATAGCGGCAAAATCCACGATCCGGACGGTGGACAACCTTTCCTACAGGTTTCAGGAACTGATACGCGAATACAAGAAGATTGAAAAGGCCCAAAAAGAAAAATCCAAGACCGGCGCCGAGATAAAAACCGAGGTCAACGCCGTGGCCCGCAAAATACGGGATATCCTGTCGCCTGTTGTGATCAGGCGCTCCCGCATAGACCTTGAAGAAATACAGGAATACAAAAAAGACCTGGCCCTGCAAAAGATTTCATTCCCTGAGGTGCAGCCGCCGGAGCTTGCCACCTACAATTTAGGGCCTCTTAGTACCCTTTACCGCCGGACCCTTGAGGAAATATCCCCGGAAAACGGCAAAGGCGGTTTTCAGGGGGTGCGCTACAATCCGGCGCAGTACCTTAAAAAAGAGCATAAGCTGGCCTATGCCGAAAGTTTTACAGGATTAAAAGGGGCGGAGGCTATAGGCTTGCTTGAACAAGGGCAGGCTAACCTGGCAATTTTTATGCGCCGCTTGCTTGTGCGCCGGTTTGAAAGCTCTATCTATTCTTTCCGTCGCTCGCTGGAATTTATTATAAAGTCTTCCGAGAAAATAAAAAATTACTACGACAAACTAGGCAAGGTCCCGGTCTATAAAAAAGGTGATTTGCCGGATGTTGAAACTCTCCTTGATTCTACTGGCGACGAACTCGTGAATATAGATGAGATTCTTGCAAAGCAACTTGAGCGCGGCCTGCACTGGATAGAAAAAGAAAAACTTGAAGAAAAGTTCATAAAGGAACTGGAGAAGGATATTAAACTGCTTAAGGCCGTGCGGAAAGATTGGAGCCCTGATGCCGTTAAATCCGATCCTAAGGTTGCGGATTTTAAAGCCATACTTAAGGCCAGGCTAAAAGAGAACCCTAAGCGCAAAATAATAGTTTTTACCGAGTTTGCCGATACCGCCGCCTACCTGGGTGAAGCCTTAAAGACGGGTTTTAGGGCTTTTAAATACAGCTCTGCGGACTCAAGCAAAGAAAACAAGAAGATTATCCGTAAAAACTTTGACGCCGGCTACGCTGCGGAAAAGCAGGAAAACAATTTTGATATCCTTGTCGCTACCGACGCCATGTCGGAAGGTATAAACCTGCACCGGGCGGGCATAGTGTTTAATTACGATATGCCCTACAACCCGACCCGCGTAATACAGCGCGTGGGCCGCATTAACCGAGTAAATAAAAAAGTTTTTGATAAACTTTACATCTATAATTATTTCCCCACAGCCACCGGCGAGGATGAAACCCGCACTAAAGAGATTTCCACCCTTAAAATAGCCATGATCCACGCCCTGATGGGCGAGGACACCAAATATCTGACCAAGGATGAAGACCTTAAGTCCTTTTATAAAGAGCAGTATGAAAAGTTTATAAAGGACGATGAGCGCTCCTGGGATGTGGAATACCGCAACCTGCTTACTTCTTTACGATCCGGCAGGCTAGAGCTTATATCCCAGGCGGACAATATCCCGCCCCGCACCAAAATCCGCCGCACCGTCTCCAAAGGGAAAAACGGCGTTCTTGTGTTTGCCCAGAAAGGCGGCGAATTTACTTTCAGCTTTGGGCCTAACCCGCAGGAATCCTGCTCCATGTCCCCGGAAGACGCTTTAAAACTTTTCGAGGCAAAGCCGGAAGAAAAGCCGCAGCCGCTTTCCAAAGCCTTTGAGCCGATTTATAAAAATATCAAACAAAACCTCTTTGCCAGAAAAACCCAGGTCCCTTTTGATAAAGGCAAACGTGACGCTGCCGACAAAGTGCGCGCTTTAAAAGACAAATTACCTGCCCGCCGGGATTATCTGGAAGACCTGCTGACTGTTATAGAAAAGCTGGACAGTCTCCCTACCCATTATTTGAAGTTTATCCGTTCTATTTCTGAAAAGAAGCTGGATGCCGATATGGCGGAACTTATAAGGCAGGTGCCGCATAAATATTTAACCGGCCTTCTGAACCAGGCCAATAGAATTGACGAAGGCGAAGAGATTTTAATCCTTGCAGAGGAATTTTGATGGACTTTAAGGCTAAATTCGATAAAACCGCTGTTCTTGATTTTCTCAAAAATCAATTCCTGCCGGATGATTTTTCGGAAAGTCGGGAGGCGGTCAAGTTTAGCCAGTTATCCTTTGCCCCCGACCGCATAAAAGAAATTGAGTTTATCGGCGAGTCCTCCAGTCTTGCTTTAAAACTATACGTAATCCGGCACGAGGCGGAAAATGATCCGCGTGTAACACTGTCGCGCGAAACTTTCCGTGTAATGTGTAATCTTGGCGCCCAGCGGGCTTTGGTGGTGTTTTATTCCACAAGCTCGGATAACTACCGCCTCTCCCTTGCCACAATAACGCTTGCCCTTAAAGGCGTAAAAACAAAGCGGGAGTATTCTAACCCGCGCCGGTATTCCTTTTTCCTCGGGTCTGACGCAAAAACACATACCCCGGAGCAGTTCCTCTCCAGAAAAGTTTCGGATTTTGATGATTTGCTTAAGCGGTTTTCAATTGAGGTTGTAAATAAAGAGTTTTATAACGAAATCGCCATAAAGTTCACGGAACTTGTCGGCGGAAAGCGTAAAGTTAAAACCAGAGTTGAGGATTTTAAGCCTGCCCTGCGGCTGCCGGGGATGGACCTATCAAAGCCCCAATCACACATCGCCGCCCAGGAGTTTGCCGTCCGCCTTATAGGCCGCGTAGTGTTTTGCTGGTTCCTGAAAAAGAAGAAATCTCCTGGTGGGGAATCTCTTCTCCCTGAATCCGTCCTCTCTTCTTCCGCTATGGCGGCTTGCGACAAAGCAGGAGACAATTATTATCATTCCGTGCTTGAGAACCTTTTTTTCCAGGTCCTCAATACCGAGATGCCGGAACGGGGCAAAGATTTCAAAAAATCCCATTACGACAAGATTCCTTTCCTCAACGGTGGGCTTTTTGAGCCACATGACGGCGATTTTTACGATTTTGATGCCATCACGGTATGCTCAAAACACTTAAACACCCTTAAGATCCCCAATGCATGGTTCAAAGGGCTGCTAGATATCCTTGAAACCTACAACTTCACCATAGACGAGAACACTTCTGTTGATGTTGAACTGGCCGTTGACCCAGAAATGCTCGGCCGCATATTTGAAAATCTTCTGGCCGAAATAAACCCGGAAACAGGAGAAACTGCCCGCAAAGCCACCGGCAGCTATTACACCCCGCGTCCCATAGTGGAATACATGGTGGACGAAAGCCTTAAACAATACCTCAAGACCAAAACTGCCATTCCCGAAGACAAACTTTCCGATCTGCTTTCGTATTCAGAAAGCGATACCGACCTTTCGGAGCCTGAAAAAGGAAAAATCATTGCCGCCCTCGACGAGGTGAAGATAATAGACCCGGCCTGCGGCTCCGGCGCCTTCCCGATGGGAATGCTTCAAAAAATAGTCCTTGTCCTTCAGAAAGTGGACCCGGATTCAAAAGGATGGCTTTCAAAACTCCTGGACAGCGTGCCGGACGCTACCGCCAGGGAAACGCTCCGAAAAAAACTGGAAGGTGAATCCGATCTTTGGAACTACACCCGCAAACTCGGGGTAATCCGTAAATCCATCTACGGCGTAGATATACAACCCATAGCCGTTGAGATTTCAAAATTACGCTTTTTCCTTTCCCTTGTTGTGGACGAAAAGGTTGATGATAAAAAGAAAAATCGGGCTATTGAGCCGCTTCCAAACCTGGAATTCAAATTTGTTTGTGCCAATACGCTTATTGAACTGCCAAAAGATGAGGCAGAGCTTTTTGATGATTTGCGTGATATTGATTCCTTGAAAAACCTAAGAGATAAGTATTTTACCGCCTCTGGGCACTCTAAGCTTAAAGTAGAAAATGAGTTTTTGTCAACGCAACACAAAATGCTTATGCGGTCTGTGGGTTGGGGTAAGGCCGACACAAAGGCAATGAAGCTCTCGCAGTGGGAACCATTTAAAAATAAATCCACTGGATGGTTCAATACGGAGTGGATGTTTGGATTGAAAGATGGTTTTAATATCGTAGTCGCCAATCCCCCATACTTAAATGCCTGGGCGATGGAGCAAGAAAATGCTTCAACACGTGAAACGATTAAGAACTCTCTAAAATCCTATTCAATACTTACAGGGCATTGGGATTTGTATATTGCTTTTGTCGCAAGAGGTCATCAGCTTTTGTGTAATCAGGGGAGCCTTTCCTATATTGTTCCCAACCCTGTGTTGCGGGAGAAGTATGCCACTGAAACACGTCGCTTCTTACTTGAAGAGATGCAGTTATTGAGTTTATTGGAATTTAGCGATGTTAATGTCTTTGAAAATGTTGCGCGACGCACAACAGTGTTGGCTGCCAAAAAGAATCCAGGAGAAAGCAATTATCCGATTAAGATTCTTAGCAATGAGAATGACCGGATTGTTTTGTCCAATTGTGTAAACAAGGATTCGTGGATTCAACAGCCGAGACATGCATTTTTGCTAAAAGGCAATGATGCGGCGGATTCCTTGCTTCTGCGCATTGAGGAGCAGTCCGAGAAAATTGGTAATTATTTTTATGTCAATTACGGAGCACAGGTGTCCAGTAAGGTTAAAGGTGGCTTTGGAAAAAAAGAAGTTGTTGGAACGAAGCCAAAAGGTAATGCTAAGCAATTTTATGAAGGTAAGGATTTAAAAAGATGGCATCTAAATTACCGGGGATTGTATCTTGATTATAGAATAGATGAATTGTATGGCCCTAGGGCCCCGGAGTTGTTTGAGCAGCCCAAAATTGCTGTGCGTAAAGTTTCAGATAAAGGGCATGCAATTTGCGCGGCACTTGACGATACAAAGCGTTATACCGACGATGGAAATGTTTTGATTGTACCATATGAGTCTGTTTCCGGGTCAGGCTTGCGAAAAGACTTTGAAGGTTATGAGCAATGTGGCGGGAGTTTAAATCTAAAGTATGTGTTGGCAGTAATCCTTTCTATGCTTCAGAACTTTTATTTCAAAAACAGATTCGCTACAGAGAGCCTGCAGGGGGCTGCCTCGCACACATATCCAGCTTCAGTTAGGGGATTGTTGATAAAATCAATCGCTGCGGCCGAGCAGAAACCGATAATATCCTTGGTGGACAAAATTATTGCAATTAAGGGAAAGACCCCGGCGTCTGATGTTTCTGCATTAGAACAGGAAATTGATCGGTTGATTTACAAGCTTTATGGCCTCACCCCAGAAGAAATAAAAATCGTTGAAAGTGGTGTAAAAAAATGAAAAAAGAAAATGTGCAAATAACTGCCAAAGGCATTAAAAGTGCCTTGAAACGATATAATTACATGCAATCCATTGCTGAATATATTTGGAATGGATTTGATGCCAAAGCCACACACGTGGATATTTCTTTTACCGAAAATGAACTCGGAGCAATTGAACAGATAAAAATATTAGACAATGGTTATGGGATCAACCATGATGAGTTGACGCATAAATTTAAGCCATTCTATGACAGTGAAAAGACTTATGAGCCTGAAGCACAAGCCAGCCATTCCACTGTGCATGGGAAAAATGGCATTGGGCGGTTAACCTTTTTCACTTTCGCACGTGCCGCAAAATGGCGAACGGTTTATGCCAAAAACAATAAAAACTATGTTTACGAAATTGGGATACACGAGACCCAGCTTGAATTTTATACTGGCAAAGATGACACTCCGAAGGCCACAAGTGAACCGACGGGCACAGCTGTTGTGTTTGATGATGTTTTTGAATTAATGGGAAAATCCTTTCCAGAAATCTCTGAATTCTTAAAAGTTGAGTTTGGATGGTTTTTGGAATTAAATCAACATCTTAAATACTCTCTGACCGTAAATGGTGTCCCCTTGGACTGTTCTGCTATTATTTCGGATCGTGAAGAGCGCATAATTACTCATAGCGTGACAAAAACGAAGTTTAAGATTAAATATGTCCAATGGACGCAAAAATTAAATAAGGAATTCTCGCGTTATTATTACTTGGGCACCGACAACCACGAGCGATGGAAAGAATTTACAACTTTAAACAATAAAGGCGACCATTTTTATCACAGCGTTTATGTACAAAGTGATTACTTTGACAATTTCGCTTTTGCTGCGCAGAAAGACGCCCAGGTAGCACTCCTTGGCGGCTCTAGAACGGATAAACAATTCCAATATCTAGAACAGGAACTAGAAAGATACTTAAAAGCGAAACGGAAGCCGTTTCTTAAAAGGTATTCAGACATACTCATACAACAGTATGAACAGGAAGGATGTTTCCCTGTGTTTTCTTCTGACAAATGGGATACTATAAAAAAGCAAGAGTTGGAGGATACTGTTAAAGGCTTATATGAAGTCCAGCCCAAATTGTTTGCCCAATTTAATATCGAGCAAAAGAAAACTTTTGTTGGCTTATTAAGCCTCGTCTTAGACTCAGGCGAGCGCGAAAAACTAATGACAATACTTGAGCAGGTGGTTGATTTGGAGCCGTCTGAAAGGGCAGAGCTCGCCGACTTGTTTAAGAAGACTAGGTTGGGCTACATCATTAAAACCATTAAGTTGATTGAAGACAGATATGCGGCGGTTGAGAATTTAAAGAACCTGGTTTTTAATGAGAAACTTAAGGCAAATGAAATTGATCATATACAGAAAGTAGTCGAAAAGCATTATTGGATATTTGGGGAGCAGTATCATATTGTTGCAGCCGCAGAGCAGAAATTCGAAACCGCATTAAAGAACTATCTTTACATTCTTAAAGGTGAAAAGAAGCCGGTAAAAATTAACCACCCCGACAAAAACAAGGAAATGGATATTTTTATTTGCAAGCAAGATATCCAGGATGGACAGCAGCCAAGTATTGAAAACATTGTTGTTGAGTTAAAAGCCCCTACCGTAGCTTTGGGGAAAAAAGAATTGGATCAGGTTGAGACATATCTCCGAACAATTATTAATGTTCCTGAATTCAATGATAAAAACACGAAGTGGACATTTTATTTGGTCGGGAATAAACTCAAAAAAAGTCCCCATGAAGCGACCCCATATATACAAGACAAGATTGATTCCTATAGGGTTCAAGGTGAGCGAGATTTGGCGGCGATAAATGCGCAACAGAATTATAAAGTTTATGTTAAAACCTGGAGCCAAATATTTAATGACTTCACCTGTAAACACAAATTCTTGGATGACAAACTAAAACTTGAAAAAGAAGCTTTGCTTTTAAATTTTAAATCTGCGGATAAAATTGTTGCGTCAATAAACACAAATACTGCTGCGGTATGATGTCGGATATTCCTAGGGGGAACCAAAATGAAAAGCATTGCGATATTTAATAATAAGGGTGGCGTGGGTAAGACAACATTCCTGTCAAATCTTGCGGCCTATCTGACCCTGCGACTTAACAAAAAGGTATTAGTTGTGGATGCTGATCCCCAATGTAATGCAACAATGTACTGTATGCAGGAAGATTTTATTGAAAAACATTACAGTCTTGATAAACGGGAAACTATTGAAACATTCTTTGAGCCTATTCGACGAGCACAAGGATATTTGCAGACGAAATTCCGCCCACAGAAATCACCACGATTTGGATTTTCTTTGATTCCTGGTGATCCCAAACTCGCACTGTCAGAAGATATTCTGGCTTCAGATTGGGGCGATATGCTGTCTGGTAAGCCACGCGGGATGCAGACCTCGTTTGTGTTTAAGGATATGCTTTTAAAGTTCTCAAACTATGACTATATCTTTTTTGATGTGAGTCCCTCTCTCGGCGCAATTAATAGAGCGGTTCTCATTGCTTCTGATTTCTTTGTGATGCCTATGTCTTCAGATATCTTCAGTGTTATGGCAGTCAGTAATATTGCGCATGCATTGAAAGAGTGGAAAAGAGACTTAAGAAAAGGCCTGGATGAGTATAAAGAGAAGAATAATGAAGACTACAAGATGTCCCCAAGCGGGACAATCGTTGATTGGAATCTTAAATTTGCTGGCTACGTTACACAGCAATATACTGCAAAAAGGGTGCAAGGTACTCGGCAGCCCGTCCGAGCATATGAAAACGTGATTACAAAAGCCCCATCTTTAATTAAAACCAAACTTGTAGAGCAATTCTCTGGCAATATCCCCGGCCCATTTAAGCTTAGTGACATCCCCAATTTACATAGTGTAGTCCCACTTTCACAGTCTAGCCATTCACCAATCTTTGCATTAAAGGCGGCTGATGGGGTCGTCGGAGCTCACTTTGCAAAAGTCCGTGATACAGAGCGTCTTTACCAGCAAATTTCCGGGCAATTACTCGCGAATATCGGAGCTTAATAATATGATTTGGCCTAAAGAATTGATTGTGGACATTGCGAGACGGCAATGTGTTATCTTTCTGGGTGCCGGGATATCTAGAAATTCAAAAAATAAAGCTGGTCGGCAGCCTAAAACTTGGGAAATGTTTTTAAGCGATGCACTGAAGGAGGTAAAGTCTCCTAGGAAGCATATTGAGACACTGATTAAACACAACGACTACTTAACCGCGTGCGAAATTATTAAACGTAAGCTTGGAAGAGATGGTTTTATTAAAAAACTTAAGGAAGAATTCCTCGCCCCGCACTATCAGAAGGCCTTAATACATGAATATGTATTCAAGCTGGACTCAAGAATTGTTGCGACTCCTAACTTCGATAAGATATATGAGATTTATGCTGGGGCGGAATCTTCTGGCTCCACAATTGTGAAGCATCCCGATGACACCGATGTTATTGATCACATAAGGGGTGATGGACGTCTAATATTAAAAATTCATGGGTCAATTGATTCGCCTGATAAAATGATATTCACACGCTCTGAGTATGCTGAAGCTAGAACAAAATACGCGCCTTTTTATCATATTTTAAGTGCGCTTTCTTTAACACACACCTTCTTGTTTTTAGGCTGTGGAGTCAATGACCCAGACATAAAACTTCTCATGGAGGATGTGTTTTTTCGATATCCCCATGCACGGAAACATATCATGGTGTTGCCAAAAGATTCGATTCATAATGATATTTCACAAATCGTCTCCGATACAATGAATCTAAACATAATTCAATATAGCCATAAAAAAAATCATCTTGAACTTACAACATCCCTGAAGAGACTAATTGAGGAAGTTGAAATGGCGCGGGATGATTTGCGTAAAACGGGGAATTGGTGAAATAATTCTTTTGCAATTAAGGGGCTATCTATGAAGAAAAAACCCACCCGTGCCTATAATCCCGAAGTGGAGCTTGCGAAAGGTGCGAAGCTGGAAGCCGCAGCTTATGATAAAACCCAAAAGGCTACGGTTCTTGCCGGCAAGGTCACGGTCGGCGGCAAGCCTGGGATAGCGGAGATCTCCGGAATAGCCACCGGGCATATACCAGAGGCCGGGATAGAGGGCACTGTCGATTTATGGCTTTCCATATTCCGCTATATGCGGCCTGATGGAACAATAGACCATGTCGGCGGCTGGAATATCCCGCAGGCCTTAAAGCCCAAACAGACGCCTATAGAGACCGCCAAGGCCTTTGCCGGCTATATTAATTCCGGTACACGGCCCTACAAGGCCAAAGCCGCAGGGAATAAAATCAAGGCTACCGTGACCATTGTTTTTACGGTAAAAAAAGTCGGATAGGAATGGAAAGAAGGAAGGGAGGCAAGAAATGATAAGGAGAATCAAAGAGCCGACAGTGGTTCCTGGGCCTGCGGGGGAGGTTGTAAAGGTGGTATGGCTTCCTGGACAAAGGGTCCGGTTCGACATTAAGCCAGGGCCAGCAGTGATCGAAGCGGCCTTTCTACAGGCAGCCGGTTGTAACGTGCAGGTGCGATACGGTATTAAGAATGACATCGGGAGCAACACACGTGTGACCGCTGCGTCAGTCGTGACTAAGCTATTGTCTTTGCCGGGGGTCCCATCAGATGCGGAGATAATCAAGACGGTGCTGTCCACCGTGCCAGGCTCGCGCTTTAACCCCCAGCAGCTCGCATGGTACAAGACCCAGTACCGACACGGTCGCCTAGCTGGGCAGACTGAGGGAAAGACCTACACGATAGCACAAGAATAATAAGGGGCGACACTTCAAGGATTATGGTTCCAAGCAGACTATTAGGCGGGTCAAAATAATTCTTTAATTTTTAGGTTTAAAGCTTTTGCGATCTTAGCTATATTTACAATTGATATATTGCGGAGCCCCCTCTCAACTTCGCTTATGTAGGTCCGATGCAGGGAAGACTTGAATCCCAGGTCTTCTTGAGAAAAGCCTTTCCTCTTCCTAAAAAACTTTATTCGCCCCCCAAATAATTTGCGTATATCTTTCATAATATAATGTCACTTATTGACTACAGTCTATATTTTTACATACTATGTATCTACAGTCTATAAGTGACATATCTATTGAGGCTCAATAAGGCCTTGTGTGACAGCCGAGTGGTAAGTGCGACCTCATAACGAATAAGATTGATGCGCGCGGGAAATAATTTTCTGCGGTGTACGGCGAAGCCGAAACCCGGCCGCCTCTGGCGGACGGGAAGGGGGTGATGC
>Ga0208968_1000264_pt1 | contig 42358 bp, 34 predicted proteins | sample RifOxyA3_FD_184031 | JGI IMG/M metagenome (GOLD analysis project Ga0208968, IMG submission 184031) | Groundwater microbial communities from Rifle, Colorado - Rifle Oxygen_injection A3 (SPAdes) | ecosystem: Environmental > Aquatic > Deep subsurface > Groundwater | place: Rifle, Colorado, United...
CGGCCTTATCCTTGTCTTTGCCTTTCTCGGAGCCCCTCTGTTTTCCGTTATCATTGCCGGAGCCATGCTGGGGTTCTACTCCGGTGGCATTGATCTGTCCGTCATGGCCATAGAGCTTTACCGCATTGCCGACACCCCCATCCTGATTGCCCTGCCCCTGTTCACCTTTGCAGGCTATGTCCTGAGCCGGAGCAGGACCTCGGAACGCCTTGTGCGGCTGACCCAGGCCCTGCTGGGATGGATACCGGGCGGGCTTGCCATTGTTGCTTTTGTGGTCTGTGCTGTTTTTACGGCATTGACCGGCGCCTCCGGCGTCACCATTGTGGCCATGGGGGCTCTTTTGTATCCCGCCTTAAAACAAGTGGGGTACAGGGACAATTTCAGCCTGGGGCTGGTGACCACCTCCGGGAGCCTGGGCCTGTTGCTGCCGCCCTCCCTTCCCCTTATCCTCTATGGGGTCATTGCCCAGCAGATGGATGCGGGACAGGCGGTAACCATTGAAAAGCTGTTCATTGCAGGCATATTGCCGGCGATTTTGATGGTTGTTCTTCTCTCGGTGTGGAGTATCTGGGAAAACCGGAAAAATCCCATTCCCCTGACACCGTTTGCCCTCAAAAATGTCTTTGCGACTCTCCGGGAATCCGTCTGGGAAATACCCCTGCCGGTCTTTGTGTTCAGCGGCGTCTATTCCGGGTATTTTGCCGTTTCAGAGGCCGCCGCCGTAACGGCCATGTATGTGCTGGTCATAGAGGTCCTGGTCTACCGGGAAGTGAAACTCCGCGACCTTCCCGGCATCATCCGGGAATCCATGATCATGGTGGGGGGAATTCTTCTGATCCTCGGGGTCTGCCTGGCATTTACGAATTTTCTCATTGATGCCGAAGTCCCCATGAAAATTTTCAATATCTGTAAAGCTTTTATCAGCAGCAAATTGGTTTTTCTGATTCTCCTGAATATCTTCCTTCTGATTCTCGGCACCATGCTGGATATCTTTTCCGCCATCATCATCATGGTGCCGCTGATATTGCCCATCGCGCTGGAGTATGGGGTTGATCCCATCCATCTGGGCATTATTTTTCTGGCCAATATGCAGATCGGATATCTGACGCCTCCGGTGGGGATGAATCTTTTCATTGCCGGATACCGGTTTAACAAACCCATTATTGAAATTTACAGGGCCACGCTCCCGTTTATGCTGGTGCTGCTGCTGGCCGTCCTCATCATTACCTACTGGCCCTGGCTCAGCCTTGCCTTTATTTCCTGATCCGGCGCACCCCTTTCAATCTCCCAGGTATGTATCATAGATTTGTGTGACCTGTTTTCCGGTTTCTGAAAACAAGGAGACCGGGACCACAGGGCTTTTCTCCTGGAGGCTCAGGCTGTGTATGGATTTTCGCATGGACAGATAGGCATTCTGAAGCCTTTCGCTCTCGCAGTCCGTAATGATCTCCTCGGCGTTCAGGCTTTCAAGAAGCCTCATATTGTCCGTCCAGACCGTCAGATCCGGGCAGTCATGGGCATGCTTTAAAATCAGGTATTGAACCAAAAATTCAATATCCACGATTCCCCCCCGGGACTGCTTGAGGTCAAAAGAGTCCTTCGAGGCCTTCAAATGCTCTTCCCTGACCCTTTCCCGCATCTCAGCCACTTCCTTTTTTAAAACTAAAGCATCCCTTTTTTCGATGAGGACCGCTTTCCGGATGTCGTCAAATCGCGAGCCCAGGGTTTGATCCCCGGCCACATATCTTGCCCGGATCAGGGCCTGGTGTTCCCAGGTCCAGGCCTGGCGCTTCAGATAGTCTTCAAAGGCCTCGATATGAGACACAATCATCCCCGAGGCCCCGCCGGGCCTGAGCCGCATGTCCGCCCCATAGAGGGTGCCGGCCGGGGTGTGGACGGTGAGGGCATTAACGATTCTCTGGCCCAGGTTTGAATAGAACCGGAGGGTATCGATGCTTTTGGCTTGGCCTTTTGTGACCCCGGACTCCCCTTTGTGAAGAAAAACAATGTCCAGATCCGATTTATACCCCATTTCCAGCCCGCCCACCTTACCATAGGCCACAATGGCGAACCCGCAGTCATCCATGCTCTGCCCGGATACGCCGTCGGGAATTCCGTATTTTTGGGCCACAATATCCCAGGCGATGCGGAGCACCCGGTTGAGAACGGTTTCTGCAATATAGGTCAGATGATCACTGACCTTCATCAAGGGATAATTCCCGCTGACATCGGCGGCGGAAACCCTCAGCATATTGACCTGGCGGAAGATACACACTTCTTCCAGCAGAAATTCGGTTTCACCGGAAGGAATCCCGGCCATACGCCGCTCCATTTCATCTTCCAGGGCTTTTTTGCCCGGCGGGCGATACAGGGTGGACGGATGCATGAGTTCATCCAACAGGGCCGGATGGTTTGAAAGAAAACGGATGATCCAGGGGCTTTTCTGCGCCAGGGTGATGAGGGTATCCAGGGCGGTTTTATTTTCAATCAGAAGCGACAGGTAGCAGGTTCTTCTTTCAATGGTGATGATCAGATCCACCAGTTTGATCAAAAGGGGCTCAGGGTCATCCTGGGCCCCTATTTTCCGGACCATCACCGGGATGAGCCGGGCCAGTTTTTTCCTTCCGTTGGAGGTCAGTCGCCGGGTATTGGGATGTTCCTCAAGGGATCTCAGGATGGCCAGAACCCGGTCCGGGTCCTTGAACCCCTGGACGGCCACGGCATCGGCCGTAAACTGGGGGTCATTGATATTGATCCACAATTCTTTCAGGGCCTGGGCGGGTTTGTCGGGCGGTTCCGCTTCTTCCGTCAACAGCAGTTGGTTGAAATGATGGTGAACCTGTTGCATATGATGCCGGAGGTCCTTATGAAACCCTTCCCATTGGTCATATCCCATGGAAAGGGCCAGAATCTTCTGCTGGTCTTCTTTTTCCGGGATATCATGGGTTTGAAGGTCTGCATAGGCCTGAAGCCTGTTTTCCACCATTCTTAAAAAGCAATAGGCGGTTTTGAGGTCGTTTTTTGTGGTTTCATTGATGCATTGATGGGCCTCAAGCAATTCCAGGACCTTGAGAATGCGCCGCTCCTGGAATGCGGGTTCAACCCCGCCCCGGATAAGCTGGAACAATTGCCCGAAAAATTCAATCTCCCGGATACCGCCGGCCCCCAGCTTGATATTGTGTTTTAATTTTTTATGGGTGACCTGAAGCATGATCCTGTTTTTCATATCCCGGAAGGAATCAAAGGAGCCGTAATCAAAATACCGCCGGTAGATAAAGGCGTTCAAATTTTTCAAAAGCCGGTGCCCGGCCTCGATATCACCCGCCACGGGCCTTGCCTTGATCATGGCGTATCTTTCCCATTCCCTGCCCTGGGCTTGGTAATACTCTTCAAAGGAAAAACTGCTCATGACCAGGGGGCCGCCGTCGCCAAAGGGCCGGAGCCGGGTGTCAATCCGGTAAAGGGTATTTTCATGGGACCCGGCGGCAAAAAATTTTAAAAACAGACGGCAGACTTTAACGAAAAATTCCTCGTTGGAAATCCTGTCCTGGCCGGTGGTAAGGCCTTCTCTGGGATAAACAAAGACGAGATCCAGGTCCGAGGAAAAATTCAATTCTCCGGCCCCCAGTTTGCCCATGGCCAGCACAATGAGCCTCTGGAAATTTCCCTCGGGGTCCGCGGGCAGGCCGTGGCGGCTGCAAAGGGCATCATAAATACTGTCCATGGCCCTGGAGACAACGGCATCGGCAAGGCCGGAAAGGTCCCGGAGGGTTTCCTCAAGCGGGGCCCTTCCGGTCAGGTCCCGCCATGCGATCCGGATGGTTTCATAGACCTTGGCCTGAAGCAGGATTTCCCTGACCCTTGCCGTATCCATATCCTTTGAAATTAATTTTTCAAGCCTCAGGGCGTAGGCCTCTTCGGAATAAACGGTTTCCAGGTCCCGCGAGTCTATGAGCGCTTTTAGGATGCCGGGGTTCCGGGTCAGTTGGGAGGCGATATACTCGCTGAAAAAAACTGCCTTGATCAAATCCGAGGTCAACGCCGGGGATAAATCCATTTCAAGGCCCTGCTGCTTACTGCTTTCGGCTATGGCCTCAAGCCGGTTTTGGATGGAGGTGATAAGGGGTTTGCCAATATTGGGGAAGATAAACGCTATGTCGGTATGATCCACTTTTCCGCCTGAGATTAAAATTTTAAAATTCCACCATAATATCGGATGGAAATTTTATCAAGGAATAGACAAAAATGGACGCAAGGACGGTTCTCCGGTTTCCTTCATCAGCAGTGCCCATGCTTGCCGGTGCCGTCATACCGGTCCCGTTTTTTATATTCATGTTTATTCGGAACTTGAAAATATCACCTGCTCTGTTATGATTGACCGGCGCCTCACCTTTTTAAAAAAAAGAGATTACCGGATGATAACAGCTCAAGCGTTTGGGAAGATCGATCAGGACCGCATCATAACCCTTTATCGGTTAAAAAATACCCATCACATAGAAATAGAGATCCTCACCTATGGGGGAATTGTTCATTCCATCAAAACCCCGGACAGAAACGGACAGATCGGTGAAATAACCATTGGATACGATACCCTGGAACAATACCGGAACCACAACCAGTATTTCGGCGCACTCATCGGCAGATATGCCAACCGGATAAAGGATGCAGGATTTGTATTGGATAATAAGGAATACCGGATATCCAAAAATCATGGGAACCATCATCTTCACGGCGGAACGTCCGGATTTGATCAAAAAATATGGAACGCCGGGATAATAAACAAAAATGGCCTGGAATGCCTGGAACTGAGGTATCATAGCCTTGACGGGGAAGAGGGGTTTCCGGGAAATCTTGATACTCAGGTCATCTACTCGCTAACCGACAGGGATGAACTCATCATTGATTACAGGGCGGTGACCGATAAGAAAACCCATGTCAATCTCACCAGCCATATTTATTTCAACCTGACCGGGGACAGTCAAAAATCTATTCTTGACCATGAGTTGACCATCAATGCAGCCGCTTTTACCGAAATTGATCAGGACTGTATTCCCACAGGCAAAATGATCAAGGTTGAAGATACCCCGTTTGATTTCAGGCAGCCGTGTGCCATTGGAAAAAGAATCGGCCATGATCATAACCAGCTCATCTTTGGTCGCGGATATGACCATAACTATGTATTGAATGCTGACGGCCGTCCGGATATTCCGGCAGCCGGCGTCTATGATCCTTTTTCAGGCAGGAGAATGGAGCTTTTTGCCACCCAGCCGGGGCTCCAGTTTTATTCAGGCAACACCCTTGATGAAAAACAAGCCGGAAAAAACAAAGCGCCGATTCACGTTCGGCACGGATTCTGTCTTGAGGCACAGCATTTTCCAGACTCACCCAACAGGGCCGGTTTTCCGTCAACCCTTCTTGAGCCGGGTAAGTGTTACAGCCACCAGCTTATTTTGAAATTTTCAGCCTGATGGTCACCAATTCCCTGCGATAAATCATGCCGTTTCAGGCAGCCTGCCCATGATGATCATGCCAAGGACTTCTTCCTTGGTGACTTCACAGGTTCGCCGCGTACCGATCAGCCGGCCGTTTTTAATAACCGCGACACGATCCGACAGGTCAAATACGTCATGCAGATCATGGCTGATCAAAAATATGCCGATGCCCTCGCTTTTAAGCTGCTTGATCAGCTTGGCGACCATGGCTGTCTCCTGGGGGCCGAGCGCTGCGGTTGGCTCATCCATGATGAGGATTTTGGCGTTAAAATAAATGGCCCTGGCAATGGCCACGGATTGCCGCTGGCCGCCGGACATGTTTTTAACCGCATCCGTGATGTTTTTAAAATTGGGATTCAATCGATCAATAACTTTGCGGGCCTCGTTCTCCATGGCACGATCATTGAGGGTCCCGTAAGCTGTCATGATTTCGCGGCCCAGGAACAGATTTTCCGGCGCGTTGAGATTGTCGGCCAGGGCCAGGGTCTGATAGATGGTTTCGATGCCGTATTTTCGGGCATCACGGGGTGACCGGATGCTGACTTTTTCTCCGTTGATGCGGATTTCTCCTTCATCACAGGGGATAGCGCCGGAAAGCGCCTTTATGGTTACGGTCTTGCCGGCACCGTTGTGACCTAAAACACCGACGACCTCGCCGGGGTAAAGATCAAGATTCACCCCTTTGACCGCATGGATACCACCGAATCGCTTGTGGATATTGATCATCTCTACCAACGGGGTTTGATTCATGCCGATTCTCCCTAAGGCCTGTTCCTGTTATAGACAACGTCAAACCATACGGCAAGGATCAGCACGGTGCCGATAACGACCTGGCGCATGGCGCTGGATATACCCAAAAGCACCATTCCGCTGTCCAGACTTTGCATGATGACTGCACCCAGGATGGCGCCGGTAATGGTTCCTTGTCCGCCTGCCAGGGAAGTGCCGCCAATAACGGCCGCGGCAATGACGTTGAGTTCGGCCAGGGTGCCCATGGAATTAGCCCCGGCGTTTAAACGCGCCGTGGTAATCACGGCTGCCACACCGCACAGGATACCCATGACCATAAATACGAAGGCGGTGATTTTTTTAACATGGATACCGGACAGCTCGGCCGCTTCAGGGTTACCACCAATGGCAAAGACATAACGGCCAAAGCGGGTAATTTTAGTCAGAAGGTTCATCACCACCACAACACAGATCATGATCAGGACAGGTACGGGTATGCCGCGCGGAATTTCGGTTCTGGGTTTGTGGTATGCGTTCATCAATATGACAAAACCGCAAACCAGAGCCGCTCCAATGGCCAGTAAAAGTATCTGAATCCACATGGGTTTGACTTTAAACCCGTATTTTATACAGCTTCTGCGGGACGTCATGCAGTGGATAAGCATCCAGGCGATGACCACAATGGCAAAGATCCAACTCCACAGCGCTCCAATAGAGCCGTCGATGCCGCCCCCTAGGATTTGATAGGTTTTGTCCATGGGCGCCACGGTGCGGCCGTCGGTTACCAGATAGGCTGCGCCGCGGAACATCAAAAGGCCTGCCAGGGTTATAACAAAGGAGGGCACACCGCGATAGGCGATCCACCACCCCTGCCATAAGCCAATTACCCCGCCCAGGACCAGCCCGCAAAGAATTGTCAAGGGCCAGTTCCAGGCAGCGCCGAGAGAAAACACATGCACCTGCAGAAAGGCAATGACCATTCCTGTGAAACCCAGCAGAGACCCCACAGATAGATCGATATGCCGGCAAACGATCACCAGGACCATGCCTGTCGCCATAATCCCGACGACGCTGGATTGGACTGCCAGATTGTACATGTTTCTGGCAGTAAAAAAGATACCGTCGGTCAAAAAATTCAGTGTCACCCATATCGCTATCAGGGCGATGATCATGGCCAGCATGCGGCTGTCGATTTCAGCCTGCTTGAGGCACCGAGACAGTGCGGGTTCCTCTACAAGTATTTTTTGCATCGGGTCAGGCATTGCGTTTTTCCCGTATGGTTGTCTTCAAATAAGAAAGGGCGCTCCAAAATTTATATGGAACGCCCTTTGAAAATGCAAGTCCTATTTACAGGCTGCAGGTGCATTGGCGCCGTCAACACCCTGGCACACCACCTCTTTTTTAACCCATCCGGCTTTGATGACGGTATCCAAGTTGTCCCTGGTAATAGGCACCGGTTTCAGCAGGATCGCGTTCATTTCAATACCTTTGGGTCCCCCGGACCATTTAATGGCGTTGGGAATCTTCTTGCCATTGGCCAATGCCACAGCTATATCGGCCGCCGCTTTTCCCAAATCACGGGCGTCCTTCCAAACGGAAACGGTCTGGATACCTTTGGCGACACGGTTCAGGGCGGCGTGGTCACCATCCTGTCCGGATACCGGAGTGATACCTTCCATACCCTGGGCGGTAAGGGCTGCCACAACACCACCGGCGGTGCCGTCGTTTGACGCCACAACGGCATCGACTTTATTATTGTTGGCAGTCAGGATCTGCTCCATATTCTTTTGCGCAACTTCGGGCTTCCAACCCTCGGTGTATTGCTCGCCCACGTTTTTAATTTTGCCGGCATCCATGGCGGCTTTAAGAACCTCAAGCTGACCCTCATGCAAAAAGTTGGCATTGGGATCCGTAGGGGAACCCTTGATAAAAACATAGTTACCTGCCGGTTTGACTTTGAATACCGCAGCAGCCTGCATCCGGCCGACTTCCTTGTTGTCAAAGGTCAGATAAAATGCATAGGGATTTTCGATCAGGCGGTCATAGCCGACAACAGGAATGCCCTCGGCCTTGGCCTTGTCAATGGCCGGAGAGACGGCATCCGCATCATATGCCAGAATGATAAGCGCATCACAGCCTCGTGAAATCAGGTTTTCAACATCGGAAATCTGCTTGCTGGAATCGGCTTGGGCATCGGCGCTGATATATTTTGCGCCCAGCTTCTCCAACTGTGTTTTGATGGCAGCTTCGTCTGTTTTCCAACGCTCTTCCTGAAAATTTGACCAGCTCACGCCGACAGTCAGGGATTTTGCAAAAGCGAAGCCGCTGAATGCCGAAATCATGGTTACTGCAAGAGAAATACACATTATACCTTTAAAGCGCTTTTTCATGTTGCTTCCTCCTTTTTTTGATAATATTGAGTGGGATTAACACATAAGGCTAAAGAACAAATCTCCATTTTAGTGCCTATAATTAAAAAAACATATTTAATTTAAAATGTGAATTATTCATAGCACAAGCTATATTCATAACTATTCTGCGATGTCAAGAGTTTTTTCTATATTACCCGCCTTGGCACTCTATACAATCAATAAAATTTAATAATTTCAGTGTCCGAACCGTCATTAATAAATCAGGTTCAGATTCAAGATCAAATAAATTTGTGGAATTTATTATTTTTGAGTTGACTTAAAGACAATATTTCATTTAATAAAATATTATAGACATTAACGATTTGAAAGCAACATTATAGCATTTATATTATTGATTGGAATTTTAGCAATCCGCCTTAGGTGAAAAGTATGCCCATACCTGTCCGAGACTTCATGCGAGCCATGAACCGTGCAACGATTCTCGATGCCATCCGCAATGCAGGCTTGATATCAAGAATCGACCTTGCCAGAACAACCGGTTTCAGCCAGTCCTCGGTAACCGGACTGACCGCCGAGCTGATCAGGGAACAGTTGATCATAGAAAAAAAAGTCGGCGAGTATGAGGGCGGCCGGCCTCCCATGCTGCTTTCTTTGAATCCGGACGGGGCCTATGTGGTTGGCGTCAATATCACTTTCGACACCATCGTTGCGGTGATTATCAATATGGAAGCCAAAGTATTGGCCATCCAGCGGACACCCATTGAGAAGAACCGCCATTCAGTGGCGGATATTGCCGACAGTATTGTGCGGGCCGTGCAGGCGTGTATATGGGAAGCCAATTTTTCAAAGGAACAGATATCCGGAGTGGGGATCGGCATTCCCGGCCTGGTGGATTCAGATTCCGGCATCATCCGTTTTATGCCCAACTACAACTGGGAAAACGTCAACCTGAGAGACCTGGTACAGGTGCAACTCAAGCATCCGATTTACATCGAAAACAGTTCCAACACACTCGCCATTGCCGAGCAATGGTTAGGCGAGGGCAAAGGCGTGGGAAACTTCCTGGTGATCACCCTGGAGAACGGGGTCGGACTAGGGATCGTTATCCAGGGCCATTTATACCGGGGACAGAGCGGAACTGCCGGTGAGTTCGGTCATATTACCATTGATCCCGGCGGACCACCCTGCCGCTGTGGCAAAAACGGATGTGTGGAAGCATACGCCGGTAATATATCCATACTTCGGGCAGCCCGGATTGCCGCACAAAATGGACATTGGAAACCGCAAAATGCGGACATCACTTATGACGATGTTCTTAATTCGGCCCGCGCAGGCAATGCCTGCTTGATTGATATTTTTAAAACCGCGGGGCAAAAGCTTGGACTGGGCATCTCCCATTTGATCACCCTCTTCAATCCTGCTAAAATCATTTTTACGGGCAAGGGTGTACAGGCGGGGGCATTGATGTTCGACAGCATGGATGCGGAGATGAAGCAGCATCTCTCGCCCAAATTCGGTCCCAGCGAGACACAGATCGTCATTAAAAATTGGAATGAGAAAGATTGGGCCAGAGGCGCCGGAACCCTTGTTTTGGGAGAACTTTATAAATCACCTGTGAATCAGATGACCGGCCTGGGAAAAACAATGCAGCCACCCGAGTGATATCATCTTTCAAGGATGCATTTAAATTTTTGGTAAAGGAGACACATATGACTGAATTTTTTAAAGAGATCAAGGTTACCATCCCTTTCGAAGGCGCCGGATCCGACAATCCCCTGGCCTTTAAATATTACAACGCCCAACAGAAGGTTGCCGGCAAGTCCATGGCGGAACATCTTCGATTCGCCGTCTCTTTCTGGCATACGTTCAAAGGAACCGGTAGAGATATCTTTGGAGCGGAAGTCTATGACCGGAGCTGGGATGCCCCGGAAAACAAGATGACCAGGGCCAAAGCGACCCTGGAAGCTGCCTTTGAATTCTTTCAAAAACTGGGGGTTGATTACTATTGTTTCCATGACCGGGATATTGCCCCGGAAGGGGAAAATTTCAGTGAATCCTGCCGCAACCTTGAACAGATGGTTCAATCTGCCGCAAAATTGCAGAAGGATACCGGTGTGCGCCTTCTCTGGGGAACGGCCAATCTGTTCGGCCATCCCCGCTATACCCACGGGGCAGCCACCAATCCCGATGCCCACGTTTTCGCCTATGCTGCCGCCCAGGTTAAGCATGCCATCGCGGCCACGAAAGAGATGGGCGGTGAAAATTATGTTTTCTGGGGAGGCCGGGAGGGATATGACACCCTGCTGAATACCGATATGAGACAAGAGCAGGAACAACTGGCGCGCTTTTTCCACATGGCAGTGGACTATGCCCGGAAGATCGGGTTCACAGGACAGTTTCTCATTGAGCCCAAGCCCATGGAACCCACCAAACATCAATATGACTTTGACGCGGCCACTGTTTTAAATTTTCTACAAACCTACAATCTGATGGATCATTTCAAGCTGAATATCGAAGCCAACCATGCCAATCTTGCCGGTCACACCTTTGCACACGAGCTCAGTGTGGCCTCCTGTGCAGGAAAGCTGGGCAGCGTCGATGTCAACCGAGGAGATCCCCTTTTGGGCTGGGATACAGACCAATTTCCCGTGGACCTTTATGAAACCACTGCTGCCATGCTCGTCATCCTTAATCAGGGCGGGCTGGGAAGCGGCGGTCTCAATTTCGATGCCAAACTGCGCCGCGGTTCCACAGACCCGATCGACCTTTTTCACGCACACATCGGTGGTATGGATGCTTTTGCCCGGGGTCTTTTGATCGCCCAAAAGATCATCGACGACAAGATTTTATCCGGGTTTATCAGCAACCGCTACGCCGGTTACGCGTCCGGAGTAGGTCAAGACATCATGGCCGGCAAAATGGATTTTAAAACGCTGGAGGAGTATGTCCTCAAAACCGGGGAACCTTCCCTCAAAAGCGGAAGGCAGGAATACCTGGAAAACATTATCAACAGCTATATATAAGGATCAGCATGGCCGGCGATCAATTGTTCATAGGATTGGACAGTGGAACTCAGGGTACCAAGGTGATTGTTTTGAGCCGTCAAAAGGGCCGGATTCTGGCCCAGGCAAACGCGCACCATGATATTATCGAAAACAAACGGGGCGGCAGGGAGCAACACCCCCATTGGTGGACCGATGCCTGCAAACTGGTTCTGGAAAAGGTACTGGGGAATCGTGCGGTTGACCGTAAATTGGTAAAGGCCGTCTCCGTGTCCGGACAACAGCACGGCATGGTGCCCCTGGATACCGACGGAGCCGTCATCCGCCCGGCCAAACTCTGGTGCGATACGGAAACAAAATCCCAATGCCGGACATTGACGGAGCGGGTGGGAGGTGATCAGGCGGTCCGGAGCGCCATCGGCAATTATGTGGCTGCCGGGTTTACCGCTTCGAAACTGCTTTGGCTCAAAGAGAATGAACCACAGAACTACGACCGCCTGGCCACTGTCCTTTTGCCCCATGATTACATCAATTTCTGGCTGACCGGCCAGCGCAGAACCGAGTGCGGAGACGCCTCGGGCACGGCCTATTTCGATGTTAAAAACCGCTGCTGGTCGAAAATACTGCTCAATGCCATTGATGCGTCCGGGAAGCTCGAAACCTGCCTGCCGGAATTAATTGATGCCCGAAACCCCTGCGGTATTCTGAAACCGGAAATTGCCCGGCAGTTTGATCTTCCCAAAAAGACCATGGTGGCGGCCGGCGGTGGCGACAATATGATAGCCGCCATTGGGACAGGCAACATTAAACCGGGTGTCATCACGGTCAGCCTTGGCACTTCCGGCACCATCTATGCTTACAGCGACAAGCCCATCGTGGATCCCAAAGGTGAGCTGGCGGCCTTCTGCTCAAGCAGCGGCGGCTGGCTTCCCCTGGTATGCACCATGAACGTTACTGTAACCACGGAGCTTTTGCGTTCTCTGTTCAAGCTTGACTTAAAAAAGTACACCTCGCTGGTTGCAAAAGCACCCCCCGGCGCTGAGGGTCTCTTGCTGCTGCCCTATTTCAACGGGGAGCGCACGCCGGCTCTACCGGATGCAAAGGCCACCCTGCATGGCATGACCCCAATGAATTTGAGTGCACAGAATCTGTGTCGCGCCGGTATGGAGGGGGCCACCCTGGGGTTGCGCTATGGTCTGGACGTAATTAAGCGCAACGGTATTTCTCCGAAAGAGCTGCGGTTGATCGGCGGCGGTTCCAACAACCCCATCTGGCGGCAGATGGTTGCCGATATCTTCGAAAAACCGGTCCTCCTGCCCAAGGATACGGAAGCCGGTGCCCTGGGCGCCGCCCTGCAGGCCATGTGGTGTTATTGCAACCAAACCGAGGGCAAAACAGATCTCGAAGATCTGTGTGCTTCCTTTGTCCTTCTGGACGATACGCGTCGAACCGAACCAGTGAAAGCAACGGCTGCCCTTTACCGGGATATCTATTCTCAATACCTCGAACTTGAATGCTGCATGCGGCCTTTGAATCAAGTTTAAAAATTCCCGCCACCTATACAGAACATAGGGCCCCTTTTAATTTTACGGGTGTTGGCCCTGTCTGGAGGCAAGAAGTCGCTTGCCAAAATTCCCTGGGTTTGATATCTAAATAGGTCCGATTTACAAGGAAGAATATTATTGATTCTAGTGACTCGGGAAGACCTTGTAGAGTGAACATCAATAGAACGACAAACAGGTGTGAATTGTTATGAAAGCATTATTAGCCCTTGAAGACGGCAGGGTTTTCCCTTGTAGAAGTTTCACAGGACCTGGTGAGGCAAAGGGAGAAATCGTGTTCAATACCAGCATGACCGGTTATCAGGAAATTCTGACCGATCCCTCCTATTACGGCCAGATGGTCACCATGACCTATCCTTTGATCGGTAATTACGGGGTCTGCCCAGAAGACGTGGAATCGGACAGGGTCCAGGTGGCCGCCTTTATCGTTAAGGAATATCAGGATTTCCCGAGCAATTTCCGGTCCAGGGGAACCCTTGCCGATTACCTCATCAAATCCCATGTCCTGGGCATCGAAGACCTGGATACCCGGGCTCTCACCCGGCATATCCGGAAATCCGGGGCCATGCGGGCCATGATTTCCACCTCGGACCTGGCTCCCGATTCTCTGGTCCAAAGGGCAGGGCAGATCCCTTCCATGCTGGGGAGCGATCTTGTGGGAAAAGTGACCACTAAAAAACCCTATTTCTGGAAATATAACCAACCCGATTATATTGATGCGGCAAAGCTGAATGACCCGCTGATCTGGCATCACAGGGGCAAAAAGCATTCGGTGGTGGCCCTGGATTTCGGTATTAAATACAATATTATCCGGAGCCTTGAGCGGGCAGGGTGCGAAGTCCTGGTAGTTCCGGCTAAAACCGGTGCAAAAACCATCCAGGATCTGAAACCCGAAGGTATCTTCCTTTCCAACGGGCCGGGAGATCCAGAGCCCCTGACCTATGCCGTTGACACCATCCGGCAGCTTCTGGGGACGGTTCCCGTTTTCGGAATCTGCCTGGGCATGCAGCTTCTGGGCATTGCCATGGGCGGAAAAACCATGAAAATCAAATTCGGTCACCGGGGAGCCAATCAACCGGTGAAGAACCTGTCCACGGGAAGGGTGGAAATTACCTCCCAGAACCATGGATTTGCCGTGGATATGAAGACCTTTGGCCGGGATCAGTCCGCCATCACCCATATCAATCTGAACGAAGATTCCCTGGAAGGACTTAAAAACGACGTCATCCAGGCCTTTGCCGTGCAGTACCACCCCGAAGCCTCGCCCGGTCCCCATGATTCAGCCTATCTGTTTAACCAGTTTGCAAAAGTGATTCAAGATGCCAAAGCGTAAAGACATAAAAAAAATCCTGATCATCGGTGCAGGTCCCATTATCATCAGCCAGGCCTGTGAATTCGATTATTCGGGCACCCAGGCCTGTAAAGCCCTGAAAGAGGAAGGATTTGAGGTCATTCTCATCAATTCCAACCCCGCCACCATCATGACGGACCCGGAAACCGCGGACAGGATCTATATTGAACCCGTGACCCCGGAAACTGTGATCAAGGTCATTGAAAAGGAAAGGCCCGATGCCCTTCTGCCCACCCTGGGCGGGCAGACCGCGCTGAACACGGCCATAGAAGTGGCCAGAACCGGGATCCTGAAAAAATATAATGTGGAAATGATCGGCGCTTCCGAAGAGGCCATTAAAAAGGCCGAAGACCGGGAACTGTTCCGGGACGCCATGAACCGGATCGGTCTCAGGATTCCCAAAAGCGGGTTTGCCACCAATCTCCAGGAAGTGGAAGCGGTCTCAAAACGGATCGGTTTTCCCATTATTGTCCGGCCTGCCTTTACCCTGGGCGGAACCGGCGGCGGGGTGGCCTATAATATGGAGGAGCTGAACCGGATTTCAAAGTCAGGGATTGACGCCAGCCTTATCCACCAAGTCATGCTGGAAGAATCGGTCATCGGCTGGAAAGAATATGAGCTGGAAGTCATGCGGGACCATGCCGACAATGTGGTCATCATCTGCTCCATTGAAAATGTGGACGCCATGGGGGTTCACACCGGGGATTCCGTCACCGTGGCCCCGGCCCAGACCCTTTCGGACAAGGAATACCAGAACCTTCGGGACGCCTCCATTGCCATCATGAGGGAAATCGGGGTGGATACGGGCGGTTCCAATGTCCAGTTTGCCGTGAATCCGGAAAACGGGGATATTATCGTGGTGGAGATGAACCCCCGTGTTTCCAGGAGTTCGGCCCTGGCCTCCAAGGCCACGGGCTTTCCCATTGCCAAAATTGCGGCCAAACTGGCCGTGGGGTATACCCTGGACGAGATCCCCAATGATATCACCGGCGAAACCATGGCCTGCTTTGAACCATCCATTGATTATTGCGTGGTCAAGATCCCCAGATGGACCTTTGAAAAATTCCCGGAGGCCGAGGATGTTCTGACCACGGCCATGAAATCCGTGGGGGAAACCATGTCCATCGGCCGGACCTTTAAGGAGGCCTTTCAAAAGGGGCTCCGGTCCCTTGAAATCGGCAGGGCAGGGTTTGGCGGGGACGGCAAAGACCCGCTTCCCGGCAGCGTGGCCGGAAACGAACTGGAATATAAACTGTCCACCCCCAATTCCCAGCGTCTGTTCTATATCAAATACGCCCTTGAAAACGGCATGCCCATTACCATGATCCATGAATTAACCCACATTGACCCCTGGTTTTTAAACCAGATGAAACAGATTGTGGATCTGGAAAAACAGATCAAGCTGGCCGGGAAATCCCTTCCCCGGGATCTGTTTGAAAAGGCCAAAAAATACGGGTTCTCAGACAAACAACTGGCCTTTCTCACCGGTTTGACGGACAGAAAAATCGAAGAGGACCGGAAGGCCCTGGGCATTGTGCCGGTATACAAGCTGGTGGATACCTGTGCGGCTGAATTCCGGGCCGCTACGCCCTATTATTATTCCACCTATGAAACGGAATGCGAGGCCAGGGTCTCGGACAAAAAAAAGGTCATCATCCTGGGCGGCGGCCCCAACCGCATCGGCCAGGGCATCGAGTTCGACTATTGCTGCGTCCACGCCTCCTTTGCCTTGCGGGAAGAGGGGGTGGAATCCATTATGGTCAATTCCAACCCCGAAACCGTGTCCACGGATTATGATACGTCGGACAAACTCTATTTTGAGCCCCTGACCCGGGAAGATGTGCTGCATATCGTTGAAAAAGAAAAACCCTTTGGCGTCATTGTCCAGTTCGGCGGGCAGACCCCTTTGAACCTGGCTTCCGATCTTCAGAAGGCCGGGGTTCCCATCATCGGCACCAGCCCGGACAGCATTGACCGGGCCGAGGATAGGGATCTTTTCCAGGAAATGCTCAAAAAGCTGGGCCTTCGCCAGCCGGAAAACGGCATCGCCCTGAGCCTGGACGATGCCGTCAAGGTGGCCAGGGAGATCGGATACCCGGTCATGGTCCGCCCCTCCTTTGTTCTGGGCGGCCGGGCCATGAAAATCGTCTATGATGAAAAGGATCTGGAGGAATTTTTCAATCTGGCGGTCCAGGCCTCACCGGACAAACCCGTTCTCATTGATAAATTCCTCGAAGAAGCCTTTGAGCTGGATGTGGATGTCATTTCCGACGGGGAAAGAACCGTTATCGGCGGCATGATGGAGCATATCGAAGAGGCGGGCATCCATTCCGGGGATTCGGCCTGCGTTCTTCCTCCCTATTCCATTTCAAAGGCCCATATTGATGAGATGGCCCATGCGGCCCGGGCCATTGCAAAAGAATTGAATGTCCGGGGCTTGATGAATATCCAGTTCGGCATCATGAATGACCGGGTGTATATTATTGAGGTCAATCCCCGGGCGTCCCGGACCATCCCCTTTGTTTCCAAAGCCATCGGTGTGCCCCTGGCCAAGCTGGCCACCAAGGTCATGCTGGGAAAAACCCTGGATGAACTGGGTTTTACCAAAGAAATCATTCCGCCCTATTATTGTGTGAAGGAAGCGGTCATGCCCTTTGACCGGTTTGAAAACGTGGATCCTGTTCTGGGCCCTGAAATGAAATCCACGGGCGAGGTCATGGGCATCGACAAGGATCTCGGCGCCGCCGTGGCCAAATCCCAGCTTGCCGCCGGCCAGAAACTTCCCACCCAGGGCACGGTCTTTATCAGTGTCCAGGATAAGGACAAAGATAAGGCCCTTCCCATTGTCAAGAAATTTCACGGCATGGGTTTCACCATCATGGCCACCCGGGGAACAGCCCAATTCCTGGAAGAAAATGATATCCCCACAAAAATTGTTAAAAAAGTCTCAGCCGGGCGGCCCCATGTGGTGGATGCCGTGACCAACAATGAAATCCAACTCATCCTGAATACCGGGGCGTCGAGCCAGACCCAGCGGGACGGCTATGAGATCCGGCGGGCGGCCATCAAATACAAAATCCCCTATGCCACCACCACCGATGGGGCAAGAGCCGTCTGCAGCGCCATTGAAGCCCTTAAAAAAGAAACCCTGTCCGTACGGACCATCCAGGACTATCACCAGGAAAACAACCATGCATGACCTATTTAACGACGGCGAACGACCCAAGGATGAATGCGGTATCTTCGGACTGTACAAACATCCTGAAGCCGCAAAAATAACCTATTTCGGCCTTTATGCCCTCCAGCACCGGGGACAGGAGAGCGCCGGCATTTCCGTCAACCGGGGGATAAACGATGCCATCTATTCCCATAAGGGCATGGGGCTTGTTCCGGAAGTCTTTGACATGGCTGACCTGGAGAGAATCGAAGGGGGGTCTGCCGTGGGCCATGTCCGGTATTCAACCACCGGGGATTCAGTTTTAACCAATGCCCAGCCCTTTGTCGTGAATCACCGGCACCGCTCCTATGCCGTGGCCCACAACGGAAATCTGGTCAATGCCCATACGATTAAAGCAGAATTGGAAGAGCAGGGGTCCATATTCCAGACTACCATGGATTCGGAGGTTTTTCTTCATCTGTTTATTAAGAACCTGATTAAGGGAGATATTGAGAATGCGGTTTTAAAGGCGGTCTCAAAAATTGAGGGCGCCTATTCCATCATCCTTCTGACCTGCAAGGGTGAAATCATCGGCATGAAGGACCCCAACGGGTTCAGGCCCCTGGCCCTGGGTAAACTCAACGGCCATTATGTCCTGGCCTCGGAAACCTGCGCCTTTGATCTTATCCAGGCGGAGTATATCCGCGAGCTTGAACCCGGGGAAATCGTCATCATCAATGAGGACGGCATCAAAAGCATCTGGCATCCCAAGGCGGCCAAGCACAAGACCCTGTGCATATTCGAGTATATTTATTTTGCCAGGCCCGACTCCACCATTGACGGCCTCAATGTCTATCAGATGAGAAAGGCCCACGGCAAACGACTGGCCCAGGAATCCCATGTGGAAGCCGATCTTGTCATGCCCTTTCCGGATTCCGGTAATTATGCCGCCATTGGCTATGCTGCGGAATCCGGCATCCCCTTTGAGATGGGAATGATCCGGAACCATTATGTGGGCAGAAGCTTTATCCAGCCCACCCAGTCCATGCGGGATTTTACCGTGCGGGTGAAACTCAACCCGGTAAGGGAACTCATTAAGGGCAAAGACATTATCATTGTTGAAGATTCCATTATTCGCGGCACCACAGCCAAGACAAGGGTCAAGGCTCTGCGGGAACTCGGCGTTAAGAAAGTGCACATGAGGGTCTCCTGCCCGCCCCATCGATTCCCCTGCTATTATGGTATCGATTTCTCCAGCAAGGGCGAACTCATTGCGGCCCAGAAAACCGTGGAAGAACTCCGGGATTATCTGGGGCTGGATTCTTTGGCCTATCTGTCCATCGAAGGCATGCTGGAGGCCACGGGAGTGGAAAACCCGGACCAGAATTTCTGCAAAGCCTGTTTTGACGGAAACTACCCGGTTCCCTTTGACCCCAAATTCACCAAGCAATGTATGGGATAGCATGCAAAAACAAACCGTTGCATTTTCCAGGGATTCGTCCAATCTCTTTTTCCATATCCTGACAAAATGCAATCTTTCCTGCAGCCATTGCTATATCAATAAAGACCAGCACGGGGCAGACACCCTTGATATAGCGACCATCGAAGCCTGGCTGGATCTTTTTGCCACTAAGGCTTCCTCCACCAACCTCATTTTTCTGGGGGGAGAACCCACCCTTCATCCGGATCTTGCCTTGGCTGTCAAGGCGGCCAAAAAACTGGGCTTTAAATCCATTACCATTGATACCAACGGCTATCTCTTCCATGATATCCTGGATAAAATTTCCAGTGACGACATTGATTTTCTGTCCTTTTCCCTGGACGGGGCCACGCCCGGAACCAATGATACCGTCAGGGGACAAGGGAGTTATAAAAAGGTTTTAGAAGGGATAGAAAAGGCCGTGGGCAAGGGATTTTCCTGCTCTATGATCTATACGGTGTCGGAGCGGAACCTTCATGAGATGAAACAGATGCCGGAGCTTGTCCGGAACCTCGGCATCAAACGGTTTTTCATCCAGGTCATCGGTATCCGGGGGGCCTCGGCGGGACATCCCCTCCAGGTATCCAGGAAGGCCTGGCTCGACACCATTCCGGAGACGGCTGAAAAAATTGCAGGGCAGGGCATTATCGTAACCTATCCCAAGGTGTTTCTCGACCCGGAAGACAAATTTGAATGCGCCGGAAACGTGGCTGAGAATTTTTTTGTCTTCCCCAACGGCCGGGTCTACCAATGCCCCATTTGCGAAGATTTCCCCCTTCATTCCTATGAAATCCGGCAGAACCGGCTGGTTCCCATGCCGAGACTCAATGAAAAAGACCTGTTTGGGCTTAACATCCCGGAAGGCTGCGTCATGAACAAACTCCTTCAACCCCAAAACCTGGCCTATGATACAGCCGGAAGGCCTGAATACAGGATCGCCTGCTGCATGCTGAAAGAAGAAATTATGCCGTCGAGGATTGCCCTGTGACCCCATTCACCATCCGAAGAGCCGAGGCCTGTGATGCCGAGACCATCCTTTCCTTTGTCCGGGGACTTGCAATGGAAGAAAAGGCCGGCCATGAGGTCGAGGCCGACCCCGGACAGATTGTGGAAACCATGTTTTCCGAGAATTCCACCTGCCATGCCGTCATCTGTGAGGAAAGTGGACGCCCCATCGGTTTTGCCGTTTATTTTTTTAATTATTCCACCTGGCAGGGGAAAAACGGGCTTTATATCGAAGACCTCTATATCCTGCCGGAATTCAGAAATTACGGGGCAGGCAGAAAAATCCTGAAATATCTCTGCAACCTGGCCTTGACAAAAGACTGCGGCAGGGTGGAATGGTCTGTATTGAACTGGAACACCCCGGCCATTGGGTTTTATGATGCCCTGGGGGCAGAACCCTTGTCAGAATGGATTCGATACCGGTTATCAGGCAAACCTTTAAGCAAAATGGGCACATTATAATCAAGGGGGTAATTATGTTTGACCTTTCAAAAATGGATAAACTTTCTGGGCTGATGCGCAAAAATAAAATTGATGCCGTCGTCACGGGCCCGTCCAACACCCTTGAATTTATGACCGGGTTTAATCCGGTCGGGTGCGAGCGGTTTCAGGCCCTTTTTATTACCTGCGATAGACGATATTTCTATATCTGCAACCTGATTTATGCCGAGGATATGAGACGGTGGTTTCCGGAGGATGCGCCCTTTTATGTCTGGAATGACGGCCAGGGATTTCATGAAAGTCTTAAAAAAGCCGTCACCGACTTTGGCCTGACCCACAAACGCATAGCCCTTGGGGAAACGATCCGGGCCGTAGACCTCATCGATATGGAATCCCTTTTTTCCTGCGAATTTGTAAATGGCGTGTCTCTTCTGGAAGAACTGCGCATCATCAAGACGGAACAGGATCTTGACAAGATGAGAACGGCGGCCCGCCTGGCCGACGGCGTCATGGAGGATCTGACCCGGTTTATCCGGCCCGGCATGACGGAAAAAGAGATCAAGCTTAAAATCGAAGACCTGTTCATGGCAAAGGGGGCTGACGGCCTTTCCTTTTCTCCCATTGTGGCCTGCGGGGCCAATAATTCCAGACCCCATTACCGGGAGGACGCCGGCGTTATCGCCCCCAAAGATGTCCTGCTTCTGGATTTTGGGTGCCGCTACCAGGGCTTTTGTTCCGATATTTCCAGGACCTTTTTTATCGGCGGTATTTCAACGGAAGAAGAAAGGATTTACACCCTTGCCGGGGAGGCCCAGGCAGCGGCGGTAAAGAAGGCAAGAGAAGGAGTCCGCTGCTGTGATGTGGACAGGGCTGCACGGGACTGTATTGAGAAAAACGGCATGGGAGACTATTTTCTGAACCGGACCGGCCACGGCATCGGCTTTGATGTCCATGAGGCCCCCTATATCAGCGGGAACAATGAAAGATGCCTTGAACGCGGCATGGCCTTCAGCATTGAACCCGGCATCTGCATTCCGGGCCAGGTGGGCATGCGGGTGGAAGATATCGTGGTCATCAATCATCAGGGTGAAACAGAGGTATTAAATCAATTTACAAGGGATATCATCATCATCAAAGAATAAGCCTGCTTTGACGGGCTTTATTTTGTTTTGTTTCTTTTCTTTCTGCCCTTTTCCCATTCTTCCTGTTCCCGGATCATCTCCTGGATACTCGCCTCTTTGTTGGACAGGGACACCGTATAATCATAGTCTTTTTTACGGATCGGAATGACCTCGATCTTTTTATTCAAAAAGCTTTGAATGGATTCAAACCGGTCTTTTTCTTCTGTGCTGCAAAAGGAAAGGGCGATTCCCTTTTTTACCCCCCGGCCTGTCCTTCCCACCCTGTGGACATAATTTTCATCCTTATCCGGGAGATCATAATTGATGACATAATTGACATCCGGAATATCAATCCCCCTGGCACTGATATCCGTGGCAATGAGAATGCGGGTCACCCCCTCTTTAAACCCTTCCATGGCAAGGGTTCTGTCCTTCTGATCCTTTTCGCCATGGAGGGTCACCGACGGAATTCCTCCCCGGTCAAGGGCCTTGGCAACCCGTTCGGCCCTGACCCGGGTTCTGACGAAAACAATGATCTTGGCTTCGGGGTGGTCGGTGATGAAACGCCTTAAAAAAAACCGTTTGTCATCCATTTCCACAAACATGATAAAATGGGTCACATTCTTTGAAACCGGATCTTCCGGAGAGATCTGGATTCTGATGGCCGAGGTTTTAACCTGGGAAAAGGCCAGTTTTTTGATTTCTTTGTTGATGGTTGCCGAAAAGAAAAGCGTCTGATGTTTTTGGACCAGCATTTTCTTGACGGCTTGAATATCCTTGATGAATCCCGGATCCAGCATCCGGTCGGCCTCATCCAGAACAAGGGTATCCACTTGATGGATGCGGATGGCGCCCTGGCTGATCAAATCAAACATCCGGCCGGGGGTGGCCACCAAAATATCAATACCGTCGGCCAGTTTTTCTATCTGCCGGTCCTGTTCGACCCCGCCGAAAACCGCAAAAGCCTTAACTTTTGTGTGCCTTGAAAGCTCATTCAAAACCCCGCCGATCTGAACCGCCAACTCCCTTGTGGGCACCATGATAATGCATTTTATACCGGATGACTTTTTGGAGGTTTTCATCCTGTGAATCCTGTCAATAACGGGGATGGCAAAGGCGGCTGTCTTCCCGGTCCCGGTCTGGGCAACGGCAAGGACGTCCTCTCCTTTCAGAATGGATGGAATGGCCTTAAACTGGATATCGGTGGGGCGTTTAAACCCGAGTCCGGATAAATTTTTCTTTATATCTGATGAGATATGGTATGTTTCAAATTTCATGGAACCTTCACTAATGTTAACATTAAGGCTTTAAGATACAGGCGAATCACGAAGAATGCAACAAGCTTGCAGGGGAGGAGTGAAAGTTTTTCTTGACAGCTTACGGATAAACTTCTATTTTAGCTGGATAATTCAGGTGCTGCAGGCGCAGATAAAAGGGAATCCTGTGAGAATCAGGAACGGACCCGCCGCTGTAACCGGGGATGAAGGTCACAGATACCACTGTTGATAAGCTGATGAACGGGAAGGTGTGACCCGTAAAATGATCCGGAAGCCAGAAAACCTGCCTGAGTGTTTGGTCGTGTTGCTTGCGAGGACAAGGGACGGATCAATAAAATGAGGATAAAAACGGTTCCCATATCAGACTGGTTCTGATATGGGATTTTTTATTGATGCCCGGTCTCGCGTTGGCAACCTTATAACCGAGGAATGTGTTTCACATGAAACAATACCAAAAATCTCATCATCAGGCAGCATCTTATGTTTTCCTAAAAGATGCTGTAAATGCTTCAGGCATTGGCCTGTAGATTATGGCATTGAGTATACCGGGCGCCATATTAAAAGGGAGAACAGGGTTTCTGGTGGTCCTGTTCTCCCTTTTCCTTGTTTCAATGATTTTCCTTTCCCTTTCCATGGGGTATATCCGGATTCCCCTGACGGATATCCTTCATATTCTCATCACAAAGGCGGCCTTCCCTATTCATGACTTCCAAGCGATTAACGAAACCCATCTGGCCGTTATCATGGATGTCCGGCTGCCGAGGATTTTGTCCTGTGCCGGCGTCGGGGCTGCCCTGGCCCTTTCCGGTGTCTTGTTTCAGGGAATATTGCTGAACCCCCTGGCCGACCCCTATACCCTGGGTGTTTCCGCCGGAGCTGCCTTCGGCGCCAGCATTGCCATCCTGTTGAACCTGGGCAACGCCTTTGTTTCCGTACCCCTGTTCGCCTTTGCCGGGGCCTGTCTCACCCTTTTTATGGTTATTTTTTTGTCCTATTCTGCAAAAAATCCCATGGCCGGGCTTTCCTCCAACAACCTGATTTTATCCGGGGTCATTGTGGCCGCCATCCTTTCCGCCGGAATCAGTTTCTTAAAATTCATTGCCAATGAGCAGGTGTCCGTCATTATCTTCTGGCTCATGGGAAGCTTTGCTTCCAAAACCTGGCCCAATGTATCGGTTATCACAGCCTTTCTTGGAATCGGCTTTTTTATCTCCATGTTTTTTGCCAGGGATCTCAATCTCATTTCTCTGGGGCCTAAATCCGCCGCAAGCCTTGGGGTGGATTTAAAAAAGATCACCTTTATCCTGCTGGTTTCAGGGTCCCTGCTGGCGGCCGTCTGTGTGTCGATATCAGGAATTATCGGTTTTGTCGGCCTTCTGGTGCCTCATATGGTCCGGTTTATCACCGGGCCCGACAATCGAAAACTGATCCCCCTGTCCATGTTGTCCGGGGCCTTCCTTCTTCTCTTTGCCGACACCATCACCCGGGCGGTTCTGCCTCATGAAATTCCCATCGGGGTTCTGACCGCCTTGACCGGAGGCCCTGTTTTTTGCTGGATATTTAAAAAGAACCGGTTTAAATAAGGTGTTATGAAAATTTCCCTCAATCATATATCCTTTTCCTATGATGCCGATGCCGGCCCTGCCGATATGATTATCAAGGATTTCAGGGGGTCTTTCACGGCCGGCGCTTTTTATTCCGTCATCGGCCCCAATGGAAGCGGCAAAACCACACTTCTGGATTTGATTTCCGGTTTTTTGAAACCCCTGTCCGGGGCCGTTAAAATTGATGGAACCCCGGTATTTTCTTTTTCAAAAAAAGCCCTGGCAAGGCTTATTTCCGTCGTTTCCCAGGACCATGCCGTCAATTTCCCCTTCTCTGTAAAAGATATCGTTTTGATGGGCCGTCATCCCTATATCCCGAGGTTTTCTCCTCCTTCGGCCGAGGATCTTAACAGGGCCGAAACCGTTATGGAAACCTGCGGCATGCGGCATTTGCAGGATCGAAAAATCAATGAGCTATCGGGAGGGGAAAGGCAACGGTGTGTATTTGCCAGGGCTCTGTGCCAGGACACACCCATTCTTCTTCTGGATGAGGCCTTTTCCAATATGGATATCCACCATACCCTGGATATGCTTCATTTGGTCAAGAATTCCGTTAAAGAAAAAAACAAACTGGTGATCTCTGTGTTTCATGATTTGAACCTGGCCTCGACCTGGTCCGATGACATTCTTGTCTTGAAAAACGGAGAAATCAGGGCCTTTGGAAATTCTGCAGCGGTTTTGACGGCAAAAACCATAAAAGAGGTTTTCGAGGTGAATTCCATTGTAGAGTATAGCCGACACGTTCAAGCCAAGCAGGTGTATTATCCGATTCATTAATCTCATAGCAGGAGTGGTTTTCCTCATCCTTTCCATTTTTGCCGGAGTCTGTCCGGCCATGACGCTGACCGATGACGGCCAACGCCGAATCATTTTTGATAAACCCTTTCAGCGCATCATCTCCTTATATGGGGCTCACACGGAAAACCTCTATTATCTCGGCCTTGACGAACGAATCTTAGGCGTTTCCATAAACGATACCTATCCTTCGAAGGTTGCCGAAAAACAAAAATTTTCCTATCATGATGATCCTGAGAAATTTCTGGCCTTTTCACCGGACCTGGTTCTGATTCGTCCCATGATTGACAACGGCTATCCGAAATTGATCCAACAGCTTGAAAAATCAGGTATCACGGTTGTGTCTCTCCAACCTTCGAACGTTGACGAGATCTTTGATTACTGGCGAAAGCTGGGCCTTTTGACCGGAAAGAGCGAGTCTGCGGAACAAATGATCCGGGAATTCAAAGAGAAAACAGATCATATCCGGTCTTTAACCCAGGATCTTCATTCTAAGAAAAAGGTCTATTTTGAAGCCATCCATACCAAAATGAAAACCTTTACCAAGGGGGCCATGCCCATCTTTGTCCTTGAAACCGCCGGGGGGATCAATGTCGCCTCGGATGCCCTTGCATCGAGGAATACCAACATTGCCGTTTACGGTAAGGAGCAATTGCTGTCAAAAGCCTTGGAAATTGATGTATTCCTATCTCAGCAAGGCATCATGAATTCCGTAAGCATCGAAACGATTAAAAATGAGCCCGGCTTTAATATCATTAAAGCCGTAAAAGATAACCAGATCTATCTGATCGATGAAAATATCATCTCCCGGCCGGTTCCAAGACTTTATCAAGGCATGGTCACCGTTGGAAGAATACTTTATCCCGATATTTTCACTGAAAAAAATTTGAATAAGGAAATGGAATGAATAAAGTCGGAAAACTTTTCGGGGTGGGCGTCGGCCCAGGCGACCCGGAACTCTTAACCATGAAGGCAGTCCGGGTCATTAAAACCGCTGACGTGATTTTTACGGCGGCATCCTCCAAGAATGCTTACAGCCTTGCCGTTGAAATTGCAGCCCCCTATATTTCCACCGATGTCCCCGTAAACATCCTCTCCTTTCCCATGACCAAAGATGTCCGGACCGTTGAAGCAGCCTGGATTGAAAATGCGCAGATCATTGCCGACACGTTGAAACAAGGCCTGAATGCCGTATTCCTGACCCTGGGAGATCCCACAACCTATTCCACTTTCGGGTATATCCTCAAGAAAATGAATTGTGTCATGCCCGAGGCGGATATCGAAACCATTCCCGGCATCACATCCTTTCATGCCGCCTCTGCCCGGTTGAACCGGATACTGGTGGAAGGCGAAGAATCTTTGCTGGTAACCTCAGGCGCCTTTGGCGGGGACCGGATCAGGAATGTGGACGGCGTGGAAAATGTGGCCATTGTAAAGGCTTATAAAAATATCAAGGATATCAACCAGGCCTTAAAGGATACAGGCCTTTACAAAAAAAGCGTGGCTGTGGCAAAATGCGGCCGTGACAAGGAAGACATTATCCATGATATCGGCGAACTCGAAAACAGGGAGCCGGACTACTGGACCTTGATCCTCGCCTCAAAATGAAAGAATTTTCGGATGCATGATATGAATGCAATAGATATTATCGGAATCGGTCTTGGGAGGGAGGATCTGACCCAAAAACACCTTGACCTGATCCAAGACTGTGATGTTCTTGTGGGCGGAGACCGTCATCTAAAATGGTTTGATGACCTCGGCAAGCAGACAATTCCGATCAAGGGCCCCATTGTTAAAGTCGTTGAGACCATCCGGAAAAAAATGAGCCGGAGCAAGATTGTTGTTCTGGCCTCGGGAGATCCTCTTTTTTACGGAATCGGGTCCACTTTGATCCAGTATTTTGACAAGGCCCAATTGAATATCCACTCCAATATATCTTCGGTGTCTGCCGCCTTTGCGGCTATTAAAGAGCCCTGGCATGATGCCGCTGTTATCAGCCTTCACGGCAAAAAAGGGAATGAAACCCTTTTCTTTTCCAGGCTTTCCAATGAAAATAAAATTGCATTCCTGACCTCTCCTGAAATGAATCCGGGAACAATTGCGGAAATGCTTATCAAGGAAGGTCTCTATGATTTCAGGGCCTGTGTCCTGGAAAATCTGGGTGCCGGCGATCAGGAAAAAATTTCATGGTTTGACAATTTGGATCTTGTGCGTCGGCAGACCTTTCAGGAGCCCAATATTGTTATTCTTTTAAAGCGACGTTCACAAAAAACCCCGGCTGTTTCACGGGAAACATATATCGGCATGGACGATTCCCTGTTCACCCATTCTAAAGGCCTTATCACCAAGTCTGAAATCCGGTGCGTCACGCTTTCCAAATTGAAAATCATCAAAAAAGATCATGTCTTGTGGGATATCGGCTCGGGTTCCGGGTCCGTCGGGATTGAGGCCTCCTTTCTGATCCCCTGGGGTCTTGTCTATGCCGTTGAAAAACATCCGGGCCGGATTTCGGATCTGGTTCACAATATCAAAAATTTTAATTGTTCCAATGTGAAAGTGGTAAATGCCGAATTCCCGGACGGGATAGAAGACTTCAAAACCCCGGACAGGATTTTTATCGGCGGTGGTGGTAAAAACATGCCCGGGATCTTGGATGTGTGTTGTGAAAAACTGAAGCCATCGGGAATTGTTGTTATCAATACGGTACTTTTGCAAACCATTGCAACCACCTTGGCCTGTCTTGAAAAACACGGATTTTCCACCGAGGTGGTCCATATCCAGGTGTCCAGGTCAAAGGCCATGCCTTATGGGGATCGGCTGGAAGCTATAAATCCGGTCTGGATTATTTCAGGTGCTAAGCAAGGATAAAAGGAATTCATCCATGAAAGATACAAACAAGATCATTTTTGCCGGTGCAGGCCCCGGAGATCCTGAACTGATAACGGTTAAGGCCATGAAGGCCCTGGGATCGGCGGACCTCATCATTTATGCAGGCTCCCTTGTGCCTGAAGCGGTGTTGTGCTGGAAAGGGGAGAAAACAGAGACCCTTTCCAGCGAAAATATGGATTTGGCCCAGATCATTGACACCATCCAACTGTCATTTTCCATGGGAAAAAAGGTGGTTCGACTTCATACCGGAGATCCGGCTTTGTATGGGGCTATCTTTGAACAGATGCGGGAGCTTCAGGCATTGAATATCCCCTATGAGGTCATCCCCGGGGTCACGGCCGCCTTTGCCGCATCGGCAAAAATGCGAATGGAATATACCCTCCCCGAGGAAACCCAGACCCTTATTCTGACCCGGATTTCGGGCCGAACACCGGTCCCGGATGCCGAAGATCTTGACAAACTGGCGGCTCACCGGTCCGCCCTGGCCATTTATCTGAGCCTGGGCCAGATACATCGGGTTCAGCGTATCCTGGAAACCCATTACGGGAAAGACAGCATCTGTGCCGTGGCCTTTAAGGTCAGCCATCCCGACGAAAAAATCATTTACACCCGGATAGACCGGCTTGTAAAAACCTGCGAAGAAAACCGAATTACACGGCATGCCCTGATTATTGCAGGCAAATCCGTTGAAGCAAGCTTAGATCCCAGCCATATCCTATCATCAAAACTATACGATTCCGGATTTTCCCATGGCTATCGAACGGCAAAATAACACCGGGCCGGACAGGCTCGCCGTCTGGGTCATCACACCAAAAGGGAGGGACCTGGGACTAAGGATTAAAAACGGCGTGCAGGATTCCATCTTGTTTATATCCAATACGGTAGATCAAAACATTGCTCCTGAAAGCAATATATTCGGGTTTGACACACTGGGTCGTGAAATCAAACGCCGGTTTCATCATTTTTCCGGCCACGTCTTCATCTTTTCCACGGGGATTGCCGTAAGGCTCATCGCACCTCTTCTGAAAACGAAAATGACCGACCCGGCCGTGGTGGTGGTGGATGATAACGGGACCCATGTTGTCAGCCTCATTTCCGGTCATATAGGCGGTGCCAATGCCCTTACGCATAAAATTGCCGGGATCCTCCATGCGCGGCCCGTCATTACCACGGCAACAGATACCAACGGCCTGCCCGCCATCGACGTCATCGCCAAAGAAAAAAAACTTTATATTGAAACCCCCCGGAATATCAAGCGCATCAATATGGCATTCCTCATGGGAAGGCCCGTTGATATCCATGACCCCTTGGGGCTGATCGAAAATGAACTGCACGGTATATCCTTGGTGAAAGGATCTCCCGATGAGCAATCCCTTGAAAAAATTTACTGTTCCCATGAGGCCGGGCCGGTTTCACGTGAAACCATGATTTTAAGACCGCGCGTATTAAGTGTAGGAATCGGCTGTAACAGGGGAACCGGGGTTGATGACATATATGATTTCCTGGCCCTTGTGTTCAGGGAAGGCAATCTGTCCATGCACAGTATCAAACAGCTTGCCAGTATCGATCTGAAAAAAAATGAGCCGGGACTTCTGTCCCTATCTGAAAAAATGAACCTGCCCCTGGATTTTCATACTAGGGAGGCCCTGAATGCCGTAGCTTCCATTGAAACCCCATCACCCATGGCTGAAAAACATGTGGGCGCCAAAAGCGTTTCCGAGGCATCGGCCATCCTGTCGGCCGGCCACGGCCGCCTGATCATCACCAAAAAGAAGAATAAGGATGTCACCATTGCGGTGGCAATAGAAAAATGACACTGTACATCATCGGAACAGGGCCGGGAAGCCTGGCCCATATGTCGGGAAGGGCCGTGGAGGTCATCCGGGACACGGATTGCGTGGCCGGATATACCACCTATATGGACATGATCGCAGATCTTATCAAGGACAAGGAAATCATTTCCACCGGAATGATGAAAGAGGTTGAAAGGGTTGAAAAGGCCATCGAAAAAGCCCTCTCGGGAAAATCCTGCGCCCTTGTTTCCGGCGGAGATCCCGGCATTTACGCCATGGCCGGCCTTGTCTTTGAGATCTGCAAAAACCGGGGGATAAGGCTTGCCAGAGCCGGGAGTGAAAAAAATCAGGGCTCAGAAAATCAGGCTGCCGGAGAATCTTTTCTCCAGATTGAGATTGTTCCCGGAATTCCGGCCCTGGCCGCAGGAGCCGCCCTGGCCGGCGCACCCCTGACCCATGATTTTGCAGCCGTTTCCCTGAGTGATCTGCTCACTTCCTGGGAAACCATTGAAAAACGGTTGTCCTGCGCCGCCATGGCAGACTTTGTCATTGTGATTTACAACCCGAAAAGCAAAAAAAGGGACTGGCAGCTCAGCCGGGCTCAGGAGATCATTCTTGAACACAGGGACGGGGCAACCCCCGTGGCCGTTGTGACCGGGGCCATGAGGGAAAATCAGAGCATTTCCTTTACATCTCTGGCGCAATTGGAATCTGCCGAGGTAAACATGCAGACGGTCATTTTCATCGGTTCCAGTACCTCGGTCCGATACCTGGATTTTTTGTTTACGCCAAGGGGGTATTCGGAAAAATACGGGATCTAAAAAGACCCAAATTTATGCAGGGGGGTTTAATATGAAAGGCTATATTCAGGTCTATACCGGTAACGGCAAGGGAAAAACCACTGCAAGCCTGGGCCTTGCCCTGAGAGCCGCCGGTGCCGGACTGAGGGTGTATATCGCCCAGTTCCTTAAAAACGGGGAATATTCCGAAATCAAAGCCTTATCCAGGTTTGAGAATATTACCATCGAACAATTCGGCCTGGGAAAATTTGTCCGGGGGAATCCGTCAGAGGAAGAAATGGCTGCCGGGAGGGCTGGATACCTCAAATTGTGTGAGGTCCTGATGGCCGGCAAACATGACCTGGTCATTGCCGAAGAAGGCAACGTCGCCGTCATGTGTCGTATCTTGTCGGAAAAAGAAATCCTGGATCTCATGGACCTGAAACCGGACCATGTGGAACTGGTCATCACAGGACGGGGCGCCACGGCCGCCATTATGGAGAAAGCGGATCTGGTGACGGAAATGATGGAAATCAAACATTATTATAAAAAAGGGGTTATGGCCCGGGTGGGGATAGAAAAATGAGACATATTGCCGTACTGGGCACGGGGTCGGATGTGGGGAAAAGCATTGTGGCGGCGGCTCTTTGCCGGTCCCTGGCCGACCGGGGAATTAAAATCGCACCCTTCAAATCCCAAAACATGTCCAACAATTCCGGGATCACCCCCGAAGGCCTTGAAATGGGACGTGCCCAGATTGTCCAGGCAGAAGCGGCCCGAATCCCTCCCCATGTGGATATGAATCCCATTCTTTTAAAACCCACCGGGGAAAAGCAATCCCAGGTCATCCTATTGGGAAAGGTTCACGGAAACCATTCGGCCATGGATTACCATAGGCAGAAATCCTTTTATTTTCAAAAAGCCTGTCAAGCCTTTGATCGCCTTGAACAGACCTGTGACAGGATTGTTCTTGAGGGGGCCGGGTCCTGCGCCGAAGTCAATCTGATGCCCAATGATATTGTCAATTTTCCCATGGCCGAATATGCCAAAGCCGATGTGGTTCTGGTGGCCGATATCCACAGGGGGGGCGTCTTTGCCCAGATCATAGGGACCCTGGCCTGCCTTCCGCAGAAATACCAAGACATGGTGAAAGGCTTTATCATCAACCGGTTCAGGGGAGATATCGCCCTGTTCAAAGACGGGGTGGAGTGGATCGAAAAACAAACCCGAAAAAAAGTATTGGGGGTTCTTCCCTGGTATTCCCATTTTAAAATAGACGCCGAAGATTCCGTTGAAATTGAAAACTGCCGGAATTTCAATGACCTCGACCCGGATATCCCGGCCATTGCCGTCATTCGGCTGCCCCATATTGCCAATTTCACCGATTTCCACGCCCTGGCAAAAATAAAGGGGCTCCAGGTCGTTTATATCGACCGGCCGGATCACCTGGAAAAATTCAAGGCTGTGATCATTCCGGGATCAAAAAATACAAGGGCGGATCTTGAATGGCTGGTCCAAAAATTTAAAACCCCCCTTGAAGCCTATGTTCGATCAAAAGGCTTTATTTTAGGCATTTGCGGCGGATATCAAATGCTGGGAGAATTTGTGGATGACCCGGAAGGGCTTGAAGGAAAGCCGGGGAAAACAAGGGCATTAAATCTTCTGCCGGTTCAGACCGTATTAAAAGCCCCGAAGACGACGACGCTGAGCGATTTTGAATGGGAAGGGGAAAAGGGGAAAGGCTATGAAATTCATATGGGGTCAACCACGCTAAAAAGCGGAACGCCGTTGGTTAAAATCCTCGCACGGAATTCCATCCCATCAAGGGACATGGATGGATGTATGGAGATGGATCAAAAAATTGCCGGAACATATATACATGGTTTTTTCGATTCGCCCCGGATACTGGCCAAATGGTTGAACCGTATTGGATTGAACCCGCCTTGCCCGGAAGAGGACATGGCCGCTTTAAAGGAAAAAAACTATCTCCTTTTAAAAGAACATTTTGAAGCCCATGTGGGCCTGAGCCCTTTTCTTTGACCCGGATCTTTCTTCAGGAATTGTTCAAACCGGGTGAATTTTCAGAATCGTTATCAAGTCATTTACTTTAGCTCGTAAATTCTTTATTCTGATGGGACCATAAGAAAACGACAACCCCTTGGAAGCAATTATCGTGGCGTATTTGAATCAAATTCCGACCCTGGCTGATCTTGCCCTTCAATACGGTACCATCACCATGGAACAGCATCAGCATCTTCAGAAGGTATACGCCCTGAAGAAAAAAGAAGACCCTGACATCACCTTTGGCCCATTGATTCTGGGCCTGAACTTTGCCACCCAATATCAGGTCGGACTCTTAAAATTGATTGAGGATTATCTGATCATTAAAAAGCAGGGGGAAGCCTTTGGCCGGATTGCTGTTGAAAAAGGGTTTGCAACGGAAAATGATATTGAAAAAGCTCTGGATTATCAGAAAAAAGAATTCCAACGGGCAAAGCTGAGAAAATTGATCGGCGATATTCTGGTCGAATCCCGGGTGATCACGGTGAAGCAAAAAAATGCCATTTTAAAGGAGCAGGCCTTTTTCAATTCAGAACTTGAGAAAATACAGACTGAGGCACAGCCGGAAGAAAGGAAGGGTCTGGATAGCCATGTCGCCCATAAAGATCCCACACTGACGGAATATGAAAAGAAATTTTTACGGATAAAAGTCCTGGATAAAGAATTTTCAGCCTGCGTCATTGAAAAGGGTTTTGCCACTGACCAACAGGTCAGGATTGCTCAGAAAGCCCAGGAAAAAGCCTTTGAAAAAGAGAACAGAATTCGGATACTGGCCGATTTCATGGTTCAGCTCAATTTTATGACCGAAGACCAGAAAACGCTTGTCCTCAAAGAACAGCAGCGTCTGGAAACCCTTGCCCGGCCTGATAAAAATTCGGATATTACCATTGACATCAGCAAGGACAAAATGGAGGTTGTTGTAAAAATAACCAACGGCATTGAAAATTTATGTGCCCAAGATATCCGGCGTGCGCTTCAGAATCGGGGCATAAAATTCGGTATTTATCCGGACCCCATCCTTCAATGCCATCTGGATATGAAAAACATGGAATTTGTAGCGGCACGGCAGGATTTTTCAGTGGAACTGGTAAAGGACCGGAAGGCCTCCTATTCTTTTGATGTGGACAAGGTGGATACCCAGGAAAAAAAAATGGGGGCAACCCTGGCGGAACAATATTGCGGGAAAGAAATCTTTTTAAAAAAGGATGTGTTCGGTAATAACCTGGAACAATCCCAAGGCTATGATTTTACATTCCGATGCGCTTCCGGAACAAGGCTCTCAAGCGACCAGACAAAAGCCTTTGCAGGAAAAACCGGTTTTCCCTCTCTTTCCATTGAGAAAAAGCTTTATATTCATCCGGCGATTTTTGTTCTGGAAGATGCCGATCTTAAATACGGGCCCCTTGAAGCTTATGCAAACCTGAATATTTCAGGCATATTAACCGGTGCCTACCCTGTCAAAGCGGGGGATCTTACTGCAAGAGAAATCAGGGGCGCCCGGATAGAAGCCATCGGAAACGTCAGGGCCGAAATCGGCATCACGGATTCTTTTATCAGCGCCCAGGGTGATGTTTACGCCAAATATCTTCACAACTGCCGGATTGAAACCTTTGGCAATGTATATATTGAAAAGGAAATGATAGACTCAATCGTCTTTTCCAGCGGAAAAATAGATTCAAAACAATGCCGGGTGGTTTCCTCAACGCTTTTTGCAAAAAATGGAATCGAGCTGGCAGGTGCCGGTAACGGCAGAACGCGGGCCTGTGTTCTCGGCGCCGGAACAGAGCATCATCTTCTGACAAAGATAAAGCAGCTCCATCTTGAAATTCAAAACATCCGCCGGCCCCTGGATGAATTAAATGGAAAAAAAGAGGAGCAGCATAGATCTGCTGATAAAATTTTTCAGAAAATGATTGAATTGAAAATTTTTCATGACCGGGCCAAAAATAAAAAGCTGAGCCTGTCCAATGAATTTAAACAGAAAAAAGAATCGGCTGATACAAAGGCGCTTAAAAATATTGTAACCCTGGTCCAAACCTTTGAAAAAAGAATGGAAGAGGCCCTTGATTCACTGAAGGAATTAAATGAAACAAAAAAGAAACACGATAGGGCCGCCACCCTCCTTGAACAGAAAATAAAAAAAGCCGAACCCGGAATAGCAAAAAAAATGCCTGAGCTTCAAATTGATGTCCTGGCCTTTTTCGAATGGGCAAGAAAACATGAAAACCATCCTTGCATTAAAATTAAGGATCAGGCTTTTTCCGGGACTGTCTTTAAAGGGGTCTATTCACAGATGTCCATTGAAAAAGAGCTGAATCATTTTTCATTGGTGGAAAAGCAGAATTCAACAGGAAATTTTAATCTGGTGCTTGGACCCTATTAAGGGGAAACGGTATAAAAAAGATCTGTTTGTGAACCGCACCGGCCGATGAGAGCTTGCTTTGAAAGAGGCTTATCCCTGAAACTGAAAAATCCGGGGTGTGAAAATTTTCAAAGGTTTTGATAATTGAAAGGATAAGGTCCGGCGAAATTTTATGGTTGATCCGGGCCAGGGTCAGGTGGGGCCGGAATGTTTTTTTTTCTTTTTCCATGCCCATTTTTCTAAAAAGAGCAGATTCCAATCCTGCTGCAAGGGCCTCAAGGCAATGGGTTTCCCCTCTTATCCCCGACCAGATGATCCGGGTGTGTTTAACCGAAGGAAACACACCGATGCCGACTGCAAAAAGCCTGTGGGGTAAAATTCCAGTCACGGCTTTTTCCATGCTCTTTTCAAGAGAACCAAGGTCTTCCACCCGGATATTCCCCAAAAATTTCAACGTGAGGTGGAGGGTTTCCAGCTTGGAAAAAGAGGCTTTGATCCCGGATGCCGAAATTTTTTTCTGAAGATTTTCCAGAGAATTTTTAACCGTATCCGGAATCTCTACGGCAATAAAAGAGCGGATCTGCCGAGCCTCCCCTTTCATTTCCGTTTTTTGTTCACAAACCCGAGTAAAACCCTATAAGGACCTGGAATTCCAGGCGGAACAAGGGCAACACGATCCTCGTCCTGAAGAATGGTATCAAAAGAAGACACTTTCCCGTTGATGAATACGGCCTCGACTTCTTCCGGTGCCAGGCGGACCTTGGAGATAAGTTCTTCCGCAGTGGTTTCCGGCTCTATGGTCATGGACACATTGGAATAGGGTATTTTTTTGTCTTTTAGTTTTTTTTGTAAAAATGAAAACGCATTGAATAAGATTACCGGCATTGTGGAAACCTCCCTGATATTTTATATATCACCCTTTTACCATACCGCCTAAAACCGAAGCAAGCCCAATAACTAAAGGTTTATCATAACAATACCGTAAACATATTGAAAAACCCGACGCCTGCGGGTATAGTCCATTTATGCGGCTCCGGATCATCATATTGATTCTTTCATTATTGGCTTTTTTATCGGCTTCAGCCGGCGGATTTTTATATTATCATTCCTTTAGAAGCTCAGCCCTGGAAAAAATTGAAACCGATGCCTTGTCCCGCCTCAATCTGTTAACAGACCAGCTTTCTTTCTATCTTTCCGAACATAAAAAACCGGTCAGGACACTTTCCGGGATAAAAGAATTAAGAACTGCCCTTGAAACCCCTGATCCTGAGTCAATTGACCATGCAAACCAGATTCTTGATCATTTTACGGCATCCCTTGGCCTTGAAGTCTGCTATCTCATGGATAAAAGCGGAATCACCCTTTGTTCCAGCAATCGAAATACGGAAAGCAGTTTTGTGGGGAATGATTTTTCTTTCAGGCCCTATTTTCAAAATGCCGTTAACGGAATCCCGGCAACCTATCTGGCCCTCGGCACAACCTCCAGAATAAGGGGGGTCTACCACTCACATCCGGTCTATGATTCCTCTCAAACCGTCATTATCGGTGTTGCCGTCATTAAGGCATCGGCAGAATTTGTCGAAACAAAACTGTTTCGGGATTCCGATGAAATCCTTCTTTTCGTAGACCCCAACGGCCTTATTTTCATTTCAAACAGGGATGAATTCAGGTTTAAGCTCTTATTTGAAACAGTAGAAGAAAAGACCCGGCAGATTATAGATTCAAGGCAGTTTGGCGATGGTCCCTGGCCCTCGACCGGATTTCTAAGAACCCCAAAAGGGGAGGTGACCGATAAGAACCGGGAAAAATATCTTTTTTCCAGCCTGGATGTGAAAAATTATCCCGGCTGGAAAATCATCAGCTTAAGAAATTACAAAGACATTGGAAAACTCCTGTCAGAACCTTTTTTCCGGGTGATCGGGCCTGCCGTCACCTCCATCCTGATATTGACCGGGATCCTGGTATTGATCCTTTACCATCTGGGAATCAAGGAAATCACCAAACGGAAGAAAGCTGAAAAAGAATTAAGGCTCAGCGAAGAGAGATACCGGAACATCTATCATAAAACCCCGATCATGCTTCATTCAATAGACACCGAAGGCGCTATCATCCACGTTTCCGACCACTGGGTGGAAATGATGGGATATGGCAGAGAAGAAGTGGTCGGCAAACAGCTCATCAGCTTTTTCACGCCTGAATCGAAGAAGTATGCTGTTTCCGTGGTCTTTCCCGAATTTTTCAGAACCGGTTTTTGTAAGGATATCCCCTATTCCTATGTCAAAAAAAACGGGGAGATCATGGATATCATGCTGTCCTGTTATGGGGTCAGAGATGAAACCGGAAAAATTATCCGATCTCTTGCCGTCAGTGTTGATGTCACGGAAAAAAACCGGGACCGGAAAGAATTGCAGATTGCAAAAGAAAAACTCTCCCAGTATTCTCTTGACCTGGAACAGCAGGTCAAAAAGCGGACAACCCAGCTCGAAAAAACCCAGAATAATCTGAAAAACCTATCCAAGAATATCATTGCCTCCCAGGAAAGGGAAAAGGCTCTGGTTGCAAGGGAGCTTCATGACCATCTCGGACAGGTGCTGACAGCCTTGAGAATTGATGCCGTATGGATTGAAAAATTTCTTTCCGGAGTTCATCCGGAGGCCCAGGGCAGGGTCTTGAAAATGTGTTCCCTGATTGATGATACCATCAATGATGTCAGGGCCATGGCCTATCGCTTGAGACCCAGGGTTTTGGATGATCTGGGTCTTTCCGATGCATTGGAATCCCTTTTGGCGGATTTTGAAAAAAGATCTGATGTGTCCTGTGTTTTCAAAGGCGGAATCATCCCAAAGATTGACGACACCCTGGCCACCGCCCTTTACCGGATCGGCCAGGAAGCGGTAACCAATGCCCTGCGGCATTCCGGCGCCACCACCATCACGGTTGAACTCACAACCGATGAAGAAGGTATTGTTCTGACCATAGCGGATAATGGGATCGGGTTTGACCCCCTGAGCCATAAAGGGGTAAAGCGCTTTGGTCTTGAAGGGATGAAAGAGCGGGCCGGCCTTGTGGGCGGGAAACTGGACATCTCTTCTTTGCCTGCCCATGGAACAACCGTCTGCTGTAAGGTAAAAGTGAAAGGATAAACCATGATAAAAGTACTGCTTGCAGATGATCACAGCATTGTCAGGGAAGGATTGAGAAAAGTTCTGGAAGACAGCAATGAAATCGAAGTGATTGCCGAGGCAGCGGATGGGGAAACCGCTCTGGATAAAGCCATGCATTATAAACCGGACGTGGCTGTCATTGACATCTCAATGCCCGGAATGGACGGCCTTGAGGTGGTTACAAGGCTCTCGAATTATTGTTCAGGCGTACCGGTCCTTATTTTGACCATGCACGATGAAGAGCAATATGTCATAAGGGCCATTGAGGCCGGGGCCATGGGATATGTCACCAAACAGTCCGCTCCGGAGCAACTGGTGGCGGCGGTTAAAAAAATCCATGGCGGCGGAAGATATCTTACGGAAAAGGCCGGTGAGGCCCTTGCCCTGCGGGTAATCCGCGGCACGAAAACCCAGACGCTTACGGAATCCCTGTCCATGAGGGAATTGCAGGTCTTAAGAAGATTGGCCCTGGGGGCCACAAACCGGGAAATTGCTGTTTCCTATAATATCAGCGTTAAAACAGTCGATACCTATCGATCAAGAATTTTAAAAAAATTAAATTTAAGAAATAACGCTGAATTATCCAGATATGCGATCCAGAACAAGCTTGTGGAATTATGATTTAACGATTCAGCTTGTCAAAATTTGTAAATATCTTATTCAGAGTAGCCCTGCATTGGATAATGTCATCCGGCTCGATTCCCTGTTCAGCTTCCTTTAAGAGATCCTCAACAATGTCAATAAGATCGGTTTTAAATTCTTTGGCCTTATGGGTCAGATAGACCAGTTTGCTTCGTTTATCAGTCCTGTCCGGAATTCTTAAAACCATATTCTTCTTTTCAAGGACATTCAACAGCCTTGTGATGGCGGCCTTGTCCTTGACGGCAATATTGGCCAGCTCCTGCTGGGTCTGCCCGTCTCTCCGATAAAGATGAACCAAAATGCTCCATTGTTCATAGCTCACGTCAAACCCTGCCGCTGAAAATTTATTGGTCAATCTTTTCATGATGGATCTGGAGGTACGGCCCACGAGATATGCAATAGACGAATCAATGACCTTTTCAAATATTTCCATGTAATCTATTCTTATGTTAATATTAATAATCTATTCGAATCAGCGGTAAATATCATGATGTTTGAAAATTTACCCTAAAATTCAGCCTTGTTCGGGGTAGTATGGTATAAACCTGTTGATGAGGCAACCCATTTCTTTGATATGCAAAAAAATATTCCCGGCCGGGATGGCCCTTCTATTATTTTTGATACAGGTTTTTTTACATACTAAAGGATTTGATCTATGGAAGAAAAAAGGTGGGAAAATCTTTCACCGTTTTTGGAAGTTTTTTTATAAAATTTAAGGCAGTTTTTGAGTATTTCCAATACCTGGTCATGGGAATGGATTCCCGGAACCTCCATGGCCAGCCTGGGGTGACGGCCGAGTCTTCCCCCCAGCATGACCCGGTAGCCTTTTTGTTTTTCGGTCAGTGTGCCGGTGGGGCAAACCCTGATGCATTTTGCGCATTTGAGGCAGAGAGCGTCATGGATGATGGGTCTTTGATTCTTTTCATCCAGCTCAATAGCCCGTTCATCGCAGGTTTCAACACAGGTGCCGCAGAGGGAGCAGGCCTCACCGCAAATTCCCGGCAGAACCGCTCCAATGATGCCGATATCGGCGATCTGGGGCCTTGAACAGGCATTGGGGCATTCGGAAAGCGACACCCGAAATTCATGGTGAAATTTTAAATCCCCCTTGACGGTGGATTTTAAAAACCCCAGGAGGTTTTCCGTTTCAAAGATTTTTTCCATATCCGCTGCGAGCTGGGTCACCGAATTTGCCGAATTCGGACACCCGGACCCGCCAAAGCAGGAGGCGATCTCATACCCTTTAATCTCCTTTTCCATTCCACCTTTGGACAAAAATTTCTTTTTAAGCTCTTCCACATCGGAAAGTTCCACCCAGGCCTTCCCTTTCCTTCCCACATGGTCTTCAACCTTTTGAATGACTTTTTTTCTTATGAAAAAGGGAACCTTATGAATGGCGGCTTCTGCTTCCCCGGCCCATTTCATGAAAGGATTTCCCCCCGGGCGCTGACCACCACTTCCTTGAAGGGGATCTCAACCCCGGCTTTGGCAAGGGCCTTTTTCACAATGACCGGAAGAGCTGAACAGCAGGGAACTTCCATGACCACGGAAGTGATGCTCTTTATTCCGGAAACCTTAAATACCTGGGAGAGTTTTTCCACGTATTCTTCAGCATTATCGAATTTTGGGCAACCGATCATGACGGCCTTTCCCTTTAAAAAATCCTGATGAAAGGAGGGATAGGCCACGGGTACGCAATCGGCGGCGATTAAAAGGTCTGCGTCTTTCAGGAAGGGCGCTCCCGCCGGCACCAGCCGGATCTGAACCGGCCAGTGGCCAAGCATAGACTTGCCGCCGGTGGTCTGAACCGTTGGTTTGTTGGCGCATCCGCAGGGGTCGGCGCCGGCCATGTGAAAAGTTTTTACCGCCGTAGAAGGACATCCGCAGGCCATGGGTTCTGCCTGCTTTTTGCCGGCCTCCCGGCTCTTGAGCAATTCTTCAACCGCTTTTTCATCAAAATCGTCTGCCTCCCTTTCAATGATTTTCAAGGCATCCTCCGGGCAATCCCCGATACAGGCGCCAAGCCCGTCGCAATATTTATCGGCAACCACCTTGGCTTTGCCGTCAATAATCTGAATGGCCCCTTCGGCACAGGCAAGGACGCAATTGCCGCACCCGGTGCATTTTTCTTCATCAATCTGGATGATTTTTCTCATGATTTTCATGGTATCTCCCCTTTCATTTTTGATGGTATTATTCCGTAAAAATGTTTATTTCGTTTCAATCAATATCTGCCTTGCCATCTCTTTTCCGGCCGCCGTTAAAAAAATCCGGTCCAGCTTATCGGCAAATTCATGATCTTCAACCCCTGCCTTTTGTTCGCAGGCAGACATATAGGCCAGTTGATCCGCATCATAGACGATCTGATGATTCAGGCTCTCCTTTTCGGTCGGACGTTGGTGGTTTCCGACAATTTCAAGGATTTCACGGATGAGGTCTTGTTTGGCTCCCAGTTTTTCCATCAAGGCTCCGGCAACGGCAGGGCTTTCTTTTTCGATGAATTCGGGTTTATCGGAGTCGTGTTTTTCCAGGGCCTGTTTAACCCCGATGTCATACAGGTAAGCCGCGCAGAGCACCACCGGAAGATTTGCCTTCTCCTTTTTACCGATTTTCTCGGCAAAACCGGCCACCTTGGCCGTATGCCCGATGCGTTTGAAATCGGTGCCGAGATATCGTTTCACTTCAACGGCCACCCGGTCCTTAAAAAGATCATCCCGTTTGGCCACAAATTCTTCCGGCAAAGTGCCCAGGCATTGTTCTGCAAATTTGCAATAGGAGGCGCAGCCGAAATCCATTTTCGGGTTCACGATTTTTTTATGGCAGTTTGAACATCTCCGGGTGGCGTCATCCTTGAAAAATTCCATGGGATGGCCGCATTCCGGACATTCGGTCTCGAAAATGGCTTCTTCATTCCAGTATTGGGTATCCTGTCCCGGGCATTTCATAGGCGCCTCCTTTATTGAATCAAGGGTTTCGGGTAACGGCCGGTGCATGATTCATTCATGCACCGGCAGACGGTTTATTTTCCCTGCATGATGGCCGCAACATCGGCCTTGGGTTCGGTAATGAGTTTGATATCAAAATTCTTCACCAGCACATCCAGTACGGCCGGGGAAACAAAGGCCGGCAGCGTGGGTCCAAGGCGGATGCCCTTGACGCCCAGGTGCAGCAGGGCCAGCAGAACGGCCACGGCTTTCTGCTCATACCAGCCGATATCAAAGGACAGCGGCAGGTCATTGATGCTTTCAAGGCCGAAGACTTCTTTCAGTTTCAGGGCGAT
>Ga0208968_1000274_pt1 | contig 41322 bp, 37 predicted proteins | sample RifOxyA3_FD_184031 | JGI IMG/M metagenome (GOLD analysis project Ga0208968, IMG submission 184031) | Groundwater microbial communities from Rifle, Colorado - Rifle Oxygen_injection A3 (SPAdes) | ecosystem: Environmental > Aquatic > Deep subsurface > Groundwater | place: Rifle, Colorado, United...
GCCCCGCAGGACTGGTGTGACTTCAACTTTGACAAGGGCTTTGTCCTGCTGCACCATCAATTTATACCGTCTATCCGTGCCCTTCAGTTTCATTTCCGTTACCCGGACCCGGGGAATTCGTTTTTCAATATCCAAAATGATGTCCCCAAGTGCCGTATCAATTCCGTCAAGGCTTTCATCCCGGCCTTGTATTGGCAAATAGGCCAGATCTATATCCACAGACAAGCGCGGCATATCGCTTACAAACAGATTTATGGCGGTGCCGCCTTTCAGGGCAAAACAGGCTTGCTTTTCCACAATGGGCAAAAGGTTCACGAGCAGGCGCACCTGATCAGAATAGGGTGTTTTCATTCTCTTTGACCATCTGTCTGGGAACCGTTATCTGATAAACGGCATCAAAAGCCCCGCCTTTGACCAGCATGCGTTTGCCCCGGCCTAAGTCGATTCCCTCGGTTTCAAGTGCTTTGCGCCAGGCATGACCGTGGCGGTCACTGAACCAAAAAAACAGCCGTTTGGTCTTCACCTGCCTGCAGTTTGCCAGCAGCTCGTAAAGCAACCCCGGTCTTAAATTGACCGCGCCTTCAAAAAATTTATCCGCTGTTGAAAAGTCAGCTTCCTCACGGACATCGGCCAGCAATTCAAGCAGGGCAAGTTCCGGGGTGCTGTGGGGAACCGGCCAATCCCAGGCGCCAAAAGGAAGGGAGGATAACCCGGCTTTTGGGAATTCGTTAAACAGTTGTTTATTATGGATTTCAAACGTGAAGGAATCTGAGAAACCGAGGGGCCAGGCCGGTATTTTCACAGAACTGTATAGATCTATCCGCTGCGTACCCCCCAGCGGCAGGTAATGGGCCAACCCCTGTAATTCAAGCGCACTGCGTCCGCCCACATGGACCGGATATCCCATTTCGTTTAGCGAAAAGACCACATGTTCCCACTTGAGCGCAGGCCCCGGACGTCTGTATATACCCTGACTCAATGCCACAAGCTTACCGGCCCGCAAGGCATAGTCCACCCTTGGCCGGTTAAATCCCCGCTCCTTTAACCAGGCACGGTTCACCAGTTGTCCATCAGGCAGGCATTGCTCAAGACTTTTTGTGTTTTCAGACGACATGGTTTATAAATCCTTTCTGATGCATGGTTTATATATGCATCAGAAATAAATTTCAAACCTTTTGTTTAAATGAAATGAAATTTGCATACATATTTAATGCAAATTATTATTTTTTTAAACTGCCCGTTGACTCTAACATCACAAATAACCGGCTTGCCCGGTTCATTTAGCTTATTGAATTCGCTAATCAAATCTATATCGATGCTCTAAAATTGAGCGTTTTGCATCTTCTCTGTAATTCTTTCCAAGCCCGCGAAGGGTGGTCGCAAGCCTTGAAAAGCCCTTTTTATCTGCTTGGTCGGCTATTCCCTCCCACTTTTCTGCAAGCTTAATCTCCTCTTCACCACCAGAAAAACCGTAAACACCTCTGCTGTTAAAAATCCTAACTTCAAGACCAATCCGGAAATCTTGATTTTCTTTTGAATCAAGCAACACACAAGCAGGTTCCACCCAAAGGCCATCCTCATTTCGAGGGGCGTAATATAAAACTTCACCTATTTGTTGAGAGGCAATCTCCCAATAGCCTGTTTGTGAACAATCTTCTTTAACTGCTTTTGTCCATTCCTCTAGCTGTTCCCCGTCAAATGTACCATCAATCAATAAGCCAGGAGGATGATCCCAATCCATCAACAAGCGATAGGCTCGTTCAGCGATTCGTTGAGCTGTTTCTTCTGGCTCAGGTTTTCTATCAGATTTTTCATCGATTTCTTTTGTTGAACGGAAAATCATTCTTATAACTTCACAGAAAAAGTTAGGACGTTCAGCTAAATGGCGATATAGGGTACGAGGTTGAGAACCGCTATGTTTATCTAAAAGGTCAAGAAATTTTACTTCCATGTTAGCGAGGCGCTCGTCGTCAACAGTTTTATCCTTTTGGAGGTGATCAAAAATCTCCTGTATGGAGTGCGAGTCAGCATGGTGCTTATCATTAAATGCTTCAAGGGCACGGAGGCATAATTCATTAAATTCACCACCCCAAAGTGCTCCTATCCAAAAGCATTGAATGGCGGCATCTGACCTCCCATTTCTAATTAACTGGTCAATCGCATACTCTATTCTTTCAAGATGGTTGCGATCTGGATGTACACGTGCACGTTTCCAATACTCTGGTTCTTTTTCGCCCAAGTCTCCGGTTATGCGTTTCCACACTTCATTCTCAAATGGAAGCGCGGAAAAGAATTCAGCCTTTGCAGATACGGACCAGGATGATCGATCTATACTATCAACCCAATCCCATTGATTGATGTGGAAGCGACGCCAGATATAACTAATAGAAAACTTTAAATCAGCTTCGATACCCGATTCCAACATTTCAGGAAGAACATTTGAGTCATCTGGTTGTTTAGCATCAAACCCGTAAGCATTTCCGACTTCATGTGGTGACTTTACGGAACGCCAAAACAATTTTAAATTATTGAAGTCACCACGGTTCAAAATTTCTTGTATGGCATCAATTCGGCACTGAAGCAATCGACTCCTTTGCTCTTCCCAATTTCCCTTTTCATCATACAGGTCTGAATCTCGTCCTGAGAAAAGTCGCTGATATCGAACTTCAGGTTCCTCTGGTTTTAGTTTGTTAGCAGTAACAATCAAATCGTTAAGAGATTCTTCTGGCACCATCCAAGCGTCACTGTCTTTATACTTCTTGTGATTGGTGATTTTTGTTGTTAGAACTGTCCATAGCTCAAGTCGTTGATTATCGGGCAAGCTAAGGATCGCATCAGATTCAAGGCTATTTCGAAGTGATTCTGAAAAATTACTATACTTCGGATGCAGATGGAAATAAAATGGAAGCAATTCTATAAGACGTGTCAGGTCATCTCCGGCAAGTTTCAGAGCTAAATCCGCATAGAAAGCCTCGTCTCGCCTTCGTTGCTCCCAAGTGGCCCCATCTTTCCAATCTTCTGGAATAAAACTATGCCATTTCGGTCGGTATGTACCGCTTGAAGTCGAGTGCTGTTTCGGTAGTAAACCCAACAGGAGTTTCCAAGCGACTTCTGGGTGTTCACGAACAATTAACTGAACCGCACTATGTCGTTTTTCTTCATCTGCAGCGGTTCTCGGAATCCAAGGAAGCAATATAGTGACGAGTGAATTTGCAGGTCGGTTAGCCCATCTACCTCCAGGATCAACCGATGCTAAATTTGCGAGGATGCTACAGACACGGATCAAATAATCACCGCTCCAAGCCAACAGCTCCAAGGCCCAAAGCAAACCTGTTATATAGCTACTACCAAAAAAGGCATCTCCTTCTTCTGCAAAGACTCCAGAAAAAGGCTCATCAGGTTTTTCACTCGCTCCCCCAACAGCGCTTAGAAAAGCATCTGGTGATGCTTCAGCCAAAAGAGGCAATACATCGTTAAGGCTAGCCCACTGTCTTGAATTCGCCTCGGCTAAAAGAGAATTCACGACTTTATAGGTTACTTGCTGTGGCCTTCCATTAGGACAAGCTGTTAGGGATTCTCCATGTGATCCCAACAGTGCTAATGTTTCTGCGATTCCTTCCCGAAGAAGATTTGAGTATCGTTGTCCTTTTCCAAAAATACTGACAGCATGGCGTTGGTCTTGGGGTAAATCCAATCTTGGGTCAGTTTCTGAAAGAACTGTGATTGATAAATTTTCAAACCGGCTAATAACTTCAGGACCAATAAGTTTACCGAGGTAAAACCATGGTTCATAACGCGACGTAAATTTCCAGCGTCCATTAAAAGATTGCAGGGGAGTAGACTTGACGCTGACAGCTTTTCGAATTTTAACTATCCACTCCCCGTATATTTTTCCCGAAACTTCTTCAATAGCCTCTTGGTCCCCCTCAGATTCATCACTCCATTGGCCGATTAGCTGGGCGATAGCAATGTCACTTGCTTCAGATTGAGTTGCCCATTCTGGATGGGCAGAAAGATTTTGAATTAGTCGGAGTAAGGCGTTCAAATCACGACCTGAACGATTTGTGAGAAATCTGGCCCGTTCATCCGTATAACCAGCTTGGGCCAAAGCCTCTTTCATTTCATATGTGGAAGGACTTATAAGTTCACATGCGTTTCCATGTGGGGGCCCACCAGGTGCGGTCGAGTAAATGACAGCGTGCCGTCTCTGTAATGCTCTTTGAATTAGCTGTGGCCCAGATTCATTATCTAAATCGAAATCCGCTATGAACACATGTGATTCATTAAGCGAGCATGCCTTTTTAAAGGTCTCTGCAGAATTGAAAATCAACACACGATTTTGATGATCTAAGCGCTCTTTTTCAGGAAGAGACGCAATATAAGCACTAACAAAATCTTTTGGATGCTGTGGTAATCGAGTATCAAGTCGAAGTAGGGTATCGTTTCGTTCCACAATCAACCGTCTAACTTTCTTACATGCTTCTTGTCGTCCTTTTATGAATAAATCTGGGATTAGCGGTGGAGGTTCGCCGAAAGCGCTAATAATCTTCCAATGGTATTCTGCAGTATCGAAGTCTTCAGGCAACTGGCTGATTATCTCTCCTAACCAATGCCCGACAGCAGGGAATTGACTAACCCAATCCGTCAGTTGAGTTCCATCTAAAACCTGTATATCTTTCCATTCGTTAAGAGTTCTTTTGTCTGAAAGCCACCTTTTAATTCCTTCTGGTTTCCAAGTATCTTTCCAATCACGGCGTCCAGAAAGCGGTGTTACAAAGATAAAAGTTGTTTCTCGGCGCACTTCTGCAGGAGTATCTCTGGTGGAATCATTATAGTCATTATTTGCTTTAGCACGAGCATCAACATTGGTACCGATTTCCCAAATGCTATTCCCCTCCGGAACAAACGGATTAAACCCGATTGCTGTCTTTAATTCCCCATCAGCACCATGTTGTCCAATACTGTCCCCTAATGGAAATCGCCGATGAGTGGGAAGCGGGCAGGAAACACAAATGAGCCGCCACAATAGCTCCACTATTTTACCTTGCGCAACAGAAGCATTACCTCGAACCCAACTGTCAAGCTGGTTTTCTGTAACAATTCGAGAAATGGCCATAATCAAAATCCTTTTGGTCTATTTTCGTCCTTTCTAATAAAAAGAATTTGATGAGTTGACTCCTCATTTCATTTATAGAGAAGTTAGTGCGTGGTACCGTAAATCACTCAAAATTTTGATATCTAACTGGATAACATGCTGAAATTAATAATATCCGATAATGATAATCCCTTATCCTCAATAAAAAATTTCATATCACCGTTTTTATGAGTATGCAAAGCTTAAATTCAATTTATTCTGAACTATCCCGGCGTTTTGTAAATCCCAGTCACCGCCTTTTCATAAAGGTAAGGCCGACCAGGGCCAGGACCATCACCCCTGCAAGCATGACGTGAATCCCCAGGACAAAAAGCAGGATGGTGGAATCCGGAAAAGGCCCTATCCATAAAACCAGGCCTGTGCCTGCGGTCAGGATTCCCAGGCCGTACAATAGTTTTGACAGGACTTCGTTTTGGCTCATTTTCCGGACCAGCCAGACATAGCCTGCGGCTGAGAGCAGTAGTAACAAGGGCCCCAGGAAAGCCGAATGATCCATGAGAATTTTCTGCACGGAGATGAGGATTCCCATCTCCCTTGTCATGAACAGATGGGCCAGGCCAAGGATCAGGGCCAGGGATAGAAGGACCGGCCATGGCCCGAAGGAACCGGGCAAGGCATGGCGGCCGGTGAAGAGCCGGACCATGGCCCATAAGATAAGGATAGCGGCGACGGCCGTGAAAACAAGGGGCCAGGCCGTGAGAAAGGTTCCGAAGACCTTGTTCCATGTTTGGACTGAGGCGGGCAGATCCAGGAATCGGGCCATGGAAACCGTGACCGGCCTGCCGTTATCACCGAAATAATCCGTCACCACCCGGCCGTTGAAGATATGGGCGTCCTTTGAATGGCAGTCTTTGCAGCCATTGGCTCCCAGGGCCTGGTCCAGCGGGGACACATTGTGGCTGATGGAATAATAGGGAAGCCTCTGCACCCAGGTGGTGTCCGCTTCCGTGGTCAGGGACCCGTCATTGGAAAGGGAATATATCCGGCCGCCGGTATGAAACTGCGGGGCAAGGGCGGTAAAGCGTTTGTTGTCCTCAAGGGTTCGGGTCAGGGTGGAGAGCATGAGGATCATATCCTCGGGCCGGTGGAAATCATAGGCCGATTTTCTGTCGCTCATCTTGTCTTTGCATTGCGCGTAGGCCTTTTCCACCTCTGAAAGAAAGAGCGGGACATGGAGGCCCTTCTCCTTATTGGTGAACAGGGTGCTCAGCACGGGATTCACCGGGGTGATGCGGGGAATCTGGTCCTTGCCCTTGGCCCGGATCACATAGGCGGGCTTCCAGGGCCTTTCATCGCCAAAGGCTTTGGTCTCGGCCTGGCCGTGTTTGCCGAAGACGCCGGTGTTGAGAAACATGGCCCCCACGGCGCTGCGTTTCAGTTCCGGGATATGGCAGGCTTCGCAGGAGAGTTTGTCCAGATGGTCCTGCCGGATGCCCCGGTGCTTCATGGGGGTGGCCCCTTTATAGCCCTGGGTATGGCAGTCCCGGCAGGATCGCATGGTATTGTCCAGGTCGTCGGCCACCTTGCCGTCGGTGGCATTGCCCTTGGCAAAATTATGATTGATGTCTCCGGGATGGCAGTCAATACAGGTGAGCCCGGCCAGGTGGTGGACATCGGGGTTGGCCGGGTCTCCCCAGGAATTCCCCCGTTTGCCCAGTTCGATGGAGGCGTGGCAGGTGAGGCAGTTTTCCGGTTTGGGGGTAAAGACCATGTCCGGCATATAAAAAGTGCCGTCTTCGTTGAAGAGGCGTTTGTTGTAAACCACCCTGGGGACATCCCCGTCACTGACCCGGCCGTAGACCCGGCCCAGCCCTGCGGCGGCGGTCCCGGCCCATTTGAGATTCAGGTTCTTGGTCTGCTCGATGCGGGTCTGCATATGATAGCGGTTGCCGTGGCAGAGAAAACAGTCCGGCTCGATGACGCCGGTTTTATCCCATCGGCTTTTATAATAGTCGCCGTCCAGGGTTTCGGCCAGTTCCGGGTTTTCGGCCAGGCGAAGGTCATAGCGTTTTCCGTCCCGGTCCAGTTCCATCATACCGCCTCCGGCATGGCAGCCTGCGCAGCCGGGTTTCTGATAGCCCTTGAAGGCCTCGGGCACCCTGGCAATGAAATCATAGGCCGTCAGATCAATTTCATCGGGATGGGTGATCCGCTTTTTGGCCAGTTGAAAATACCCGTAGGTGATGAGGCCGCCGGTCAGTCCCGTGGAGACCAGCCAGGGGGTGTCGGTGTCCTTGAACCGGTCATCGCCGGCCTTGTCCCAGTCCATCATAAAATGATAGCCCTTGGAAATGGTCTCTACATCATGGCAGGCCCCGCAGGTTTTTCGCGGAGAAAAGGGCTGGTCTGCATTTTCTCCGGTCATGGGGTTGATGGTCTCGCCTTTGTCGGTCTTCAGATAAAAGGGCGGACAGGGATCTGACACGCCAAAGGAAGATACGGGCAGGATCAGGCAGGCCAGGGCCAAAAACAATGAAAAGAGGGTCTGCTTCATGGGGATATCACCGTGAAGCCCGGCAAAACGACCGGTTGGCGGTTTTACGGTCAAAGGGCTGGTTAAAAAATTCCCTGTAAAATGCATCGGCTTCTTTTTCCATATCAAAATCAAAAATTTCCGGGTGAAGGGTATTGGCAATGTGCATGAGGCCCAGCACCCACCTGGGGCTGCCGAAATCCCATAAAGGGAAATGGCCGTAGATCCGGTTGTTTTTAACGGCATTGACCAAAAGATCATGGTGGATACAATAGTCGTAGAAGTCGGATACCGGGCAGGATAAAAAGCCCGAAATAAAAATAAGGTCCGGGTTCATGACCATGAATTCTTCTCGGCTGAGGGTCACGCCGGGCTTGCCCTTCCGCTTCAACTGCTTGTTCAGGCACTCGCCCCCGGCCGCTTCCACCAGATTGGTTTCAAACCGCTCGGCATTCAGGGCAAACAGGGGATATCCCATGGCATAATACACCCTTGGCCGTTCCACATTTCGGGTTTTGGACCGGATATGGGACAGTATGTCGCCGATATATTGCTTTAACCGGTTGCCTGCCTGGACACAGCCGGTTTTCAGGGCCAGGCGGTCAATGATGGCCCCATAGGCATCGGGCAGATGAACGGTCTCGTGGAATTCTTTGAGATAATCGGTCTGGACAAGATCAAACCACAGCTCAGACACCTTTTCAGGATCATGAGCCCCGATGCAGACCAGGATGGCATGGAGCATTTCAAAGGCCCTGGTGGTCCGGTATCCCCCGAAAAAGCCGTGCTCGTCATAGCGTTTTTCTGCGATCTCCCCTGTGATCACAGGCCGGCTGCCGCAGGCGCATTGGGCCTTGGGCAGGTGCGCTGTGATCCTGGACCCCATGGGGCCGAAAAATTCACGGGTGATGAGGGTTTCCCCGCAATCCGGGCACAGGGTATTCAACCGGTCTGAGCCGGGGGAATTAAAGAGATAGACATGGGCCAGTTCCTTTTCCAGTTCTGTGCAAAGGGCCTCGGATTCCCGGATGGTGGGTTCAAACTCAATATCCGCCTCGCCAAAGGGCACGAACCGCATGACCTGGAAAGGGATATGCCGGGACAGGGAGGAGACGAATCCGGCAATGCGGGCCACATCGGCTTCAAAACCCTTCATGTGGATAGCGGCGGCCTCCACATGGACCCCGGCCTCAAAGAGCCGTTTCAGATTCCTGAAAACCGGCCCGGCCGAGGGAACCCCGCAGGCCTGGTAAGCCTCGTCCGTAAATCCCTTAAATCCGATATTGACAAAATCCGTAACGGGAATCAGGGCTTCCAGGGCTTGTTCCGTCAAATAGCCATTGCTTGAAAATCCCACCAGAAGGCTCTTTTCCTTTGCCAGACGGGCCAGTTTTAAAAATGAAAAAAACGAGCCAGTGGGATCATTAAGGCAGAAGGCAATGCCTTTGCAGCCTTCATGAAGGGCTTTTTCCACAACCTTCTGGGGCGGCATCTGCTTTAAAACTGCGGGCATGGTTTCCGTTCCACGGGCCAGGATTTCGGAAATACATCCGGTGCAGGAAAAATTACAGCCCATGGACGAGACCTGCAAAAATTTATGATTGGGGTAAAAATGCAGGGTGGGCAGGGTTTCAATGGAAATGGGAAACAGGGTGGAATAGCTGTTTGGATAGCGTTCCGTAAGAACCCCGCCCCTGGCCGTCATCATCCGGCATTTCCCGTATCCGTTTTCCGGTATATGGCAGCCGATTTCACAGATCCCGCATTTCATGAGGCCTTCTCCTTGGTGATATGGATCCAGAATCCGATTTCCGACTGGGTCATCTGGTATCTGCGGGCAAGAGATTGCTCCAAGGCGTCTTTGATGCGTTTCATGGCTTCGGGCCCTCCCCGTTTTTTGCTCCTGTCTTCAAACCCATCGTTTTTTTTGGCCATTTCCTCAAAAATGAATTTCTTTAACTCCGGAGTGCCGAATCCCCCGCCGATATGGGTTTTGCCTCCGGGCTTCAGGACCCGGTAAATTTCGTTAAAGGCTGCTGTCAGATCCTGCCAGAAAAAAATGGATCCCCTGGACACCATGAGATCGGCAAAATCGTCCTCAAAAGGCATGGTTGCAATATCCGATTTCACCGGGGTGATCCGGTCCCCAAGGCCTGCCTCCTTTATGTTTTGGGTTGCAATGGCAATGCTGTGGGGCGATTTGTCAACGGCAAAGAGGCGCAGGTCCGTTGCCCTTGCCAGGGAAATGGAAAGGGCCCCCGGACCTGCGCCGAGGTCGATGCAATTGCCTGCGGTAATGCCGTGCATGGATGTGATCTGATCTGCAATCACGGGATAAATGGGGGCAAACAGGGTTTTAACGATGGCATCCATGTCCATGGCTGCTTTTTTATCTTCTTCATCATCTAAATACGGATTATCCACCGGCATTTCGATTCTCCTCAATTATTTTGTTTTTTTCTCTTCCCCGGAACCACAGGCGCATCCATGCTCTCCTGTTTTCCCATGGCATTCTTCAACCTGCTCAGAGGTGCAGTTTTCGGGTTTGTCTTTAAGTTTTTCCGGGTGTTGGCATTTGCAGTCACACATGATGGTCTCCTTTATGTTTTGGGTTTTTCCATGGCCTGGCCATGGATATGATTCTCTTGGTCCATTATTTTTTCACTCTGTTCTTTGCAAAACTGCGGCTGGAAAAATCAAACAGGTCCAGGGCGATCTGCCGAAGTTCGGCAGAGCAGTCGGCAAGCCGGAATTCCCGGTCTCCTGCAAATTCTTTCCAAAACGGCGGCAGACTGTCCAGGCGGGTGGCCATGCCCCCTTCCCTGTCCTCCACCACATAGAGAACCGTCTTGATCCCCGAGTTAATAATGCGGGTCAGGCACATGGGACAGGGTTCCACCGAGGTCACCAGGACCAGGTTTTTGCAGTCCCTGGGGTTTTCCCCGGTTTCCGGATCCTCGCGGGATTTTTTCATCCGGTCCTCGTATTTGTTGAGCAGGTCCATTTCCGCATGGAGGTCGCTCCTGAAATAGGGGGAAAACTGGCGGTTCCGGCCATATTCCACGATTTCTCCCATGCTCGTGTCCACCAGACAGGCCCCGATGCCGCCGGAGCCTTCCCGGATGGATTCCAGGGCACCTTTCACCACGGCCAGGGCATAGCCATCGTCTTTATATTCCGGGTTCAGGGTATAGGAGGTGATTCTCTGTTCAAGGGCCGCCAGTTTTTCAGCCCTGCCGGCCAGGGCCGGGGCGCAGCAGACAAGGAGAATCAGGGCCACCGCGGGCAGAACCTTCTTCATCTGCTTTTTCTCACCTTCAGGCCCTTGGGCGGTGATCTTATTTTTCATATTTGTCCATCCTGTGAAGGGCGCCCAGGCATCCCTGGTTAAACAAATTTCTGGCAAAGCATTCAATGCTGATGTCCACACCGAACATCATATGCATGAACATGCTCCGGTTGCCCACGGCTATGCTTTTCCCCGGATAATCCAGGGCCAGGGTGTTTTCCGGGACGGAAAGCATATAGCCTGAAAAGGGGAATTTTACGGCCTCGGCATCCAGGTCAAAGGACCGGTAACCGGCAGGATAGGCAAAGGGTTCGTGTTTTCCTGTGGAAAGGGTCAGGTAAAACGCATCTCCGGGCTCATGGCAGAACCAGCCGGGGCCGTTTTCGCACATGGCGTGATCTGACGGGAAAAACGCTTTCCCGACCCCTTCCACCAGGATCAGGGCGATCTTGTGATGATCCAGGTTTGACCGAACCAGGTGTTTGATTCCCCTGATATCATCCACACTGCCCAAGGGGGTATATACCGGGATTTTAAAATTATTGGCCGGGATGTTCACGGGCTTTCTCAAGGTTGTCCCCAGGGTCTTGAAGCTGTGGCCCTCGGCGGCAACCACCAGAAAATCCGGCATGAGGACCTCATCCTGATGGATTTTAACCTTTGGCTCTTCCGACCGGAAAAGATCGATCCATTCCTTTTTTGATACGATGCGCTCAATTTTTTCCCGGGCCTTCAAAGCGGAAAGCAGCTCCATATCTCCAGAGCTGGGCCAATGTACCCCGCAGTACCGGGCCGACCAGTTGGAGGAAACGGCAAGGCCGTCCAGCCCGGAGACATCTATCTCCTCTTTTAAAGGGATCATGCCGCCGGTGCCCACAATGACCGGAGTATAGCCGGAAATTTTGATGAATTTCTCCGCCTCGGCCATGGCCGTCTCGCACATTTTTTCCCAGTCCGCCTGGGAATGGGCTAAATGGCGGTGGCTGAAAAACTGTTGGACATAACTGAGGCATACCAGGTTGGGTTCGTACTGGTCCATGAGATCCAGGGCCGTCCGTGTCACCCATTCATTGGCCTTTTCATCCATATCTCCGGGGTAGGGATTCCAGCTCAGGACCTTGCTGAGCATGGCGGCTGCCGGATGCGATTCTTCCTTCTTCTGTCCGGATTCAAGATCAAACCGGTTCTGCCACTGTCTTGCATCAATAATAGCCAGACTCATACCCCCTCCTTTTCCCGTTTTTCATTCCAGGAAACCTTGGTGCCCAGCATGGCGATGCCGGCCCCGCAGGCAGGGCAGATATTGCCGGGGGCCAGGAATTCGTCGAGCCGGTCCCCGGAGCAGCCCAGGCTGAAGCGTTTGACGGCCACGGCCCCGCATTGGGGGCAGAGGGTGTTCACCCAGTCGGACCCCACAAAATTATGGAAATAAATATAGGGTAACAGCTTTCTCGATGATTCCAGCACCTGGTTCATCCGTTCGATATCCGGGTATTTCATCTCCTTCATCTGGTGTTCAGGCAGAAGCCTGAACACATGCCAGGGAATGTCGGGGTTGATATCACAGATGAATTCCGCAATATCGGGAAGCTCATGGTCGTTGACGTTTTCAATGACGGGGGAGGCAATCTCGATATGGCAATGCTGGGACAGGGTATAGATATTTCTCAGGATGGGGTCGATGCTGTTGACCCCCACGTATTCCTTGTAAAAGGCATTGGAAAAGCCTTTGAGCCCCACATGGACAAAGGAAAAAATCTCGGCCAGCATGAGGGTGGATTCTTCCGTGGTATACCCGTTGGTGAGGCAGCCCATGGGGATGCCCTCTTTTTTGGCATGTTCCGACACCCGCATGAGGCTGGGCAGGGACACGGCCGGTTCATTGACATTAAAAATGATATTGTGGCAGCCCAGTTTCTTGGCCATGGCCGTCAGCTTTTCCCCGGAAAATTCAAACATCACGTCCTGGACCTCGGCCGGGTTCCGGCAGGCGATAAAGGAATTGGAGCAGTACCGGCACCGGAAATTGCAGCCTGCCGTCCCGATGATCATGGACCGTGATCCGGGCCAGGCATGGTAAAAGGGCACGGACTCGATTCGTGAGGGAGAATAGGTGCACCACCGGTCCGGGTAGCGTTCCACGGCCCTGCCCCCTTCATCCGCATACATGCCGCAGAAACTTTTTCCCTTGGTCAGATCGCATCTGTGTTCACAAAAATGACATTTCATAGATTCACCTTTTCATTCATATGGACGGGGTTAAATTTGGGAACTACCACAAACACCCCTTTCCGGGTCATATCACATTCAATATTGTTTCCCAGTACACAGGAAAGCACCTCATCGGTAAGGGTCTTCCCGGTCTCTCCCCTGGCCCTGACCCCGCCTTCATGGATGAGGATCACGTCGTCACAATAATAATGGGTCAGGTTGGGATCATGCAGGGTCACCAGGACCGTCATCTTTCTCTTGCGGGCAAGGCTCTGCATGAGGGCCATGATCTTGTGCTGGTTGGCAAAATCCAGATGGGAATTGGGTTCGTCCAGGAGCATGATGGGCGTGTCCTGGAACAGCCCCCTGGCCAGCATGACGAGCTGGCGTTCTCCGCCGGACAGGGTATTGAAGGCCCGGTCTGCCATGTGGCCGATGCCGGTTTCCGCCATGGCGTCCAGGGCCTTCTGCTTTTCTTTTTCAGACGGTGCGGACCAGGCCTTGATCCTTGCCGCCCCGGCCATGAGGACCATGTCCAGGCAGGAAAAGGTGAAGGGGGAAAAGCTGACCTGGGGGACAACGCTGATCATCCGGGCGATCTTATCCCGGCCCAGGTCCCGGATGTCCCGGCCCAGGACCCTGACCCTGCCTTCCAGGAGGGGCAGAAGCCCGTTGATGCAGCGCAGCAAGGTGGTTTTGCCCGAACCGTTCCGGCCCATGAGGGCGCAGATCCGGCCCGGCGCCACACTCAGGTCGATATGGGAAATCACGGGAATTCCGCCATAGCCGGCGCTGATATTTTCAATACTGAGGTTCATGGGAAAACCTCGCTTTTCCGGCGCTGACCACCAGATACCCCAGAAAAGGGGCGCCGAATATGGATGTGACAATGCTGATGGGGATTTCGGACAGCATGAGGCTCCTGGCCACGGTGTCCATGATCATGAGAAACAGCCCGCCCAAAATCGCCGTCATGGGGATGAGCCTCCGGTGTTCCGACCCTGCCAGATACCTGGCAATATGGGGAACAATGAGCCCGATCCAGGCCACATTCCCTACGGCTGTTACGGAACAGGCCACCATGAGGGTGCTGACCAGCACATAAAAAATCCGCCACCGGGCCACATGGATGCCCATGGACCGGGCATCTTCTTCCCCCTGGGTCATGAGGTTCAGGCGCCAGGAAAAAGCCGTGATCAAAAGAATGCCGGAGAAAAGAAGGGGGACTGCCGCCCGGACCTTGACCCAGGAGGCGGTATTGAAACTGCCCATGGTCCAGAAAATAATCTGGATCAGTTGGTCATAGGGATTGGCCATATACATGATAAAGGAGAGCCCGGCCTGGAAGACGGCGGAAATCACGATCCCGGAAATCACCAGGACCGAAGGAGAACTGTCCCGGCTCAGGGATGCCAGGATATAGGCCAGGGCCACGGCCAGAATGCCGAAGCCAAAGGCGCTGGTCTGGATGACCAGGGCCAGGGGGCTCAAAAACAGGATGACCAGGGCTGCGCCGAAACCGGCCCCCTGGGTCACCCCCAGGATATCCGGGGCCGCCAGGGGGTTCCGGAAAAGGGCCTGGAACACGGCCCCTGCCGTGGATATCCCGGCGCCCACAAAAACGCTTAAAATGATCCTGGGTACCCGGACATTCCAGAAAACCATCATCATGTCCGGCGGCGCAGAAAAAAAACGGTTTTCAACCCCCAGAGGAGCCAGGAGGAGCCCGGCCACCTGGCCCGGGTCAATGGGATACCGGCCCGTACACAGGCAGATGAACAATATCACCGGGAAAACCAGCCCGAATATGACCGGCGTTTTTTTCAAGGGAGCCTGCCTCCCAGTTCTTCAAAACCGTGCCCGGTAAATTGTTTATAAAACGCATTGGCCGTCGCCGTCATATCGATATCCCTGAAAAGATCCGGATACAGGGTTTTAGCGGACCAGACCACTCCCAGGACGCAGTGGGGGGCCGGGTAATCCCACCACCCGATATTGGAGGGAAAGGAAAATATTTTTCTCTCTTTGATGGCGGTGATGGTCCGGAACTGGGGATTTTCAAGAATCTGGTCCCTACCGTAAACATCCAGATAGGAACCCATAAAAATCACCTCCGGGTTCCATTTTGCGATCTGCTCGGGCGATACATCGGCCCAGAATCCACTGAGTTCCTTGGCCACATTGACGGCGCCGGAAAGCTCCAGAATCCGGGTTTGAAGCATATTGCCCGTGGCAACGGAATAGATGCTCCGGGGTCCTGCAAACAGGACACGAACGGGTTTTTCTACCCGGCCTTTCAGACGGTTTTGCACCATGTCCACCAGGCCTTGGCAGGCCTTAATATAGGTTTCCCCCTTTTCCTTGCAGTCCAGGACATCGGAGATGAGACGGATGGCCGCATAACTTTCTTCCAGGGTTTCTCCTTTGACGGCCACCACCGGGATGCCGGCATTTTCAAACCGGCCCATCTCGGTGGTATCCATGGAGGCATAGGCAAAAATCAATTCGGGATTCAGGCTGACAATGCCTTCCACATTATAATTATGGCCCTGGACCATATCGGGAAGGTTTGCAAAGGCGGGATCGATTTTTTCCAGGGCCTTGGCTTCAAGGCCATAGATACTGCGTTCGACCAAAAGGTGCTGCATGTTCAGGCTATAGACAATTTTCCCGCCGAAATGGTGGAGGGCGGCAATTTTTTCCGGATGCCGGGGAATTTCCACCTTTCTTCCCAGTTGATCGGTAATGGTTCGGGTTTGGGCCTTTTCCTTTGAAAGAACATCACATCCTGAAACAACAAGGATCAGAAGGCTTCCAAGAATCAGGAAACATCCAAAAGCCAAAAAGCCGGGCCGGGGTTTCATTGGACCTCCCAGTACACCAGGGCCGACCGGTTTCCCGCAGGCCAGACATATTTTCCCTTTTCAAGGGTTAAATTTTTCTCCAGCAATTCCGTCAGGAAAGCATCATATTCGTTATTGTCTGCAAGACCCAGGCGGTTTTTGATTTCATCTAGGGCTTCTTCAAAGGAATTGCTGGCCCAGCCGGGCCAGGTCCCGTCGGCCTCCATGACCACATCCGGGTAGATGTCCATACCCAGGAGAAGGTTATAGGCAATCTGGAAATTGGGGCTGTCATAGGGCTGGCCCAGGATCTTTTTTGCCGCAACGGCCATGACGGCCCCGGCCAGGGGGGCGCGCATGACCAGAATACAGGCCTTCCGGGCCACGGCAGCCATCTTTTCCACAAAGGCTTTAAAATCCCCCACCCCATACATGGAATGGGAGGCCAGGATATAATCATGGGGTTCTGCATCATCCTCGGGCCAGTTCCCCGTCACCAAATCCACGTTGATAATCCTTTGTTTTTGGATTTTTTCTTTCAGCACCGCCTGCATGGCTAAGGAGGGTTCAAAGGCCGTTACCCTGGAGGCATAGGGGGCCGCCAGGAGTGACCATTTTCCGGTGCCGGCACCGATGTCCAGCAGACTTGAGCCTGGATTGTCCATTAATTTTTGAATCAGAAAAGTTCTGGATGAATCGGGCTTGGCCCAGCGTTCATCCACCATTTTATCAAAATCCTTGGCCTTGTGTTTCCAGAAATCCTCCCCCTTGTCTTCCTTTTTCCGGGCAAAGGCTTTGTTCTGCATCCCGAAAAGGTCTTTCCATAATTTTGCCCAGTCCGTGAGTCGTTCCATATTTTACCTCGCTGTTTACATTGTCCGCACAAAGGGGCCACGGTCCGTATGAACCACTTCAACGCCGCCGCCATAGGTTTTTGTCAATAAATCTTCGGTCAGGACCGTTTCAGGCTTGCCAAAGGCCACGAGTTCCCCTTTTTTCACCAGCATGATCCCATGGGCAACGGCTGCGGCCGCATTTGGGTCATGGGTGGTAAACACCACGGTCCGGCCCCGGTCTGCAATGGTTTTCATGAGATTCAGCATCCGCCGTGTATTCATCAGATCCAGGTGGGAGCAAGGTTCATCCAAAAGCAGGATCTCCGGGGCCTGGGCCAGGGCCCGGGCCACATGGGCCAGTTGTTTTTCCCCGCTGCTGAGCCGGGTAACAGCCTTTTGGGCCAGGTGGCTCATGCCCACGGTGTCAAGGGCTGTTCGCACCGCCTCCCGGTCTTGGGGACCCGGCATGGCCAGGAGCCCCAGATGAGGCGCCCTGCCCAGAAGCACATATTCTTCTACACTCAGATCAAAAGGGATGGTTTCATTCTGGGACACCAGGCCCATGAGCTGCTTGATCCTTCCGGCCTTATATCCGGCCCGTGGTGTTTCAAAAAACCGGATATCGCCCTGGTCCGGGGTGTAAAGCCCCAGGAGAAGGCGCAACAGGGTGGTCTTGCCCACCCCGTTGGCCCCCAGCACCGCCGTCACCGTACCCGCAAAAAGACTGAATGCCATGTTGAAAATCACCGGAGGCCCCTGTCTATCATAGGAAAAGCTTAAATTTTCGATACTGACCGCAGTTTTCATCTCATCCCCTTTTCAAGGCAAATTGCCGGTTCATTAACAGGGCCAGGAAGAGCCCGGCCCCGATAAAGGAGGTCAGGATTCCCAGGGGGATCTCGCCTGAAAGAAGGGTTCTGGACATATCATCACAGAACAGAAGAAAAAACCCGCCCAAAAGGAGGGACACGGGCAGGGTCGTCTGTGCGTCGGACCCGCAGAGCCGCCGGGCCATATGGGGGACGATGAGCCCCACCCATCCCACCTGCCCGGTCTTACAGACCACGGCGGAGGTGGCCAGGACCGCCGCCAGGAGCAGCAGGAGTCTTTCAAGGGAGGCGTTGGCCACAAGGGAAAAAATGGTTTCATCCTGCATGGATAAAAGATTCAGCCGCCACCGGAAAAGGTATATCACCAGAAGGCAGGGAAGGCAGACGGCCGCGACTTGCAGGGTATCGGACCAGGTAATGCCCCAGAGCCCGCCCAGGAGCCAGAAGGTCAGTTCCGGTAATTCCCGCAAGGGATCAGCCAGGTATTTTAAAAGCCCGGTGCCGGAAGCAAACATGGCGGACACGGCAATGCCGGAAAGAAGGAGCCTCAGCACCCAGTCCCCGAATCTGATCCGGGTGGCGATGAACCAGGAAAGGCCCAGGCCGGAAAAGGCGAACAGGGCCGCAGCCCCCTGGATGGCCGAGATGCTCCCGCCCAGGATCACGATCCCCAGGGACGCGCCAAAGGCCGCACCGCCGGAAACCCCCAGGAAACCTGCATCCACCAAGGGGTTTCGAAATATCATCTGGAACACCGTCCCGGAAGCGGCCAGAACCATGCCGGCCATAAAAGCCATGATGATGCGCGGTATCCGGATGTCCAGGATCACCTGCCGCACCAGGGAATCTCCCATTATGTCCGAAAAGCGGGTGACAAAGGGTGACGGATATCGGCCCAGAAATACGGACCCCAGGAGAAGAATCAGGGTAAACACCAGCACCGGAAACATTTTTATTTTGCCTGATCCCATATTATTCCCATACCGGCATAAGGTGTTTTTCAATAATGGCTTCATCCAGTCCGTACAATACCCTGTAAAATTCTTTTACGGTTTGGTTCATGTCCAGGATCTCCCGACCGGATGCAGCCGGGTCTGAAGTATTGGGGCCGAACCTGTCCGGATAGGTCATTTTGGCCATCCACAGGGCGCCCAGGATCCACCTCGGGCTGGCCGAGTCCCAGCCGTAAATGTCCTGGGGAAAGAGATGCAGGTCTTTTTTCTGCACGGCCTTGAGCATCCTCCATTTTGAATCCCCATAAAGGCCTTTGACGACCTCGAGACCCTGGAGTTGATACCAGACAATGAGAAATATCTTATCCGGGTTCCAGGCGGCCACCTGTTCAAACCCCGTGATCTGCCAGCCGTCCCGGACGGTCAGGGAATCCAGCCAGACCGGGTTCCCGCCGGATATCAACGCCTGCCGGGTCTGGAACCATCCCATGGCCGGAACATTCAGGGACAGGATATTTCCCCGGTTATTGTATTCCAGGACCAGGACCCCTGGTTTTTTACCAGGGGCCAGGCTTCCGGTCTTTTCCCGGATCAGGGAAAGCTTGTCCTGGTAATACCGGATCAGCTCTTCGGACCGTTTCGTATTCCCCAACACCTTGCCTAAATTTTCAAGATCCTTTAAAAACATGTCCGGCGTCTCCGCACCCACATGCAGGACCGGAATCCCCAGGATTTTGAGAGATCTGGAAAGGCCCGTCTCAACCGTGGATTTGGTGATGACCAGATCCGGTTTCAGGGCTGCCACGGATTCAGGGCCGGGATTGGAATCCAGGGTCTGCTTAAGGGAAATTTCCGGGTCCACCAGGTCTAAGAATTCATCGCTTTTTTTGACCTTGACCTCAAAGCCTTTGAGGCGGTCTTTGGTTTCTTCAAACAGATAGAGCATGTGAAGGGGAATAAAGGGGGCCGCACCCACCACCACCAGCCGTTCCGGCAATCGGTCAAATACATGGGGCTTTCCCGCCGCATCCGTCAGGGAGACAGCGGCGGAAGTATTGGAAACAGATACCATTCCGGACACCAGGAGGAGAAATATCAGTTTTCGGATGAGGGTCATGGATTTTCTCCCCTGCTTTCATTTTTTTTTAACACCGGCACGCAGATTTTCCGGTTGATCCCGTCCAGAACCTCAATGACCCGGATATGGATCCCGTAGGTGGAAAAAAGGACTTCCTCGGTCAGGACCTGGTCCGGCTTTCCCGAGACCGCCATGGACCGGTTCTTGAGGATGCCGACCTGGTCTGCGTGCAAAAAGGCGTGGTCCGGAAAATGGGAGGCCATGATGATGGTGATGCCGTCCCTGGACAGGCTGCCCACTTTTTCCAGGATTTTCACCTGGTTGCCCAGATCCAGGTGGGAGGTGGGCTCATCCAGGAGCAGGATCCGGGGGGACTGAGTCAGGGCCCTGGCGATGAGGACCAGTTGCCATTCCCCGCCGGACAGGCGGTTACAGGGCCGCCGGGCCAGATGGCCAATGCCGATTTTTTCCATGGACTCCAGGGCCTTGCCCCTGTCCTGTTTTGAAGGGGAAGAGATCATGCTGATCCGGGAGGCCCTTCCCATGACCACGATTTCTTCCACGGTAAAGGGGAAGGCGGAAACCAGGCTCTGGGGGACATATCCCAGTTTCCCGGCGATCTTGGCCGGACTCATGGCGTTCAGATTTTCTCCGTCAATGGCCACGCTGCCCGAGGCCGGGGTCAGCACCCGTGAAATACATTTGAGCAGGGTTGATTTTCCAGAGCCGTTGGGTCCCAGAAGACAGAAGACCTCCCCCGGCTCCAGGCTGAAATGGATATCTGAAAAAATTGAGTCTTCCTTTTTGTCCGTGTACCCGAAGGAAAGATCCCTTATGTCCACCCGGCCGGCCATGGTTCAGGACGCCTTCTGGCTTTTTCTGAGCAAAAAGGCAAAGACCGGGGCCCCGAAAACCGCCGTCAGGATGCCGATGGGGATTTCCGTGGTCAGGGCCGTCCTGGCGATGGTATCCACGGCCACCAGATAGGCGGCCCCGATGACCATGGAAATGGGAAGCAGGTATTTGTGGTCCGGCCCCACGATGAGCCGCCCGATATGGGGGATCATGATGCCGATCCAGCCGATGATCCCGCTGATGCAGACGGCCGATGCCGTTGCAATGGTGGCGCTGAGAATGATGACGGCCTTTAAGGCCTCGGTATTGATGCCCAGGGACCGGGCGTCTTCTTCGCCCATGGACAAAAGGTTGATCCGCCACCGGACCAGGAGCAGCACGGCCATGCAGGCCAGGAATATGGGCAGGGTGATCAAAAGATTTTTAAAAGAGACATGGTTCAATGATCCCAGGAGCCAGAACACAATGGCCGGCATCTTGTTCATGGGGTCGGCCATGTATTTCAGCAGCGAGGTCAGGGCCGAGAACAGGGAGCCCACCACAATGCCGGACAGGACCAGCATGAGCACCGGGGTCATCTTATAGACCCGGGACAGGGCATAGGTCATGGCCACGGAGGCCAGGCCGAATAAAAATGAAATAAGATGGATCATCCAGATATTGTCAAAGAAAAGAATGGCCAGGGCTGCGCCGAACCCGGCTCCGGCCGCCACCCCCAGGATATGGGGGCTCACCAGGGGATTCTGGAAAACACCCTGGAAGGAGGCGCCGGATATGGAAAGAGCCGCACCCACCAGGAGTCCGGCCAGGATCCGGGGCAGTCTCACATCCATGACCACGGAATAGGTGGTCTCGGACCAGTCCGGTTCCAGGGACAGGACCGGCGAAAACAGAATCTTCAAGGTCTGGAGAAACGGGATGGTCACCCGGCCCAGGCACAGGGAGGCCAGCACCACCAGGACAAGAACAACCATAAAAATCCTGATCCAGGTCTCGGGGGAGAACCGGTTGGACCTTCCCTGGATATGCATGGGTTTATCCTTTATGGCTGATCCCCTTCATCATTTTCATTTCATAGACACCGGAGAGGATGTCCCTGACCTGGGCTTCACTCAGGTCAAACCCGATGATCTCTTTGTAAAATTCCTTGACCAGGCAGTTTACGCAAAGGTCCTGAAACCTTTCCGGATAGGCTGTGGAAGCCAACCACAAGGGAAAGATGACGGCCGACTCGGCTGTGGGACGGTTGAAAATAAAAATCCCGGCCGGCTGGAAATAGATCTGTTTATCCCGGACCGCCTTGATTTTTTCCCATTGGGGGTCTTCGGATAAATCCTCCGGATTGCCGGAGTTGATGACCAGGATATCCGGGTTCCAGTCCAGGACCTGTTCCATGGAAACCTCTCCCAATCCTGAATGAAGACCGGTCTGGGTCCCCAGGGTGGTCACGGTTTCTGCGGCATTCAGGCATCCGGCCAATTCAATATGCTCCTGCATAAAGGTGTCCCCTCCCAGGGTCACCAGGTGGCTGGGATTATACCCCTGAAAGACTTTTTTCTTCATGTTTTCCGGAATATCCTTGGTCCTTTCCCTGACCAGACCCGTGATCCTGTCCAGGAAAGCCGCATATTTTTCCGCCCGGTCCGGGGTATTGAACACATAGGCGTAAAACCGGATTTCTTTTTTGATATCCACCAACCCCTCGCCCATGCTGTCTTCCAGAATAGCCACCGGGATCCGGGTCTTTTCAAGGACGATGCCGCCGTCAATATCTCCTGCAACGGCAATGTCCGGATTTGAGCTGATAAGTTCTTCAATATTGATGCTGCCGGAAGTGGTCCTGGGCCCCGGCAGATCCGCGATCCGGGGATACATTTCCCTGACCAGGGTGGACATTTTCAGGGTGTTGGTGACGGCGCAAAGCCTGTCCTGGACGCCCAGGATAAAGGCAATCTGGCCCGTGGGTCCGCCCAGGAGAGCGATCCGTTTCAACGGGTCCGTCACCTCAATGGTCCGTCCCTTCATATCGGTGAGGGTCCGGGTCTTGCCCTGGACCCCGGCTTGTTTGGATTCGTGGACCAAATACACCCGGATCAGAAAAGCAAAGGCCAAGATACCGAGGCCGGCCCATAAAATTCTTGATTTTGTCATGTTCAATGCCTTCAATATTCCGGGACAAAAGGATCATTTTTTCTCCTGCTGCCCCGGAATATACCGTCTGCTTCCTGTTTCGGGGTTAAAAACTCAGCTTCATGCCCACCAGAAAGCTTCTGCCCGGATAGGGCCCATGGCCTTCTTCATAGTTTTCATCAAAGATATTTTTAAATTCCAGAAAAACCGAAGTATCCAGGCTTTCAGAAAATTTTACAGCCTGGGTCAGTTTTGCATTGCAGACCCAGAAATCATCCATTTCAAACACGTTGTTGGTGGTGATATATTCGATCTGTTCACTGGTATAAACTGCCTGGAAAGCCGCGGTCAAGCCGAAATCAAAGGCATACCGTGCATCAAATGTAAATTTTTCTTCAGGAACATAGGCTGAATCCAGGAACGGGCTGGAACTGTTTGCTCTGTCCTGAGAAGATAAGCGGGTATATCCAAAACCAAAATCAAGATTCCATGGTGTTACAATGTCCAACTGGGTTTCGATCCCCTTGATTTCGCTCTCCCCTTTATTGAGATATTGCCAGTTGCCGGCTATCCTCTCACGGGTAATCCTGTCTTCAACATCGTTAAAAAATGCCGCCACAGACAAATCAACGGCCTTACCAAAACCTTTCTTTACACCGATTTCATATGCAATGGTCTTTTGGGGTTTCAAGCTGCTGTCCCCGCCGGCAAGGGTGCTGTAAAGCTCCTGCATCTGGGGAAACCGGGTTTTCTTACCAACAGAGGCATAAAGGTTAAAATCTTCGGTCACATCATAAGAGAGTCCTGCCTGGGGATTCCAGGTTTCAACATTATCACGGGTCAGTCCGCCATAGGCCTCGACCGGATCATGGACATCAAAACTCACTCCGGCATTCAGGGTCAGCCGTTTGAAAAGCCGGACCTCATCCTCAATGCCGAAAGAATAGATATCAACTTCGTATTCCTCCTGAGGCCGATATCCTACTGGAAGGAAAGGCGCCGAGATGACGGACCGGGTTGTTGCATCATAATAATCCTGCTGCCTGTGGTTATCTTTCATATAACTGGCCCCCATCTTCAAGAGGCTCACATCCCCGAAATCAAGATATACCTGGGCTTCGCCGCCCAGGGTATAATCATCATAGGAGCTTCTTTCAAACCATTTTGCATTGGTTGTATGGCTTGCATCCCAGCTCACATCTTCAAGAGTATCGGTATGGTCCACATAATAGACCCTGCCTTTGACGGATACGACATCGGTGAGGCCATGCTCTCCGGCCAAACTTATATGCCACTGGGTCCAGTCGGTGTATTCCCAATACCGCTTGAATTCAGTGGGGCAGCCTTTTTCGTTTTCATGATAGTCAAAGGCCAGATAAATTTTTGAGTCCGCATCATATTCATAACCGATTTTTGCATTCAGCGTATTTTTTGTAAAATAGCTTAAATCCCTTATTCCGCCGTCTTCATTATAATCGGTTCCGATACCGTTCCGGGTATTATTGGGATCGAAATCGTCCGACAGATCAAAACCGTCAGTGGTTCTGTGGCTTGCGCTGATCCAGTAATTAAAATTTTTGACCGTTGCCCCATGATTAACACTGTAATTCTGGGTATTGTTTTCACCAAAAGAGGTGGTCACGCTGGTATAGGGTTTTTCACCGCCTTTTTTGGTAATGATATTAATAACGCCACCCATGGTGTTCGGGCCATAAAGCACGGAAGAGGCACCTTTGATAACCTTGATCTTGGCAATGGAATCCACGGGGATCTGATCCAAATCCAGAGAACCGAAATACGCTTCGTGAGCAGGCACACCATCAATGAGGACCCTGACGTCTCGTTGATCAAACCCTCTGAGTTTCAGAGTGGCCTGGCCTTTGCCGCCGGTCTGGATATCAATGCCCGGAATCAGTTCAAGCGCTTCGGCTACCGTCTGTACTCCCTGCATTTCAATATCCTCACTCGATATCGTATCAGTGGTGGTGATACTGTTGATTTCATCCCCCTTGTCCATGATCAGCACATCGCCCAGATCAAAAACCTGGCCCTGCTGTTTCTCTTCTTCCGCAGACACAAGACAGACAGGAACAACCATTAAAAAAAACAAGACTAACAAGAATTTCCCAATCGCTTTCATAACAGCTTCTCCACAATAAAAAATAAATTCCGGACCCTGATACATCGCCATGACGGCCTTGCATCCCTACCCAAAAACCTGGCTATTGTTTATTTACATTGTAGCTTCTTGTCAACACTTTTAGTCTGTATTAGTCTGTATTACCAATATATTTTTATAATTACAAAAAATACTTACCACTATCAACCAATTATAACTGAAATATTGAAATAATTATGTTTGGAGGAGGATGAGGTAGGGGGAGCTCCATCATACTCATCATCTTCGGATTGATGATTACATAAAGGGCTGGCGTTTATCAATGACCCCGGACAGGCCGGATCTGTCGCATGGACCCCTTTTCGCAGCTTCACCAGTTGTTTTGTATTGACGATGTCAAGCCCGCTGACCATTGTCTTCTGGAGCGGTATATTTTCCGCAAAGGCCCTTGAAAAAAATTATAAAAAGCAACAATTGGTGATCTTTGGAATTGGCACCGGTTTGTCCACCTTTCTTTTTTTATCATTCAGCATGATGATTCTGTCGTTATTAAGATCCAACATACCGGGCCTGATGGTGCAGGTTTTAAACTGTATTGTGGGTGTTGTGTTAATCTATTATGGCATCACCAGAACGATCTCTCTGTTCTTAAAATTACCAAACAAAAAAATATTGTCATAATTTATCTGTATGGGGTAATATTCCTTCAGGACAAAAAATACGGGAGACAATCATGGCAAAACTGATTAAAGAACAGGACGAAAAGGGCAGATTGCATATCGACACCCCCCTGATGGGTGAATCCCTTGTAAGCAAAGAGTTTTTAAAAACCACCGAATCCAAGGAATATTTCCGGATGCACCCGGACATCAATGTTCTGAAGATTGGGGGGCAGAGCATCATGGACAGGGGCGCCAAAGCCATATTCCCCATTGTAGATGAGTTGATAAAACTCAAGGACGAATACAAACTGCTGTTGATGACCGGAGGGGGAACCCGGGCAAGGCATGTATACAATATCGGCGTGGATCTGGGAATGCCTACGGGTGTTCTATCAAAACTAGGGGATAAGGTTTCCTGGCAGAATGCGGAAATGCTGTCTGTCCTTCTGGCAAAACACGGGGGTGTAAAAATCGGGCACGGAGACAATCTGGAGCAATTGACCATGTTTTGCAAAGAAGGCTATCTTCCCATTACCACGGGTATCCCGCCATATGGGTTTTTTGAACACCCGGCGGAATTCGGCTCCATTCCACCCCATCGAACCGATTGCGGCGCTTTTCTTCTGGCGGAAAACATTGGCGCAAAATCCCTGATTTATCTGAAAGATGAAAAAGGACTTTTTGAGGATGATCCGAAAAAGAAAGGAAAAAAAGGCCGGGATTTAAAATTTTACGATAAAATCTCTGTGGCGGAATTAATCAAGCTGGATCTTGATGATTTGATCATAGAGCGCCCTATTCTAAAAATGCTTCAGCATTCAAAATGCCTGAAAGAACTCCAGATCATAGATGCCCTCCACCACCCTGAACTGATCCGGGATGCCTTGGACGGAAAACATGTCGGAACCATTATTCATAAATAACGAGGCAGACTCCGGCGCGAAAAACCGCGCCGGAGTCAATGGGTTAAGCCTTGCCTGAGCCGTCTTTATTGCCGGACCCGTGGGTCGGCAGGAAAACGACCTGGGCTCCTGATTCTTTAACAATGATGTCAAGCTCCACTTTTCTGATGTGTTTTGCATAGAGCTTGATATCGTTCCCGCTGACACCCACAATCCGAAGTCTGGGTTTCTTTTCTCCTTCTTCAATTTTTCGTCTTTCTCTTACAAATATTTTGCTCATGGTATCCTCCTCTTGTTGAATGGGTAAATATTGTATATATTTGGGGAATAGGATCAACAGAAGAATATATCCTTAAAGGATATATGTCAAGGATTTAATATATGAATGATAAAAAACACGGCAAACCCGGATCAGGCCGGCAGGAAAGATATCTTCAGGCATCCATCCTGTTGGGATTAATTTCAAAATCATCCTATGGATATGAGCTGATCAGCAATATTCAATCCTATGGATTTATTGAGGGAGATGCCCCGCCAGGAATGATTTACCGGCATTTGCGTCAAATGGAAGAAGACAATCTGGTTCAATCCCAATGGGAAACAAAAGAAGCCGGGGCTGCAAAACGAATTTACACGATTACGGAGGAAGGCAGGGAAGTCTTGGCCTTCTGGGTAAAATTTATGGCCGGCAAAGCTGAAAAATTAAACCGGTTTGTCCGGATGTATCATGATGTAAAACCGGCAAAATAAACCGGGGTTAAACGCGGGGGTATCATGGATAACGGGATATTGACTTTTTGCCTGAATGTCGGAGACTTTGCCGTCAACACCTATGTCCTGGCCTGCCCTAAAACCCGGGAAGGAGTGATCATTGATCCCGGCGGAGAAGATAAAAATCAGATCCTTCCCCGGTATATCATCAATACCCACGGGCACCGGGACCATGATTACGGGACCCCCCCCTTTTCAACCATAGGCCGGGAGATGGAAGAAAATATTTATATCACGAATTTTATGTGATTCTTTCCATCCATATACCGGTAATTGGATGTGGGGATTCCTTTTTCATTCTCATGATAGACCCTGATGCATTGCAACGACGGCCATGCATCCCTACCCAAAAACCTGGCTATTTTTTATTTATATTATAGCTTCTTGTGAATAAATAATTGTTATAAGAATAATAAAATATTTAAACAGAAATAATTAACCAATTATAACTATTTATAACCTACAATTTAAAAAGATGTCTCTGGGACTAAAAAAAGTTTCCGCCTTTCGCCCGACCTTCCGGATATCCATATCATAAAGGGTGGAGATGTTTTCTTCGGTCATGACCTTCTCCTTAACCCCCTTGGCCATGACCCGTCCGTCTTTGATCATGATGACGTCATCGGCGAACATGGCGGCCAGATTGGGATCATGCATGGCCGCCACCACGCTGATGCCCTTTTCCCTGCAAAGCCGGCCCATGGAGGATAAAAGATGGTGCTGGTGGTTGAAGTCCAGGTGGTTGGTGGGTTCGTCCAGGAGCATGATGGGTGCGGCCTGGGCAAGGCAGCGGGCCAGAAGGACAATCTGCCGCTCCCCGCCGGATATCCGGTTGAAATTCCGAAGGGAAAGGTCTTGGGCATTTAATTGCCGCAGCGCCTTCTCAGCAATTGCATAGTCTTTTTCACCGGGCCGGGCCGCCATCTTCAGAAACGGGGCCCGGCCCATGACCACCACATCCAGGACCCGGTAGGGAAAGATATCGATCTGCTCCTGGGGCAGAAGGCTGATGGTCCTGGCGATATCATTCCGGCCAAAGGAAGCCATATCTCTGCCCTGGACCAGAATTCGGCCCGATAAAGGGTTCAATATGTGGTTGAGGCAATGGATGAGGGTGGTTTTCCCGGACCCATTCCGGCCCAGGATGGCGCAGAATCTACCCGGCAGCGCCTGGAAGGATATATGCGCAAAAACGATTTTATTCCTGTATTGAAATTTGAGGTCAATGCATTCCAGCATCAGATCCATCCGCTGCTCCGGTTCCTGAACATGAACCAGGCAAACACCGGGGCCCCGGTCAGGGCCGTGATGATGCCCACGGGAATCTCGGCCGAAGAAAGCGTTCGGGCAAGGGAATCCGCAAGCAACAGGAAGATCCCGCCCAGGAGCGCAGACACGGGGATCATCCGTTCATGCTCGGGTCCTGCCAGGGTTCTGGCCAGATGGGGAATGACAAGGCCGATCCAGGCGATCTGGCCGCAGGTGGCCACACAAACGGCCACCATAAAGGAGCTTGCCGCGATCAGGATGACCCGGAAAAAAGAAGGGTTCATGCCCAGGGACCGGGCCTGGATATCTCCCATGGACAGGATATTGAGCCTGAACCCCAGAAGGATGAACAAAAATATCCCTGCCGCGGCAAAAGGGGCCAGGACCAGGACATTGTCCCAGGTGATGCGGCTTAAACTCCCCATGACCCAGTAAATAATACTCGGCAATTCATCATAGGGATCTGAAAAATATTTCACCACCATGAGCAGGGCATTAAAAAAAGACATGACCACCATACCGGCCAGAACCAGAATGATGACCGGTTTGATGGAAATGACCCTTGCCAGGCCCATGCTCAGGGCAACGGCCATAAGGCCAAAGCCGAAGGACAGAAAATGGACAAGATACATGGAGTTAAAGGGAAGAACAAGGCCCAGGGCAGCGCCAAAGGTGCATCCGGCTGAAACTCCCAGGATGTCCGGGGAAACCAGGGGATTCCTGAACAGGGCCTGGTACACGGCACCGGTGACGGCAAGACTTGACCCTGCGAGAACGGCCATGAGGCACCGGGGCAGCCGAACCCACAGGAAAACCAGGTCCTTTGACATGAGAGCGCCTTCCGGGTTCTGAAAAAAATTTGAGGCCATGCGGATCATATCTGAAAAGCGGATAGGGACCCGGCCCGAGGAAACGGACAGGATAAAGGACACCATCAGAACCGCCGTAAGCAGGAGGACGAGACTTCGGGTCGACAGGGGGTGCCTCATTTAATCCAGCCTGTCATTGAGGGTGCCGCCCATTTCGCTCATGGTCTTGCCGAACAGGTTTTGATAAAATTCGTCGGCCTTATCCTTCATCTCAATATCGGAAAACATTTCCGGGTAAGCCTTCTGAGCGACCCATAGACTTGCAAGAACCGACAGGGGAGAAGGATAATCCCAGGGGGCAAGGCTTGAGGGGCAGCGGTAAACCGCTTTTGTTGAAACGGCCCGGATCTCCTGCAAGGCTTTGTCAAAAAGCCGTTCCGTCTCCCCTTTTTTCAAATACTGGGACAGCACCATGATATCCGGATTCCATTGGACCAATTGCTCGGGGGAAATGTCCTGGAAATACCCGGTCAATCCGCCTGATACGTTTTTAACGCCGGCCAGGTTGAAAATCTCATGTTGAACCATATGGGCGGTTGTGGTGCTGAAAAGCCCCAGGGCAGAGGCAAAATATCCGGTTTTCCGTTCTTTTTCATCCAGGGCGCCCACCCGTTGGGCCACAAAATCCGTCACCCCATCCATCTGATCTTCCACATACCGGCTTTTTCCGGGAACACCGGCGGCTTCGGCAATCACCCGCAGGGTTTGTTTTATGGTTTCAAAGGTTTCCGGCAGAATGATAATGGAAGGGATATTCATGGCGGCCAGCCGGTCCGCAAGGAAAAGACCCTCTTTCTGGGAATAGAGGATCACCAGATCCGGTTTCAGGGACACCAGGGTTTCAAAATTAATCCCCATGGATTTGGTCCCCACTCCGGCCACATCGGCAATACCGGGAAATACGGCCAGATGCAGGGGATCCTGCCGTGAAGAAGTGTCCACCCCGACGAGCTTATGGGCAAGGCCCAGGGAGAACACGCACAGGCTGGCCGGTTTGAAGGTCGTCACAATCCGGTTCACCGGATCTTTGATGACCACCCTTCGGCCGGCCATATCCGTGAGGGTCCGGGTGCCGTCATCCCCTGCAAGACCAAAATCCGGGGAAAACAAAAACACCGCAGTCAAAAGTAATAAAGCAAACCGGCAAATCCGTTGCACGTTCAGTCTGTTGGGTTTCATAGGGGTCCGTGTCATATCGTTTTTCAGGCCAATTCAAACAGGATGCTGACCCGCATGGTGACGGGTGTTTTGAAAAGAAAAGCAGGAGGCCTGGGAAAAGGGGATGCCTTTTTGATGGCCTCAACGGCAGCCTCATCCAGGTTTTTATGCCGGGAGCTTTTCAGGATTTTGATATCGGACAGGGTTCCGTCGTTTAACAGGACAAATTCAATATGGACCCTTCCCTCGATATGGGCGGACTTGGCGGATTCCGGATATTCTTTAAAGCGTTGGATCCGGAGGTTCAGCATTTCAAAATATTCTTTGGCATTGGTAAATTGGACCCGGCCTTCGGCATTCCCCGTATTGAGCCCGGCCATCCGTGAGCCTGAGCCGGAAAACCCTGAAATATCCATTTTGTCCGGCAGTTGGGGAAGGTTCAGCACATCCTGGGAATCCGGTTTGGGTGTCTCATCCATCTGAATTTTCGGCGCCTGGAAATCTCTGACCGGGTCGGTCTTGACCTCGGCGACCCGGATATCGGTCCGGCGGATCCGTGGGGTCGGGATCACGCGGATATCGGGTTTGGAACTCTGGTCCAGGGACAATTCAATATAGGACAGGGCCTTACTCTGATAAATCCCGGTTGTATGCAGGATGATCAGAATATGAGCCGCCAGTGAAACCAGGATGAATCCCTGGAGCAGCCGGTTGGAGGATCTTTTTCCCGTCATGGTCTTACTAAAGTCCTTTTTCCGTGGCCAGGCTGAGCCGGGATGCTCCGGCAGCCTTTGCAATGTCCATGACCTTGACCGCCTTGTTCAGGATCACGGTTTTGTCGGCCTTGATAATCACCAGCCTGTCCTTGTCCTTGCCGATCATGTCCTTGATCCGGGTATACAACTGGTCCAGGGGAACTTCCTTATCCGCCATATAGGCCCTGCCCTCCTCATCCACGGTTACCGTGATCTCCTGTTTGATCTGGGGGGCCGAGGCCTTGGCATCGGGCAATTTGATGGTGATGCCCTCTTCCACAAGAAAATTAGTGGTCAACAGAAAATAAATCAGCAGCAGAAACACAATATCAATCAGAGAAGTCAGGGGAGACTGCATCTGGTAACGGTCTTTATGCCGTTTAAGGGAAAGCATATCAGGCCGCCTTTTTGGCAATGGCTTTCAGGAAAAGAACCGAACCGTTTTGAAGCCTTGCCTCGTATTGATCCACCTTTGACAGGAGGTAGCTGTGGGCCACCATGGTCGGCAGGGCCACCACAAGACCCAGGGCCGTCGTCAGCATGGCTTCCCAGATACCGCCGGCCAGGACGGCGGCATTGACTTTGCCCCCCATCTCCTGGATCACCATAAAGGCTTTAATCATGCCCAGAATGGTTCCCAACAGGCCCAGCAAAGGGGCGATATTGCCGATGGTGGCCAGGGCCTGAATATAGGAGGACAGATCCCTGACCTCATTTTCAGTTGCATTTACAATTACGGATTCAAGCATCTCATTGTCCAGATCTTTGGCTTCTATGGCCTTTTCAAGAACCCTTCCCATGGGAGAATCGCTCTGTTTTGAGGCCTTTAAAGCGGCTTCCTCATCCCCTTCCTTCATTAATTTTGCCACTTTAATTTCTATATCTTTTCCCCGGCTGCGGTTAATGGTAAAACGGACCATCCGTTCACAAAAGATAGCAACAACCAGGACGGAACAAAACACAATCGGAACAACCAGGATTCCACCTTTTGATAATATTTCCAGCATACCTTCCTCCACATGACTAACTGTCTTTTTCTGTGTTTCCAACAATATCCGTAAAATCAGGCGTCCCGTCAAAATCAAGGTCCTTTGACCGTTTTACGAGCGCCTCAATGTCATCATACTCTTCCCACAGGTCGGGCTTTCCGTCGAAATTGGTATCTTCCTCCACGGTTTTTAATTTTCCGTTTTCATAGACATACCAGATCTCGGTTTTCCCATCCTGATTCTTATCTTCCTCTCCCCGGAGAAGAACTTCCCCTTTATCATAAAACCAGGTCAGCGCTGTTTTCCCGGCTTTTTTCTCTTCAACCCGTTCAAGGTCCCCTTTTGGATTAAACACCTCAACCAGGTCCATGACCCCATCGCCATCTTCATCGATTTCTTTTTGTCTTAAGACCGTATCCTTATAATAGGAGCGGACATCAGGGATTTTGTCCCCATCGGAATCCAAAGCGACAATGGTGGTCCATGCCGGATTATCATAGACCTGGGTGCTCTCAAAATACCCGTCAAAATCGGCATCGCTGATCAGGCGTTTCTTTTCCTGGTTCCCATTAAAAAAAACCTCCATATCCATCTTGCCGTCCTGGTTCCGGTCGATGAGGGTCTTTGTTATTCGATTGTTTTCCAGCAGGGAAACGGTTTCAAAGAATTCATCATCATTAGCGTCGGATTCCATTTTATAAAGACTGCCGGCCCGGTAATGCCGGGTCCGGTCCGGCTTTGCGTTCTCATTTGTATCTTCACGGGTTTTTAAAACCTCGCCTTTGTCATCAAACTCGGCAAAATAATCGATTTTCCCGTCAAAATTCGTGTCTTTTTCCTGGGTTTTGGGAAGACCCTTCACGAAAACGGTAAGCGTATCAAACCGGCCGTCAAAATTACTGTCTTTTTTTTGCTCCGAGGCCGTTCCCTTTTTAAACAGGGTGATATCATCGGGTTTGCCGTCCTCGTTTCTGTCCCTTTCCTGGGAAACGATCTCCCCCTTTTCAAAAGACACCGTAATCCGGTATCGTTCTTTGGCATAGGGGTCTTTATAAAGCTTTTCAAGTTCTCCTGCGGCGTTAAAGGCAAGGACCTTATCCATGATACCGTCTTCATTGTCATCCACCCGCTGTTCCGTGGGCATCTGGTTCTTATAGGCGCAGAAGACATTGGGTTTTTCATTAGCGTCCGTGTCTTTTGTGGAAGACGAGAGCACCCCGGCTTTAAAATGATACAGGGTGTCGAATTTTCGATCCCCGGTAGTATCCTTTTTCATCAGAATGATCTGCTCGGTTCCGTCAAACAGGGACACCTGGACCAGGTTTCCCATGGCATCAAGCTTTTCCTGACGGGTTCTCTTCTCATTTTCAATATGATCAATACAATCCGTCTTCCGGTCGTTATCCGTGTCCCTTTCGATCCTGACCAGTTTTCCCTCCTGATAATGCTGGAGGCTTTCAAAAAAACCGTCCTGGTCCTTATCGGATTCAACCTTCAGGATGACCCCGGCGTCATTATAGGTCAATACCTGGTCCATCCGGCCGTCATTGTCCAGGTCCTTTTCCATCCGTTTGTCGGCCCAGGCCGATACCCCAGGCAGAAGTGGCAACGTCAGTATAAAAAGAAGTTGCAAAATCAGCCCTTTTTTAATCCAGTTCTTCTTCATTTATTTTTCTGAATAAACAGCTCCTGTCCTGATTCTGAAAAAAACCGTTCCACCATGGGGCCGCAATTTTTTAAGGCCTCCATCATCTGAAAGGAATCTTTCACAACAGTCGTTGCAACGGCATCAACACCCCTGTCAAACAAAGGCGCCGGAAAAAATCCGGCCGTCATTCCATACACGATGACCCGTTTCCCATGACATTTTTCCAATATGTCTTCCATGGTTCCGGTAACAAGGGTGGATCCGGTCAAAATAATGGAATCGGCTTTTCTGAAATAGGGCTCTGCATCCCGGGCATGAATGAGATTCGCACAAAAAGGCCCTTTCGAACGCCCTTTTGCATTCACCACGGTGGAATAAAACCGCTCCGGTTCCAATTCCGTGACATAAACCCTGGCCGCCCTGCTTGCAATTTTGGCCACATTGCCGCCAAAACCGACAATGACCACCGTCTGATGTTTTACCATTTCTTTGATGGAATAATGATCCCGGCCCTGGGCGGTAATATACCCCCCGGTGTGAAGGTATTCCTCGGTCATAAATGGTTTTGACATTGCATTGATCAGGGCCACCTTTACGGAAAGCAGGAGAGGATCAGCCGCTTTTGCAAGCCGGTCCAGGCCTGTGAGGCCATCAAGGCCGATCAGGGTCTCAATGGCCTGGATGAAGGTTTCAGCAGGATTGCCGGACCCTTTCCGGACGTTCATGGCCATGCCCATGTCATCATCCTCCAACAACACACCTGTAAAATTGGGATTGATGACTATTTCCCGGATTTTGGAAATCTCATGGAGTTCCTGGTGTAGAAACAAGCAAGCCTGATCTAAAATCATGTTTATTCATATATCCCAAAATAGTTACAATGTGACCAAATTTGAATAGGTGTTTTGGTTGATCTTGTCAAGTATATTTATGAATGATGATTAATATGAACCAATTATAACTATTTATAACTATAGATGTATTTTTTCGATTGACTTCCTATTTTGTTTTCTCTATATCCTGCAAAAAACAGAAGGGAGAGGGACAAAAATGAATTATATCGTTTGCATTGATGACACAGACATGCCGGGAACCAGGGGAACAGGGTGGCTTGTGGAAGGCTTATGCGGAATCCTGGAGGAAAAGGGCCTGGCCCATACCAGCGCCGTCAGCCGCCACCAGCTTTTTGTGCATGAAGATATCCCCTATACCTCCCATAATTCTTCCATGTGTTTTGAACTTTCCCTGAAACAGGGAACCATTGAGCCTGTTATTGGTCTCATGGCCGAATTCCTTGAAACCCGGTCTGAAAAAGGGTCAGACCCGGGGCTCTGTGTGGCAGAAATGACGGAAGACCTTGACCGCGAGGCCCTGATTGAATTCGGCAGGGCCGCCAAGGTGGAAGTATCCTCCAAGACAGCAGCCTATGCCCTTGCCCGGCAAACCGGGGTCCATCTTTCGGAGCACGGCGGGACAGGCCAGGGGGTAGTGGGCGCACTGGCCGGGGTCGGACTCAGGCTTTTTGGAAACGACGGCCGGTACAGGGGATGGTATCATCTGGGCCGACCGGGAGATATTGTCAGGGTTGAAACCCTGTGTGCCTATCCGTTTGTTGATCAGCTCGTTACCCGGGATGGTGATCCTCTGCCCCTGGATTCCCGGGTCCATATCGGATCGGAAAAAACAAAAACCGTCCGGATGGGGTATAAACAGGTGATCGTGGTCGCCCCTAACGAGGATGCAGCATATACCGGCATCCCCTTCCGGACCATTACCAAAAAAGAAGCAAAGGAATATTGAATCGATCCTGGTGTTTTTCTATCTGATGATCTTAACGATCTTGACTTTTTTGCCGATCCATTCCATGGGCAGGTAAATCCGGCCTGCCCGGCCATTGGGCATCACTGTTTTCTCAATCAGCACATCCCCATAAATCTCAAATTTTTCCGTTCGGCTCGATTTCTTTTTCGTCCTTTTAACTCTCTTCTTCACATCCGTCAGCATGGTTTGTGGCTCCTCGTTAATCCGGCATGAACGGGTAAGTGTAATGTTCCGGAGGAACAAAGGTTTCCTTGATGGTTCTGGCCGATGTCCAGCGCAGAAGATTCAATAAACTGCCTGCCTTATCATTGGTCCCGCTGGCCCTGGCGCCGCCGAAGGGCTGTTGGCCCACCACGGCGCCTGTGGGTTTGTCATTGATATAAAAATTTCCTGCGGAATGGATCAGTTTCGCCGTCATATGGCCGATGGCCTGCCGGTCCGAAGCAAATACCGCCCCGGTCAGGGCATAGGCCGAGGTCTGGTCCACTAGGTCCAGGGCCTGGTCAAGGTCTTCGTCTTCATAGACATACAGGGTCAGGATGGGAGCGAAAATTTCCTCGGTCATGGATTCATAATAGGGGTCTTGGGTCACAATCACCGTGGGGTCGATAAAATATCCCCTGGACTTGTCCGCATTTCCCCCGGCCAGGATCCGGGCTTTGTCCGAGGCCTTGGCCCGGTCTATAAAGCCCTTGGCATGATCAAAGGCGGCCTCGTCAATGACGGCGTTCATGAAATTCCTGAATTCCACGACGCTTCCCATGGTAATGGTCTCCACCGTGGTCCTGAGGATTTCTTCCATGTCTTTCCATGCAGACCTCGGCACATAGATCCTGGAACAGGCGCTGCATTTCTGCCCCTGGTATTCAAAGGCCCCACGCACGGCCGCCGTCACCACCTGGGCGATGCTGGCGGAAGAGTGCATAAAAATATAGTCTTTTCCCCCGGTTTCACCCACCAGCCGGGGATAGGATTTATAGATGCCGATATTCTGTCCGACCTTTTTCCACAGGGTTCTGAACACCTCAGTGGACCCGGTAAAATGGATCCCGGCCAGTTCCCTGTGGTTCAACACCACCTCCCCCACCACCGATCCTTTTCCCGGGATAAAATTGACGACCCCGTCGGGAAGCCCGGCTTCCTTCAGGATCTTCATGATGTAATACCCTGACAGGACTGCTGTTGACGCCGGTTTCCACACAATGGTATTTCCCATGAGGGCCGGGGCTCCGCAGAGGTTTCCGGCAATGGCCGTAAAATTAAAGGGAGTCAGGGCAAAGACGAATCCTTCAAGGGCCCGGTATTCGGTCCGGTTCCAGAACCCTTTTTCCGAAATGGGCTGGCGGCTGTAGATCTCCTCCATGAACCCGGCATTGAACCTGAAAAAATCAGCCAGTTCACAGGTGGCGTCAATCTCGGCCTGGAAGGCGTTTTTGGACTGCCCGAGCATGGTGGCGGCATTCAGCAGATAGGTATATTTTTTGGAAATCAGGTCTGCGGCTTTCAGAAAAATGGAGGCCCGGTCCTGCCATGGCATGGCTTCCCAAGCCGGTTTGGCCTTAAGCGCAGCCGCAATGGCCTGTTCAACCTCCGGGGTTCCGGCATTGCTGAAGACGGCCAGGGCTTTTGAATGATCATGGGGACAAACCACCTTGCCCTGGGCCGGGGTCCGGATCTCCCGGCCGTTGATGATCAGGGGAATATCCTCAACCCTGGCCAGTTGCCGGTTCAGTTCCGCTTCAAGCTGTTGCCTCTCCGCGCTGCCGGGCAGGTATTGCTTGACCGGTTCATTGTAGGCTGGCGGTAATGTAAAAATTCCGTTATTCATGGGTTCTCCCGCTAAGGTCAAAGACAATGCCCTGGGCCAGGGGCAGCTCGTCTCCCCAGTTGATGGTATTGGTCTGGCGGCGCATATAGATTTTCCAGGCATCACTTCCGGATTCCCGGCCCCCGCCGGTTTCCTTTTCCCCGCCAAAGGCCCCGCCGATTTCCGCTCCGCTGGTGCCGATATTGACATTGGCGATGCCGCAGTCCGAGCCTCTGTGGGACAGGAATTCTTCCTGGTATTTGATGGAGCGGGTGAAAACGGCGCTGGAAAGCCCCTGGGGAACATCATTGTGAAGCCGCAAGGCTTCTTCAAAGGTGTTATACCCGATGATATACAGGATGGGCGCAAAAGTCTCTTCCTGGACAATGGGATAATGATTTTCTGCTTCAATAATGGCCGGGATCACGAAGTTTCCCTTTTCCAGGCCCTTTACGGTAAGGGGGCCTCCGCCGTATACCAGTTTTCCGCCCTGGCTGAGGGCTGCCTCAATGGCCTTCATCATATTGATTTGGGCCTGGCCGTCGATGAGGGGTCCCATGAGGGTGTCGTCGGCCATGGGATGGCCGATGTGAATCTGGCCATAGGCGTGGACCAGCATGTCCGTAAATTTTTCTTTAATCTGATGATGGACAATGATGCGCCGGGTGGAGGTGCACCGCTGGCCCGCCGTGCCCACGGCGCCGAAGAGAACGGCCCGGAGCGCCATGTCAAGATCGGCGTCTTCCGTGATGATAATGGCGTTGTTCCCTCCCAGTTCCAGCAGGGACCGGCCCAGACGGGCCGCCACCGAGGTGGCCACCTTGATGCCCATGCCCGTGGAGCCCGTGGCGCTGATGAGGGGAATCCGTTTGTCATTGAGCATGGGGTCTCCCACCTCATTCCGATCCCCGATGATCATATTGAACACCCCGTCAATGTCATAGCGGTCTACCACCGGGGCGATGATGTTCTGAACGGCAATGGCGGTGAGCGGGGTTTTCGAGCTGGGCTTGAACAGGTTCACATCCCCGCAGACGGCTGCAATCAAAGCATTCCACGACCACACCGCCACAGGAAAATTAAAGGCGGTAATGATGCCGATGATGCCCAGGGGATGCCATTGTTCATACATCCGGTGAAAGGGCCTTTCGCTGTGCATGGTGAGCCCGTGGAGTTGGCGGCTCAATCCCACTGCAAAATCGGCAATATCGATCATTTCCTGGACTTCGCCCTGGCCCTCGGCTTTTATTTTCCCGGTTTCAAGGGTCACCAGGGCCCCCAGGGTTTCTTTTTTCTCCCGCAGGGCCGAGGCAATTTCCCGGATGATTTCCCCCCGCCGGGGCGCAGGCATCATCCTGAATTTGGCAAAGGCCTGTTGGGCTTTGGCCATCACGGCTTCATAATCGGCGGACCCGGCCTGACGGACGGCAGCCAGAGGCTCCCCGTTAATAGGGGAATAGGAGACCAGCTCCTTTCCCGTGGTATTGATCCATCCTTGGGATGACCCGGTGGTGGCGCCGGAATTGACAGGTTTGATGCCCAAATCTTTTAGTATTGCTTCAATGTTCTGTTTTTCCATATCTACCTTTAATATAATTAAAATACATAAATTTTTATCTGACCATACCTGGTATTATACAAACGGATTTGCTAAAGTAAAATTCATAATATTTATGTTTAACATGAATTATTTTCATGATGGAGCAACCATGGACCTATATCACCTTAAAACCTTCTTTACTTTGGGCAAAATTCAGAATTTTACCAAAACCGCCGAACATCTCTGTGTCACCCAAAGCGCCGTCAGCCATGCCGTTAAAAAGCTGGAAGCCTCCATTGAAACCCCCCTCATCGACCGGAAAGGCAAACACCTGACGCTGACGGAGGCCGGGAAGACCCTGTTCCGGTCCTGCGAAAAAATTTTTTATGAAATTGAAAAGGCTGAGCAGGACATGGCCCGTTTCAAGGAAAAAATCATTTTCACCATCCGCATCGGCAGCACGGTGGAATTCGGCACCACCATTCTCATGAACCATATCCGGGATTTTCTGCATACCTATCCCGACATCCACCTGGATTTTTTGTTTTCCCATTATCTCATCGACCCTTTGATCCAGGACCAGGTGGACCTGATCATTGACTGCAAACCCCATCTGCACCAGAATCTGGAACGAATCCATCTTTTCCGGGAACAGTATATTACCATTGCATCGCCCAAATTCATTAAAACGGAGCACATATCATCCCTGGACGATCTGGAGCGGGTGAAAATCCTGTCCATGGATAAGGATCTGGAATGGTGGGATAATTTTATCAGCGCCATTCCCGCAGATAAACAGGGCTGCCTGAAAAACGTCATGCAGATCAACCATATCCGGGGACTCATCAACGGCGCCGTGGCAGGCATCGGCATCGGCTTTGTCCCGAGATATACCGTGATCACGGAGCTTGAAACCGGAACCCTGGTGGACCCCTTCCCCCATATCAAACCCGCTGCCGACGAATTCCATATTTATATCAAAAAAGAACGCCTGGCCTTTCAGAAAAACCAATTGCTGGTGGATTATCTGACCCGGCTGAAACCCTCTGAATTCGGGGTGGACTAGAGGGCTTGTCAGATTGTTCCTCATAAACCCGATTCCTGCACAAATTTTTAAAAAAACAAAGTTTTAATTTGTCATTAATAGTAATATTTAGTAATTTATATTTATTATAGTTTCATTCAACTTGACTAAAGTGGGTGATACTTATAGAAAATAACCATACTGTTTGAATATTGGTTCTCTCTTGAGTGTAGTTTTTAATTTCCCAACAACCCTTAAAAAAGGAGAACAAGATGATCAAAAAAAATCTGAAAATCAATGGTATTCCCAGAACATTAATCGTTAATGAAGACGATAGGTTATCATCCGTGCTTCGGAACAGTCTTTTCCTGACCGGCGTCAAGGTCGGTTGCGGCGAAGGCCAGTGCGGGGCCTGCAATGTAATTCTGAATTCCAAGCTGGTCCGGTCCTGCATCACGAAAATGAGCCGGGTCCCGGACGATTCCGTGGTCACCACCATTGAAGGCATCGGAACTCCGGACAACCTGCATCCCATCCAGGTGGCCTGGATGGTGCATGGCGGTTCCCAATGTGGATTCTGCACGCCCGGATTCATCGTTTCCACCAAGGCCCTCCTGGATGAAAATCCTTCACCCAGCCGGGAGGATATCCGGGACTGGTTCCAGAAACATAAAAACGCCTGCCGGTGCACGGGGTACAAGCAGCTTGTGGACGCAGTCACGGATGCGGCAAAGGTCATGGGCGGCAAGATGACCCTGGAAGACCTGAAATTTAAAATGCCGGCCGACGGCAAAATATGGGGGTCCAATATTCCCCGGCCCACGGCCCTGGCCAAGGTCACCGGAACCTGTGATTATGGAGCCGACCTGGGCATCAAAATGCCGGAAGAGACCTTGAGAATGGCCCTGGTCCAGGCCAAAATCTCCCATGCCAATATCAAAAAGATCGATACCTCGGAAGCGGAAAAAATGCCCGGGGTCTATAAAGTGGTCACCCATAAGGACATCAAGGGAAAGAACAGGATCACAGGCCTCATTACCTTCCCCACCAACAAGGGAGACGGGTGGGATCGTCCCATTTTATGCGATACCAAGGTATTCCAGTTCGGGGACGCCATTGCCATTGTGTGTGCCGACACCCTTATGAACGCCGAGGCGGCAGCGGAAAAGGTCCGGGTGGACCTGGAACCCCTGCCCGAATACATGAGTGCGCCTGCGGCCATGGCCGAGGACGCCATTCAGATTCATCCCGGAACCCCCAATGTCTATTTTACCCAGAAAATTCAAAAGGGAGAAGATACGGGACCCTGTTTTAAAACTGCGGATGTGGTGGTGG
>Ga0208968_1000277_pt1 | contig 41258 bp, 30 predicted proteins | sample RifOxyA3_FD_184031 | JGI IMG/M metagenome (GOLD analysis project Ga0208968, IMG submission 184031) | Groundwater microbial communities from Rifle, Colorado - Rifle Oxygen_injection A3 (SPAdes) | ecosystem: Environmental > Aquatic > Deep subsurface > Groundwater | place: Rifle, Colorado, United...
CCCCCCACGGGTGTTTTGTCCACCTGGCCGAAGAAGTCAAAAAGCATGTGCAGATTCCCGTGATTACCGTGGGCCGGATCAAATATCCGGAACATGCCGAAGCCATTATCCGGGAAGGCAAGGCCGATATGGTGGCCTTTGGCCGGTCTTTTCTGGCAGACCCCCATTATCCCGAAAAAGCCCAAAAAGGCGAATTTGACAGAATCCGTCCCTGCATCGGGTGCTGCCTCGGATGCATCCATGCCGTGCTGGCCAAGGAGCCGGGGTCCTGCGTGGTGAACCCGGATGTGGGAAGAGAATATAAGCTCAAAGATGAAAAACCGCCTGCTCAAATTCAACAAATTCTGATCGCAGGCGCAGGCCCGGCCGGGCTGGCCGCTGCAAGGCAATTTGCGCTTAAAGGCCACACGGTGGTGGTCTGTGAAAAAAAAGAGGCCCCTGGCGGGCTCCTGTCCCTGGCCGCCAAGGCCCCGGGCCGGGGAGAACTCAATGATATCCTGAATTTTTTCAGAAAAGAACTGGATGCCCTGGGTGTCGAAACCCGGTATAGCACGGAACTTTCCCTTGACCTGATCCATGAGGTGAACCCGGACCATGTGATCCTAGCCACCGGGTCCATGCCGGATATGCCGGTGATCAAAGGGCTTTTCCAGACAAAAATGAACCTGGTCACCTCCGTGGATGTCCTGAGCGGCAAGGAGCATATCGGGGAAAACATTATTGTCCTGGGCGGCGGTATGACAGGCCTCATCACGGCGGATTTCCTGGCAGACCAGGGGAAAAAGGTGGTGGTGCTGAACCGGAAAAAAAGCTTTGCCGAGGAAATGTCCAGCAACGATCGCTATTATCTGAGGGAGCGCCTTAAAAAAGAAAAGGTCTTCCTGTATAAAAATGTATCCATCCGGCAGTTTACCGATGACGGGGTGGTTTTTAAAGCCAATGATGAAGATACGACCCTGACGGGCTTTGATGCGGTGGTCATCTCTGAAAAACATAGCCCCATCCGGGATGCAAAGGATCTGGAAAAAAAGGTCCGGACCAAATTCCATCTTATCGGCGATGCCAAGTCGCCGAGGCATCTGATGTATTGCATCAGCGAAGCCGAGGAAATCGCCAAATCCGTATAATATTCAAGTGCAGAAAAAAGAAAGGCAAAGGAATGAAAGACATATATGAGACTGCAAGAAAATACATGAAAGGCTATTGCCGGGTCTGTAAAGTGTGTGACGGCTTTGCCTGCGCCGGGGAAGTCCCCGGTATGGGAGGCCTTGGGACCGCCTCTTCCTTCAAGGCCAATGTGACCGCTTTAAAAGAAATCCGGTTCAATATGCGTTTGATCCATGACGTGACCGAACCGGACACCTCGGTTTCCATTCTTGGGAAAAGGCTCTCCCTGCCCGTCTTGGCCGCCCCCATCGGCGGGGTGTCCTTTAATATGGGAGGGGCTGTTTCCGAAGAAGACTATATCCGGTCCATTATTTTCGGATGCCGGGAAAAGGGAATCATGGGATGTACCGGGGACGGGGTCCCTGATTTTATTCATGAAACCGCCCTGAATGTCATCCGGCAGGCCGACGGCCACGGTATCCCCTTTATCAAGCCCTGGGCCGACCGGGAATTGTTTGAAAAGATTGAAAAAGTAAAGCAGAGCAAGTCTGAAATCATGGGTATGGATATTGATGCGGCAGGCCTTATCACCCTGAAGAAGATGGGACGGCCGGTGACACCCAAGACCGTTGACATGCTGGCCCGGATCATCCGACAAGCGGGCAAAAAATTCATATTAAAAGGCGTAATGACGGTGGAGGATGCGCGGCTTGCCGTGGATGCCGGCGCCCATGCCGTTGTGGTTTCCAACCATGGCGGCCGGGTTCTGGAGGATACGCCGGGTGCGGCCGCAGTGCTGCCGGACATCAGTGCTGCGGTAAAGGGCAGGATTACCATCCTGGCCGACGGGGGAGTCAGAACCGGCGGGGATGTGCTAAAACTCCTGGCCCTGGGGGCCGATGCCGTCATGATCGGGCGTCCCTTTAGTGTGGCTGCCGTAGGCGGCCTTCAAAAAGGGGTGGAGCTTTATATTGATAAGATCCGGATGGAACTTGAACAGGCCATGGTGCTGACCGGCGTACCCTCTGTGAATGCTGTTTCAGGGGCGATCCTGCACCATCATCCATAAGCGGTTGGATCGGTATTTTTGGAAAAGAAGGATATGGAACCCAAACCCACATATGAAGACCTTGAATTTCATATTCAGGAATTAAAAAACGAACTTTTACGGATCAAGGCTTCCGAAGAAAGACTGAGGCTGGCCATTGATGCGGTCAATGACGGGGTTTTTGATTTTGATATGAAACGAAATGAAGTCTATTTCAGCCCCCGGTATTATACCATGCTGGGCTATGATCCCTATGAACTGCCGGCGGGCCGGGAAACCTGGAAAAGTTTGCTGCACCCGGAGGACAGGGAAAAAGCCGTTGCCTTTGTGGATGAGCAGATCCGTCAGAAAAAAGGCTGGTCCCTGGAATTCCGTCTCAGGACCAAGGATGGAAAATACAGATGGATCCATGCCCGGGGCCGGGTTTCGGAATGGGATGAAAACGGAAATCCCATCCGGCGGACCGGAATCCATAAGGATGTGACCGAACGGAAAGAAGCGGAATTTGAAAGGGAAGAACTCATTCAGCAGCTCAATAAGGCCTTGAAAGACGTGAAGACCCTTGGCGGGCTGATTCCCATCTGTTCAAGCTGTAAGAAAATCAGGGATGACAAAGGATACTGGAACCAGTTGGAAAGCTATTTTGAGAGTCATTCCACAGCCTTGTTCAGCCATAGCCTGTGCCCCAACTGCATGGATGAAATCTATGGAAAAGATGACTGGTATGTTGAATTAAAACAGAAAAAAGTACGGAATGATTGAGTCACCGGTATGAAAATCGATCTCCACTGCCATACAAAATATTCTCTGGACAATGTGTTCGACCCCGTCCAATTGATCCTGGAAGCATATGAAAAGGGGCTCGACGGGGTCTGCATCACGGATCATTTCAGTGTTGAGGCTTCCATGCCCGTGGATAAAATCAAAAAACCGGAGGGGTTTCTGGTTTTCCGCGGGGTTGAAATCTCTACAACCCTCGGCCACATGCTGGTCTTCGGCATTAGGGATGATGCCTGGAACATCTGGGACCGTGATTTTTACCTGGACACCTGTTCGGTTGTGGCGTCGGTCAGGAGCAAGGGCGGCATCTGTGTTCCCTCCCATCCGTACAGGCCTGTGGAGTCCATGGCGGACCTGGCCTTTGACAGAACCCTGTTTGATGCCGTTGAAGCCGTGAACGGGGGTAATCTGCCGGAATGGAATGAAAGAGCTGCCGAAAAAGCCGGGATCATCGGCATGCCCTGCATCGGCGGCAGCGACTGCCATGGCCCCGGCAAGGTGGGAAGGGCCTATACCGTATTTGATAATCCGGTTACCACCCTTGCCGGTCTTGTGGAAGAGATCCGGCAGGGCCGTTGCCGGCCGGAAAAGCCCTGACGGGTTCCCGCAAACCTAAGGCAGGGAGATCTTGACTCTGTTTATCCGAATGAATCAGCCGTTTCCTTTAATTTTAAAATTCCCAATTCAAGGGCTTCAGGGTCCAGGGCCGGAAAGGTGAGCCGGATAAAAAGACCTTTTTTCTCAAAATTAGCCCTTAAGTCCGGGGCCACCGCATCCCAGGCCGGGGCAATGCTGACCCCTTTTTTCCGGGCCGATTCCACAAAAGCGGTTTCATTTTCCTTTGCAACATGGGGAAAGGTCAGCACGGCAAAAAATCCGCCCGTGACGACATGGGGAGAAGTCTCCGGGAAATGGGTCTTCAGCGCATGATTCAAGGCCTCCATTCTCGGCCGGTAAAGCCGGGTCAGATAATGAAGATATTCATCATACCGGCCGGACTGGATAAAGTCCGCAATAAACCCCTGGGTCGGCAGGTTGGGGTTGATCCTGGTATTGGCGATCACCCGGGTGAAATGATTCACATAGGCCTCGGGGACAATGATATAGCCGCATTTGGTTCCCGGAGAAATGGTCTTTGTAAAAGAACTGGCAAGGACCGGCCCCCAGTCTGAAATCTCTATTCCGTCATTGGCCTTGCCGTCATAGCGCAGGCTCTGATAGCATATATCCCAGAGGCAGACCACTCCGTTTTCCCGGCAGATCTCTTCCACTGCCTTTCGATTATCTCTTGAATAGGTGATCCCGAAGGGGTTCTGGTGAAAGGGGATGCCGTAAAAAACAGCCGGTTTCATCCTGGTGACGATTTCCTTAAACCGGTCCAGGTCAACGCCGTCACGGGTCAGGGGTACTCCGGCAAGCCTGTGTCCGTAGCGCAGGGCATCAAGGAGGACCCGGTCATAGGAGGCCTCTTCCACCAGGATCAGGCTTTGTTTGGGAAGGGATTTAAAAAACAGGGAAATGACTTCAAGCCCGCCGTTGCCGGCCACCACCCGGTCTGCATCCACGCCGTGGAGGCCGGCAATGATCTCCCGCAAAGGTTTAAACCCGGTAAAATGCCCATATTGAAGCACCTCTGTCCCGTATTTGAGCACAGCGGTTTCATATCCTTTTGAAACAGCCGGTACGATCTTTTCCAAAGCTTCTTGGGCAGGAACCCCCCGAAGAAAATTGACGGATTTTTTTTCCATTTCTCTATCCTTATCTTTCTTTACTGTTTTGCCTTAAATTCTTTCAAGCGGGTGCACTCAACAAGCTGATTTAACGTCTTGGCTGTAAATACTTTTCCTCTTGTAGCAATGATCATTTTTTTCATATCCTCTCTGCGAACCCCAAACCCTCGTCCACCGATACATGCTATTACCTCATATTTCGGATTATTTATAGTGCACCCTACAAGGCTCAACTCCCCAAGATGCTAAATTCGAGTGGCTTTATCACGGGCTGTACCATCATCCTCGGTAATTTTCGCCTCTATAATAATTTGCGGATTGAATTCACTGGGGATAATGAAATCCGGTGTTTGGTCGAAACCTTCGATTCTTTCCGCTCTTTTGGTCTTACGAAAGCTGATGCCGGCTTGGCTAAGAACATCCTCAATTGCTGATTCCAGGCTGTCCCCTATAATATCACTCACTGAATCCCGGTGTCCTGCAAAAGGTCGTCCAAGAAATCTTTCATATAACAGCATTGCATAAGGAACGCCGATCCTGGAAAGGTTTATAATACTGTCTAACCCTTGTTTTGTATCAGCCTTGTTTAAACGGTGCAATTGGCTGATATCCACTTCCGGGACACCATCTGAAAGCAATTGGCACGCGGTTTTGATGATAGCTTTGAGTCTTTCCTTAACGACACCATTGGTATTGAGTTTTGTTTCAGGAGCCATTCTCACTTTTCGATCCAGAGAACGTATAAAGCCTTGTGTAACTGGGATTCCTGTTCTTTGCTCAGTGACATAACCCCATTCCGGAGGTGTGAACCCAAGCATAGATCGCAGGACCACGATTGAAATCGGTTCAGAAACCGTCAAAGAGTATATTCGATCCGGGTCGAGTTTAGTAAATCCCCCAGTAGCCGCTTTTAATGCTTCATAGCCTCTCTCGAAAACAGGGTATTCCACAAATCCTGCCCCTTTCGGCATTATAAGGAATTCCGATTCCAGACATGAAAAAACTGAATCGATATAGGCTTCCGGGTTTCTGAAAATTTCATCCAGAGTTGCTTCAAAAGGGAATGTCGGCATAATCCTCCCCATATTTTGCATTATTTTCATGCACGGATAGTGATGACATATCATTTGCAATGTATTTTTCAACAACAGCCCATCCGCCAAACTGTTTGATCCAATCGGCTATTTCGGTTATACGTGAGGATGTCGGTTTGTACTTGTTCCAACTCAGCCGCAAAAACCATATTGCCAACCGGATTAAGTGCCCATAGATCACACATCGGATATCACCACGAGTTGGATTGACGTTTCCGGAGCGAAGATAGTGTAGGTCGTTTTCCACAATAAAGGCAAGTTCTTGTGGTGTATTCGCTATCCACTTACGTTGCATGACCCCCGTTGTTCTGCAAACAAAAACAGTATCGATTATTGATGACCCCGTCCCATTGATATGAATGGATGCTCCCATTTCACCAGGGCAAGGAAGCGATGCCGAACAGGTTAACCCGGCGTCAAGGATACCCACGGCTATTGGGTAATATGCTTCTATACTATTGTGATGATAAGTGAACGCCATGGGAGAGCCGGGCTTTAGCGCCGTTGACATTTTTTGATATACGATGGAAATCCCTTCTGTAAAGTGATTCAGTCCTCGCCCCATATCCGCGTTGCCGGTCAATTCATCCGGGGTCCGTGTTGAATCATTCTTGAATGCATTGGAGTTTTGACCAATCAATTTTTTCAACCAGACATAGCAGAAATCCATTAGCTCGGCATATTGAACATTCCCAAAATACGGCGGATCAGTAAAGACAGCATCCAATGAAGCGTCTGGGATTTCAGAAGATGCAGCGTCCTGACATGAGATATCAACAACTCTATCAAGCTTGGAATTTCTACCGTTTAATCGATCTCCGATCCATTCTCCGGGAATAGGGATAATTTTTTTTGTTCGCCCTTGGTGCCTTACTTCAAAGGGTAAATAACAGTATGATTTGGCCTTTTTGAATTTTTCGATGATATTTGCCCACCCGCCGCTACCTACACACATAGCCCGGCCTGACTCCATGATGCCAAGGAAATTGGATTCGCACTGAACCAACCCCACCGGAAATCCATGAATTGAGAAAATATCGAGTGATTTTAGAGCGGTTGTGTCATAACGGGAGAGCATGTTTTGATAGCGCAGCAAGTCGGAAAAATTTGTTGCAAGAGCATTACGTATCCTATCATTCGGTATATCCGCAATCATTCGGGCAGAAAGTTCCAATCCCAGAAGCTGCCGGGCGTTGAACATTTCGCGGTAACGGCTGTATCCCCATCGATGTAACCGATTTGTCTCATCACCACTTGGAATCTTTGCATCGGGGACATACTTTGGAACCATTTGGGCCCAATGCTTTGAAGATTCTTCAAATTTTAAAATATCCTTGTTATCCGGCTTTTTGAAAAATCTGCCGGAATGAGAAGGTTTGCATTTGGTGCAGTAATATTCAATTGCAAAAAGACGGTGTTCAGGGACACCCAGCTCTTTATCCGGGAAATGATTGTCAAAACCACATTCAGGGCAGCGGCAACGGCGTCGTTTTGCAGGGCCGTCAATGGTCAGTTCAAGATTGCAGTGAACGCATAGGCCTGGATTTTTACGGTCATCGATTTCAGAAAGCTCTCCGCAGCCTGGACACACAAAAACGTTCTTCGGATGGCGGGAATCAGCAGATATAAGGTATCCGGGGAAGAGGTCGATTTCTTTCCCGCATTTGTTGCAGGGCTTTACTTTAACCCAAAGAAAATATTTTATATGGGCCTTGGGTGACCCACAAAATGTGCAATCTGTTCGATAAAAATGCCCGATTTCCTTCTCAAGGAAAGAGCGTAATGATTGTGCAGTCTCAGAATACAGATCGAGATCAAGATGTTCGATTTCTTGTTTGACTATCCAATAAGACATGGGATTGATATCAAATCCGGTAATATTGCATCCCACACGGTTAGCTTCTAGTAATGGTGTCCCTCCACCCATAAATGGATCGGCAATGTGCCGGCCGGAAAGAGTATTCCCCTCATAGAAAGCTTCCTTAAGCGGTTTTTTAGAGAATTCAGACAAAAGCAGACCTCGAAACAGGGTCCCCGGTCGTCGGGCAAACCATTTATGTACTGCAATAATCGGGCGGTAGTTCTGTTGAATCTGCTTTTCACGCAGAGCAAGGTCCGCAATGAAAGATATGTCAAAATCTCTTTCGATCATTAAAATTTTTTGCCTTTCATTCTGGTAACCAATTCCGGTGAAATAAATTAAGCCGCATTTCATCAGCACTATTTTCTGTAATGATATGTTGAAGATAGATTCCTGATAAAATATTTTTGAATAGTTTTTATCCTAGGGGGAATGGAGAAGTCAAGGTAAGAAAAAATCCGGGGTTTTGGGTTAAACAAAGCCCCGGATTTTAAGACTTTTTATTCTATTTCAAAGGCCCGTTCGCCGTGGAGGGCATTGTCAAGACCGGCCAGTTCATCGTCTTTTTCGACGCGGATGCCGTTGGTGATGAGTTTGGTGACAAAGACAACAATGAGGGTGGCAACGGCGCTGAAGGCAATGGTGCCGATGATGGATAGGAACTGAATCCAGACCTGTCCGGGATTGCCGTAAAACAGGCCTGCTGCGCCTTCGGTCACCGATGGCGAAGCAAAAAGTCCGGTGGCAATGGCTCCCCACATACCGCAAAGACCGTGGATACCAAAAGCATCGAGAGAATCATCGTATCCTATCTTGCGTTTGATCACTGCAACCCCGAAAAAACCGATGACGCCGGAAATGGCGCCAATGGCCAGGGCTCCGGGCAGGGTGACGAATCCTGCGGCCGGGGTGATGCCCACGAGCCCGGCAATGGTACCGGATGCGAGTCCGAGAAGGGTGGGTTTTTTACTGTATTTCCATTCAACAAAAAGCCAGGAAAGGCCGCTGACAGCCGCAGCCGTATTGGTCACCATGAAGGCGGAAGCGGCAATCCCGTTGGCGGCAAGGGCGCTTCCGGCATTGAATCCGAACCATCCGAACCATAAAAGCCCTGCACCTAGGGCTGTAAATGCAACGCTGGAAGGGATCATGGGTTCCTTTCCATACCCCCGCCGTTTCCCAAGAATCAGGGTCAGGACAAGCCCGCTGATCCCCGCATTGATATGGACCACATTCCCCCCTGCAAAATCAAGGGCCCCCATTTTAGACATCCAGCCGCCGCCCCAGGCCCAGTTGCAGACCGGGGCATAAACAAAGGTGACCCAGAGAAGGGTGAAGACGATCCAGGCGGAAAATTTCATCCGGTCCACCACCGCTCCAAGGATTAGGGCCACGCTGATGCAGGCAAAGGTCATCTGGAACAATGCAAAGATAAGGGTGGGGATGGTTCCGGTCATGGACCGGATATCAATGCCGTTCAGAAAAAGATGGCTTAGATTTCCGATGAGAAGGCTCGGGCTTTCGCCAAAGGCCAGGGAATATCCCCAGCCCACCCAGACGACACTGGCCAGGCAATAAGCCACCAGGGTCATGGCAAAGGTGTTCAGGATGTTTTTATACCGGGACATGCCTCCGTAAAACAGGGCCAGGCCCGCCGGGGTCATCATCATGACGAGGGCTGTTGACATGGTCACCCAGGCCGTGTCCCCGGAATCAAGGGCACTGTCTGCGGCAGATGCGCAGACAGCAGTCGAAAATATAAAGGGAAACAAGAGGAGTATTTTTTTAATCAGCATGGCGTATGTCCTTTGCGGTTTAAAGGGTTATGGTTTGACATCCTAATTCAGCAAGAGGTATGCCAGATAGAGAGTAAATCCTTTGTTTTCATATAACTATTTGAAAATAGAAACTAAATTAACCGCATGGGGAATATAGATGCGTAAAATCTAATATTAAAAATTGATAAAATTCAAATTTGTATTTTTATATAAAAATTTTATAAACAAAAATGTTGTAAACTATTTTTATCCGGAAATATTTTCGAATATATGGTTTGAATAGAGTATTAAGAAAGGGGGGTTATAAAAATGACAATTTTGTGGTAAAAAGGGTTGGAGTTAAACGCCGATGGCATTTTTGCCCTTATTTTTGATTTCAAACATCAGGGCATCGGCTTTGGCCAGAAGTTTGGGAAGGTCTTCGGCATCTTCCGGGAAGGTGGAGATACCGTAACTGGCCTTGAGATTTACCTTAATCCCGTTGCCGCCAAGATAAGAGGTCAGGGCCATAAGGCCTTGGATTTCCTTTGATGTTTGGATAGCTGTTTCTTTATCAAAATCCGGCAGGATGATGACAAATTCATCCCCGCCATAGGCAACGCCATAGGCGGGTTCCCGGATGGCGGCCCTTATGGTGGCGGCCACTTCTTTCAGGGCCTGGCTGCCGTTGAGATGGCCATAGGTGTCCACCACTGTCTTGAAATTGTCCATGTCCATGAAGATGATGGAGAATTTTTTGTCCCGGTCTTTGATCCGGGTTTTTAAATCCTGGTACATGAACCGGATATTATAAAGACCGGTCAGGTCGTCATGCATGGCCAGGTATTTGAGTTCCTCGTTTTTCTGGGAAAGCTGGAGAATGAGCTGGGATTTATCCCGGTTCAGAAAAAACTGGGCCACGGCATCGTTCAGGGTTTTGATCAAAGACTCCCTGTTGATTGGTTTTTCAATATATCTGAAAATGTCCGTATTATTGATGCAGTGAATGATTTTAATCAGGTTCTTTTCTTCACAAAAGGCCAGCCGGATAATATGGGGGAATTGTTTTCGAATCAACTGCAACAGGGCCAGGCCGTCCATATTGTCAATCATGAGATCGCAGACAATGACGTGGACATCCTGGCTGGACAGGATTTTCAGCGCATCCCTGGCATTATTGACAAAGGTTTTCTGAAATCGTTCTTCCTGCAGCAGGAGTTCAACCTGGCTCAATATGGTTTCATGGTGATCAACAAATAGAATTCTGATATCGTTCATTCGCTTCCTCAAATTCAACAGGTTTGATCGTATTGTCTATCGCTGTCGGCTTTTTCTGTCAAGGAATGAATGATCCGGGGTTTACTTTTGTGGGGCGTCAGGAAAAGGACTCTGAAAATCGGGGAACCGGTGCATCGACAGGGGTGGGAAAACATGCTATATAGAATAAAAATGGATAAATACACAAAGGAGGTATTGATTATGATCAATACAGACGCCTATTGCCCTGAATATCTTTTATCAACTATTCCTCAGATTTTTGATATTGCCCGAAAATCAGATACGATTGAAGCGTTTCGCCAAAACGCAGCCCAATATGTTCATAAACTCCAATATGAACCTTTGGATGAGGTCCGCTCGTTCAGTGAGGGGACCATTATCCGTGTCCGGGATTGCGCCCAGGCGGTTAACCAGATCTTTTCCCACCGTTCGGAAGAAAAATCAAATTTCTCTGTGGCCGAGGCCCTATGGGATATTTCCCATAACCGTCCCAGACCTGATCTTTCTTCTGCATTCTATGCGGAAATGCTTCATCTTTTTTTAGGCCTACACGGAAAAGGACCCCGGCCGAAATTTGCGGATTATCACCTTGTGCCTAGCTCGCTCGATGGCCGGGAAGCAGCCATCGAGCGCAGCAGCCAGCTTGATACCTTGTCCGAAGATGTTACAAAATACATGGATCGATACAGCGACGGCCTCGACCCGGCATCAGTGGATCGCCGGCAAAGGCGGCGGGACCAAATTCTTAAAAAGCTGGGGGCTTCTTTAAACGACTGGGAAGACTGGCGCTGGCAATACGGCCATGTGATGCGGGACCCGGAGATGATTCAACAACTGGTCAATCTCTCTCCGGCCCAGGCCGGCGCCCTTGATATGGCCAGAAAAATCAAGATCCCCTTTGGCATCACCCCTTATTATCTTTCCCTGATGGATGAAGACCCTGATTCGGAAAGGGATATTGCCATTCGGTCCCAGGTCCTTCCACCGTCCAGTTATGTGGATCAGATATCGGAATATGATGGAAAAGAAAATTCCTGCCTCGATTTCATGCGTGAAGCCGATACCTCGCCCATTGATTTGATTACCCGCCGGTATCCGTCCATCTGTATTTTCAAGCCCTTTAATTCATGTCCCCAAATCTGTGTCTACTGCCAGAGAAACTGGGAAATCGAAGATGCCATGATGCCCGGAGCCATGGCCTCCAAAAAGCAGATTCAGGAAGCCATAGACTGGATTCGCAGGCACCCGGCCATCCATGAAGTCCTGGTTACGGGCGGTGACCCCCTGGGAATGAACGATGCCGGCCTGGACCGCATTCTATCGGAGATTTCCGCTATTCCCGCCATAGAGCGGATCCGTATCGGAACAAGAACACTGGTAACCGCTCCCATGCGGATTTCCGAGAAGCTCACCGATATTCTGGCCAAATACAGGGAACCCTACAAACGCCAGGTTGTTGTTGTCACCCATATTCAACATCCCTACGAAATCACCCCGGATACGGCGGCAGCAGTGGAACGGCTCCGGGAAAAATCCATCCCTGTGTTCAATCAGCTCGTATACACCTTTTTTATTTCCCGGCGGTTTGAAGCTGCTTTTCTGAGAAGAAACCTGACCCGTATCGGCGTCAGCCCGTATTATTCCTTTAATACCAAGGGAAAAGAAGAGACCTTGGAATACCGTGTCCCCATTGCCCGTTTGCTTCAGGAACAAAAGGAAGAGGCAAGGCTTCTTCCCGGCATGTCGAGGACCGATGAGGCGGTCTATAATGTTCCAGGAATGGGGAAAAACTATTTGCGCGCCCGTCAGCACCGGGATCTGATTTCGATTCTTCCGGACGGAACCCGATTATATGAATTCCACCCCTGGGAAAAAAATATCACCCGGAATATTTCCACCCATATCGGGCAGGATGTTCCGATTCTCGATTATCTTATCCGGCTGGAGGCTGCCGGCGAAGATGTTTCAGATTATGAAACCATCTGGTATTATTTCTGATCCGGACCATTGGGGTGATGAATGGGCCGGGTTTTTTCAACGGTCAGGGTCAGGGCGCCCCAGTCGGCCTCTACCCTGCCATAGAGCAGATAGGGTTTTCCATAGTCCAGCATATGACAGAAAAGGGCATAGGGCTTGGGGAAAAAAACCGTTTCAACCATGCCGGTCTCATCTTCAAAACTCAGAAATTTCATGGGATCACCGTGCTTGGTGATCACGACCTTTCCGGTGATGAGCCATCCGGCAAAGGTGATGGTTCTGTTGATGAATTTTGAAAGATCCCTGGCCTTGACGGTATGGTAATCCCGGAGGATGTCCCGGTACAGAACCATGGGGTGAAAGGCGCATAAAAACCCGAGAACGGAAAATTCCCGGCGCAGTTTTTCCATGGGATTTTCCTTTGGCAGATCCGGCGCAGGCAAAATGGCGGGTTTGGGTTCAAACAGGGAAGGCTCTTGGTCCATGGTTTTTTTTTGTCGCTGCCGGACGGCAAAGGCCCACAAAAGGGCCGCCCGGTTGCCTTTCTCATCCAGGGAATCCAGGCTCCCGCTATGGACCAGGGACCGGACCTCGTCCTCCCTGGGCAGGACCCGGCTGAAAAAATCCTCAGGACCGGTAAAAGGCTGTTTTTTTTGTTCCCCTACAAGGGTGTTCAGGGTCCGGGAAGAAAGGTTTCTGACGGCCATGAGCCCGACCCTGAGCGTATGCTGCCGGCCTTTCCAGGGGATATCGCTTTGGTTCACATCCGGGGGAAGGATGGTCACGCCCAGGCGCCTTGCTTCGGACACATAGGCAAAGGCGGAATAAAACCCGCCCTGATTGCTGATGACGGCGGCCATGAACTCTGCCGGGTAATGGGTCTTCAGATAGGCGGCCTGGAAAGAGACCCGGGCATAGGAGGCGGAATGGGGTTTGCAGAAAGAATACCCGGAAAAGCTGTGAATCATGTTCCAGACTTTTTCAATATCTGCTTCGGATACCCCCTTGGCCAGGGCCCCGGCCCTGAACCGGTCGTGGAAATCGGCCAGTTCCCTTTCCCTGTCTTTTTTGGAGATGATTTTCCGCAGCCCGTCGCCCTGGGCAGGGGTGAACCCGGCCATTTTCACCGCCACCCTGGACACATCTTCCTGGTAGACCATGATGCCGAAGGTTTCGTTCAATACGTCTTCCAGGATGGGGTGGATGGGCTCCCAGACCCCGGTATGAAGCCGCTGGATATATTCCTGGATAAATTCATTGGCGGCCGGCCGGATAATGGAGGAATGGATGACCACATGTTCAAAATCCCCGACCTTGGTTTTTTTCTGCAAAAGACGCATGGCCGGGCTCTCAATATAAAAACATCCCATGGTATTGCCCTGGGCCACGTTTTCCTGGGTTTCAATATCATCTTCAGGGTCCAGGCGGTTGAAATCCTCAAATTTTCCGGAGGTGCTTTGAATGCTTGCGATGGTATCCCGGATGACGCCCAGGCTCCGATTGCCCAGAAGATCAATTTTGACCAGGCCTGCTTCTTCTGCGGCATCCTTTTCCCACTGGATGAGGGGGACCCCCTTGGGCGCGGTCTGAACCGGCACATAGGTATCAATGGGGTCGGGGGTGATGACAATGCCGCCCGGATGAACGGAAAGGTATCTCGGGGTGCCTATGACGGCCTGGGCATAGGTCATGATTTTCGGCCAGGGTTCCGGAAAATCCATGAACCTGAATTCGGGTCGCTCTTTGATCCGGTCCAGAAGATCCTGTTCAGCCTCATTGAGGTTCCAGAACCAGGGAAGGCGTTTGGAGACCTTGGCGATTTCCGCCTCGGGCAGGCCGAAAACCTTGGCCGTTTCCCGCACCGCCATCCTGGGCTGGAACAGGATATGGCTGGACACCATGGCGGCATGGCCTTTGAATTCCTCCAGCACCTGGTTTAAAATATCATCCCGCTCATCCCAGGCAAAATCAATGTCAATATCCGGCGGGTCGGTTCTTTCCAGATTCAGGAACCGTTCAAAATAAAGATTGTATTTCATGGGGCAGACATTGGTGATGCCGAGGCAGTACGCCACGATGGAGGCGGCGCCCGAGCCCCGGCCGCAGATGCGGGAGGCTTTTGCCACAATGCGCTCAACCACCAGGAAATATTCGCAGAAATTTTTTTGGCGGATAATGGACAGTTCATACTCAATGCGCCGGAGAACAGGGCCGGGCGGATTTTCCCCATACCTGCGCCTTGCGCCCCGGAGGGTCCTTTCATACAGGAGCCGGTCGGCGGAAAGGGATGTTTTTTCCTTCAGGGGCGGCATAACCGTTCCGAAATCGGGCCCGGTAAAGCAAAGTTTTTCCGCCAGGACATGGGTGTTTTTTACAGCCTCGGGGAAAACGCCGAACCTTTCCCCATAGGCGGCGGGAGATTCCAGGAAAGCCGTGTCCGGGGCCGCATCCGTTTGTGTGAGGCGGCTTTGGCAGGTATTGAGGTCAATGGCCCGGAGCATGCAATGGATGTCGGCATCGCTTCTGGTCAGGAAAAAACTGCCGGGGGTGGCCACCAGGGGGATGTCCAGCTTTTTTGCGGCCAGGCAAAGGGGGTGGGTTTGAGACAACGGATGCCGGGCCAGGTTGACGGCCAGATCCACGCCGGCATCTTTCCAGAAAGGGAGAAGGTCCGGATTCCGGGTCAGGATGATCAGCCCCTCTGAAAACTGCGGCAGACCGGGTTTCAGGGAAAAGCCTTTGTTCCTGTGGCGTTGGGTGATCAACCGGGTGAGGTTGCCGTACCCCGTGCTATCCTTTACCAGGCAGACCGCCCGGTGGGAAGTATGGGGGTCTGTGACTTCGGCGCCGATAATCGGGGTCAGGCCCTGAAACCGGCAGGCCCGGATAAAGGGCATAAGACCGCACAGATTATCCGTGTCGGTGAGGGCGAGTCGTGTATACCCGAGGTTTTTGGTCTTTTTGCAGAGCGCTTTCACGGAAGCGGTCCCCCACATAAAAGAATAATGGGACCGGGTGTTTAAGGGGATCATGACGAAGTGGTATCGCCGGTCAGGGTCAGCCCGGTTTGTACGGCAGCATGGCCGAACCGGTTGCGGATCCGGTCCATGGCCCGGATCAGGGCCGCCTGTTTTGTCTCCTTGGTTTCAGGGGAAAAGAGATCTGCCTGCACCATGGGCGGGCAAAGCTTTTCGCAGATCAGGCGCATGTGCCGGATGCGGACCCGCCGGGTCCAGGCCTTGTCCAGGAGAAGGGCGCATTTTTTAAACAGGGCCGTGTCATTGGATGTGGAGGGAGAAAGCTTTGCGGTTGAAGCGCTTTGCAGCCCGTCTGAATAGGAGAGGATGAGTTTTGTGCCGCTGCTGTGGAGATTCTTCTCCCTTAAGCGTTTGCATATCTGTTCGATCATGAGGTACAGGGTTTTTCTCAAGATCCCGGCATGGTTGGTGTCATCGGAAAATTCATGGTCGGCCGAAAGGGTTGAGGCGGTTTCGCTAAAGGCCCTGACCGGGCTCGGGTCCATTCCCCTGATCCAGTCATAGATCAGGGGGGCCTTCTGAAGAAAGGGAATTTTGAGCTGTTCCAGGGTAAGGCGCCGGGCCTCGGATACGGAAAAGAGGTTGAATTCTCTCAGCCGGTTTAAATCCGCTGTTGTAAGCCCCGGAATCAGGTGAAGGGGCAGGGGGGCAAGAAAGGCCTCTTCATCTCCCGGCGCCACAATATATTCGCCCAGGGGTTTCACCAGCCGCGTGGCCACCTTGGCCACCAGCTTGCTGGTTGCTACGGACCAGATAGGGTCCAGGTTGAAGGCGGATTTAAATGTTTTTTTCAGCCTGAAGGCCACGTCTGCGGACGGGCCGAAAAGCCGCCCCGAGGACGTTACATCCAGGAAGAGATGGCCGTCAGAAGACCCGTATTCAACCAGGGGAGTAAAGGCAAAGCTTTCCTTTAACAGGCCTTTCATGGCCTGTTCATACCGGTTGAAGCCGGGGGCAAGGATTGGAATGTTCCGATTGAGCCGGTTGGCCAGAGTCAGGGGCATGCCCTTGCGGATGCCTTCTTGATAGGCTTGGTCGCTCATGTCATAGACCACGGCCCGTGGCGATCCTTGTGGTGCGATGATGAGGGGCCGCCCCCTGAGGGAGGGAGACCGGTTGGTCTCCACGGCAACGGCAAAATCCGCAATATTTAAATGAATGACGGCGCGTTCCATGGCGTTTTTCCACCGTCTTTTTTGAGCAGGAGATCCATGAGGCGCAATGCGTTTTTCGGGGCCTGCCCCCTGACATGGTTGTTGAAAAAAATGCCGCCGGCGGCCGCTTCCAGCATCAGTTCGGTCTTGACCCGCTCGGCCCATTCCTTCAGCTCCTGGTCTGCATAATCATAGTCAAACTGTTTTTGCATGCTGCCGGACCGCCACCCCCCGGCATTCCGGCCGTGGAAACGGATATAGAAGAGGTCCGGATTGGTGACCGCACAAAGCCGGGGGAAAAGGCCGGGCAGGTCCGGTTCATCCACATTGACCAGGGTGATCCTGCGACGCTCAAGTTCTGAAAAAACCTTGTCATTGACCCAGGAATCATGCCGGAATTCCACGGCCAGGGGGAGCCCCGACAGTTCATCCAGAAGGGCGGCCAGATAATGTCTGAAATCTGCGGACCGTTCAAAATAGGGCGGCAGTTGAATCAGGATGCACAAGAGTTTTCCGGCCCGGATCAGGGGTTCCATGCCATGGCGAAAAGCCAGGACCTCTTTTTGCCAGAGATTTTTTTGGATCTCATGGGTCAGGGTCCGGGTGAGCTTGGCACTAAATTTAAAATGTTCCGGCACCTTTTCGCACATTCTCTCCATGGCCGGGGCCTTGGGCATCTGGTACCAGGTATAATTGAGTTCGACGGCCTGAAAGACTTTGATATAGCAATCCAGCATATTGGAAGAATGGGTGCCGTCCGGGTAGAAGCCCGAATCGATCCATTCCCCGTATGAATACCCGCTGGTGCCGGTATAAAGGCGGCAGGCCCCAGGGTCTTCCATTTACTCCGCCATTCCCTGGGGGCCGCGGACAATGCCGATGACCTTGCCCTGGATCAGGACTTCGTCAAACCCGTATTTTTGCGGGGTGAAATCCGGGTTTTCAGGCCGGAGTTCAATCCCGCCCGGAAGAAGGAAGAATCGCTTGACCGTGGCTTCTTCGTGATGGATCAGGGCCACCACAATTTCCCGGTCACGGGCATATTGCCGGGGTTCACAGATGGCCAGGTCCTGGTCCAGTATCCCGGCATCTTTCATGGAACTGCCCTGGATCCTGAGGGCGAACAGGTTTTGGCCCGGATACAGGGCCGCATCCAGAATCAGGCTGCCCCCCCATTCCTGCTGGGCATACATGGGAAGTCCGGCCGTGATGCGGCCGATGATGGGAGCCTGTTTCTGCCGCCGGGCTGCGTCAATTTCCCCGGTGTCTTCCAGGATGTGAAGGGTCCGGCTGTACCGGCCTTCCCGCCGGATATAGGCCTTGTCTTCAAGGGATTTCAGGGTCTGGGCCACGGCCGCATGGCTGATGTCCAGTTCGGCCGCTGCCGTGCGAAGACTTGGGGCAACCCCGTTTTCTTTCACCTGCCGTTTCAGATAGTCCAGGATCCGCTGCTGGGTTTGGGTCGGTTTTTGTCTCATGGCCTGCCTCTTTTCTTGGGTTTTTCGCAATATAAAAATTTTAAAATTAAATGTCAATATAAATGTAAATTGTTTGTAAATGAAAAATCTTAACAAAAAAAAGGTGGTTTGTGAAACCTACTGTTTTTGTGATACTTTGATTTTGGTTTTCAAAGCCTGATTTTCCTGATAATAATACCGGCATGTGGACCGGATACCTATTTATCATCATGGCGGCAGTCTTCTGGGGACTCATCGGGATTTTCTCAAGCCTTGCCTTTTCACAGGGTGTGGGCCCCATGGAAGTGGCCTTCTGGCGAGCCGTCCTGACCTGGTTCTGTTTCGGCGGCCAGGCCGTGATGAGCAGGCAGACAAGAATCGATAAAAAAGATTTTCCTTTATTTCTGGTGTTTGCCCTTTTCGGGATCTCTCTTTTTTACATTGCCTATCAGTTTGCCGTAAAAACAGGCGGGGCCGCCTTTGCTTCGGTTCTCCTGTATACGGCGCCGGCCTGGGTGGTGGCCTGTTCATTTTTTATTTACAGGGAACGGCTTACCTGGATAAAAGGTATGGCTGTCATTCTGGTGATTCTGGGTGTCTTTCTGATCTCAAAAACCGGGGGGAATACCCAAAGCAGTCTGTCCATCGGATGGATCGCCATTCTCTCCGGGCTTGCCTCCGGATTCTGCTATTCCCTTTATTATACCATTGGGAAATATTTTTCCGGCCGGTATTCCAGCGCAAATCTGTTTTTATGGGTGCTCCCCATGGGGGCATTGGGAATCCTGCCCTTTGTCGATTTTGTAGAAAAGACCCCCCTTGCCTGGGTCGCCCTGATATCGGTTTCCCTTGTGTCTACCTTTCTTGCCAATTTCTGCTATTACCAGGGGCTTAAAACCCTAGAAGCGGGAAAGGCCTCCATTGTGGCAACCCTTGAGCCGGTGGTGGCTGCCGTTACGGCCTATATATTCCTGGGAGAATATTTTTCATTTCTCGGCTATGTCGGCGCCGGCCTGATTCTTCTGGCTGTTATGTCAACCATTTATGATCATTAGGAAAGGCAAAGCCATGCAAAAGGATACGGATTATCTTAATCTTTTGTTTGATATCAGCGAACTGGCCGATCTTGTCACAGAGAGTTCGGATCTGGAGAGTTTTCTTGAACTGGCCGTGGACCTGGTGGCCCGGCATTTCAAAGCCCCGGTCTGTTCCATCTATCTGTACAACGAAAAATCAAACCGCCTGACCCTGAAAGCCACAAAAGGATTAAAAACCGGGGCAGTCGATAAAATCCATATGAAGCCGGGCGAAGGGCTCGTGGGAAGATCTTTTGAAACCCTTTCCATTGTGAGGGAGGGCAATGCCAGCCAAAATCCGGGATTTAAATATTTTAAGGAAGCAGGTGAAGAACCGTATAATTCATTTCTTTGCGTTCCCATAAAACGGGGGGTTGAGCGCATCGGGGTCCTTGTGGTCCAGCACCGGGATTTGAATTATTTTGAAATGTCCGATGAAAGGGCCATCTGGACCGTGGTCAACCAACTGGCCGGTTCCATTGAAAATGCCAGGCTGCTGATGGAAGTGTCCCAGACCCGGGAAGATACGGAAATACCGGCGCCGCTGGGTTTCATAAAAGGAAGCGCCGCTTCCGGCGGTTATGCCCTGGGAAAATCAGTTGTTCTGGATGAGCCGCACAAATCCATCCTTTATGACCCCATGGCAAAAGAAGACGAATTCACAAAAACGGATTTTATCCATGCCGTTGAAAAAACCATCCTGGAGCTGAAAGATCTTCAAAAGGGCTTTGCCGAGAGGCTGCCGGAAAGCGCCTCGCTTATTTTCACCGCCCATTTCATGATCTTAAAGGACAAGAATTTTATCGGGAAAATGGGGGAACTCATTGACGGCGGCCTGAACCCCGTGGATGCGGTCCGGAAGGTCGCGGCCAAATATATGGCTGTTTTTTCAGCCAGCCCCCATGCCTATATGAGGGAAAAGGCCCAGGACGTGGAGGATCTGGCCGTCAGGATTCTGAGCCATTTCAGCAGCCGGGATGGGGGCAATGCCTGTGAAAAAGGAAGCATCGCCATCGCCAGGCAGGTATTCCCGTCGGATATCCTCAAATATGTGTCCGCCGGTGTAAAAGGCATTATTCTGGCCAGCGGCGGCGTCACCTCCCATGTGACCATCCTGGCCCGCTCCCTTCAGATCCCCCTGATCATTGCCGAAGAATCCGGGCTTTTGAATCTGCCGGGCAACACCGCCATTCTCATGGATGGGGACCTGGGCAATATTTATATCAACCCGGATAAAAAAACAGTCAAGCTCTTTGAAACAAAAGCCGGGGCTGAAACCCAGTCCCGCTCCGTGTCCATGGAAAACACCACATGGACACGGGATAAGGAGCGGGTGGTCCTGATGGCCAATATCAACCTGCTCAGCGAAATCCCCCTTGCCAGGACCTTAAAGGCGGAGGGCATCGGCCTGTACCGAACGGAATTTCCCTTTCTGATCCGGGCCACCTTTCCTTCGGAAGCAGAGCAGTATATCATCTATAAAAAGCTTTTTGATGAGATGGCCCCCCTTCCCGTCATGATCCGGACATTGGATGCGGGCGGAGAAAAGGCCCTGGCCTACAGTGATTCCCCCAAGGAGGCCAACCCGGAGCTGGGGCTGCGGTCCATCCGGTTCTCCCTGAAACACAGGGATATCTTTGAGTTTCAGATCAGGGCCATGCTGAGGGCGGCTGCCGGAAAAAAAAAGATCCGGATCATTTTTCCCCTGATTTCATCCATAGATGAATTCCTGGAAGCCAAACAGGTGGTTTATGACTGCATGGACGCCTTATCCAGGGAAGAGCTTGAATTCAACAGGGATGTGGCCCTCGGGATGATGGTGGAATTGCCCTCCGTACTGGCCACCATTGATGAATTTGCAAAGGAAGCGGATTTTTTTTCCATCGGCACCAATGATTTTATCCAGTATCTTCTGGCCGCCGACCGCTCCAACAAAATGGTGGCAGACCATTATATCCCCTGTCATCCGGCCGTGAACAGGGGCATTGCAAAAATTGCCGAGGCAGCCGGGACCCACCATATCGAGGTCTCGGTCTGTGGTGAAATGGCCCATGAAAAAGACTATATCCCCTTTCTTCTGGGGGTGGGGATCCGCACCCTGAGTGTGGACCCCCAGTTTCTGCCCATGGTTCAAAAAACCGTCATGGGTCTTGATATGGCCGTCGCCAAACAATATGCGGCTCAGATGCTGGCCCAGACCACGGTAAAAGGAGCCAGAAGCGTTCTCGACGCTTTCAAAAACAGTCTGGACCGGAAAAACGGATAAAGGATTTTATTTTTCTCCTCCATCCAGGACTTTCCTGACGGCAAGGGCCAGTTCGGTCCTATCCACCGGTTTCATGATAAATGAGGAAAAACCGATGTCATAGGCTTTTTGCTCGGACAGGGTTTCGCTATAGCCCGTGCAGAGCATGGCCGGCAATTTGGGTCTTATCCTGAACATCTCGACGGCCAGTTGATCCCCGGTCATACCGGGCATGGCCATGTCCGTGATCAACAGGTCAAAGGCCCCCGGGTCGGCTTTGAATACCTCCAATGCCGCTAAGGGGTCCGTGGCCCCCTGAACCGTATAGCCCAGCATTTCCAGGCGCTGTTTTCCGAGTTTCATGAGAACGGGTTCATCGTCAACAAAGAGAATCCGCTCCCTGCCTTTCGGCAGATTATTCTGCTCCTCCTTTGCCTGTTCGATCCGGCCCTGGAAAGCAGGAAATAAAAGGGTGAATACGCTCCCCTTGCCCAATTCGCTCTCAACCCGGATCAGACCCTGATGCCGCTCCACGATGCCGTGAACCACTGCAAGCCCGATGCCGGTTCCCTTGCCGATCCCCTTGGTGGTGAAATACGGTTCAAATACCCGGCTCAGGGTATCCTTGTCCATGCCGGAGCCGGTATCAGAGACCACCAGTTTTATATAGGGGCCGGAAGGCAGTCCGGCATAGGGGCTATCTTCGGCCAAGACCAGGGTATCAAGATCGATCCCGATACGGCCCCCGGTCTGCACCATGGCATCGGCTGCGTTGGAACACAGGTTGATGAGCACCTGGTTGATTTGTGTGATATTGCCCAAAACCATGGCAGGGGTTTTGGATATGTCCTGATGGATGTCAATGTTTGCCGGGATGGAGGACCGGATCAGCCTCATGGATTCCTTGACGACGGTGCCCATATCCAAGGCTGTTTTTTTTGCATCATCCTTCCGGCTGAAGGTCAGAAGCTGTTTGACCATATCCCTGGCCCTCAGACCGGCCACCCGGATCTCTTCCAGGCTGGTTCGGGCAGGGTTCCATTCCGGCAGCGCATCCATGGCCAGTTCGGTGTTGCCCATGATGATACTGAGCATATTATTGAATTCATGGGCAATACCACCGGCCAGGGTCCCGATGGATTCCATTTTCTGGGATTGGATGAGCTGGGCCTGGGCCTTCTCTTTTTCGGCAACGGCTTTTAAATATTCCGTAATATCACGGAAAAGGGCCATTTTGGAAACAGTGCCGTCCTTGTGATGAACCGGCATATGGGTCACTCGGTAGTGTCTGCCGTCAAGGGGGCTTTTTAGATTGACTTCAATGGTCTTACCGGCTGCAACCTTGTCAAATCCGCACCAGCCGCATTGATGATCCATGCCGTGGAGGGCGCCGTAACAGTTTTCATGGGTGGCATCCCGCCCGACCCGGCGGATCATGGCCGGGTTCATATATTCAATCCTGAAATCAGGCGAGCAGATATATAAAGGGTCTGTAAAGGATTCCATCATAAACCGGTATTTTTCTTCGCTTTCTTTAAGTCTTTCTTCAGCCCGCTTTCGTTCCGTCAGGTCAATGCCCAGGCAGGTGACGTCGAGGATCTTCCCCTGGGCATCCCGGGTCAGGACATTGGACCAGGCCACGTTCAGCAATTCTGCTTTTTTTGTCAGGATTTCATTTTCATAATTTGAGAATCCGGAGGTGTCTTTCCGGTTCATCACGGTGTGGAAAATGTTCCGGATGTCTTCCCGGACCGCTTCGGGAATAAAGAGGGTAAACCAGTCCTTTCCCAGAATCGCCTGCCGCTCCCATCCGGTCAGTTTCAGGAAATGATCATTGGCAAAGATGATCCGGGCTTCCGGGTCCAGGGCAATGCCGATCTGCGGGGTATTGACAAGAATGTTCCGCCATTTTTGTTCAGACTCGATCAGGGCTTTTTCTGCCTGTTTCCGGTCCGTGATGTCCAGGGTGAAACCGGCCAGATAAGGCGGGCGCCCTTTTATATGGATCGGGAATTTGATGGTTTCATAAAACCGGCCGTTAAAGGTTTCTTCAATGTATTTGGTATTTCCTTCCCGCAAAATTGCCTGATCGTCAGTGATCATGCCTTTTGCAAGATCGGACGGGAAAAGATCATCCATGGTTTTGCCGATTAATTGATCCAGGGGCAGCCCCAGCATTTTTTCATAATTTCTGCTCAGATAGAGGGACCGGATTTCTTCATCCTTGAAAAAGATGTAGACGGGGCTATGTTCCATAAAAAGATGGAAGATCTCTTCTCTCTCGTGAAACGCTTCCGTCACCTGCTTTTGCTCGTTTTCAAGGCCCGGTGTTTTTTTATGTTCAAGGAGAGCCTGTTCCAGGTCCCTGACCCTTTTTTCCAATTCCGCATAGGATTGTTTTTGATTCATTTCAGGCCTCGAAAAATTAAGTGATATGTTCGGTCATGCCCATAATTCCTTTGGAATCCGGCATACGGGAATAGGGACCATTTTATGCCGGTTGGCCGTATTAAAGGCTTGAAAAATGCTCACGACCTGTTTTTCCCGGTCCGTCAAAGGGGTGTTTCCAGGCGATTCAAGATATTGCATGGCCCATTCCAGTTCGGCATAGGAGGCCCCGATCTGGCTTTCATCGGTGCGGTTGTCTTCCCAGAGCCCGTCGGTGGGCGGGGCCGTCAGGATCTCCTGAATAATGCCGAGATTTTTTCCCAGGGCATAGACTTCCGATTTCGTGAGGTCGGCAATGGGTGAGATGTCCACCCCGCCGTCGCCGTATTTGGTAAAAAACCCCACGCCGAAATCCTCGACCTTGTTGCCGGTTCCGGCCACCAGCAGTTTATGGCTGGAGGCAAAGGCATAGAGGGTGAGCATGCGGAGCCTTGCGCGGGTATTGGCCATGGTCAGGCCATCCTGGATCTCGTCGGGAAAGCAGGTTTTGATCTGTTCAAACACCGGGGTCAATTCAACGTCAATTCCCTTGACGGCGGCAAAGTGTTGACTCAGCCAGGTTATATGGGAGGATGACCGGGACACCTGGTCCCTGGCCTGGTGAATGGGCATGTTCAAGACCAGAACCGGCTTTCCGGTTTTGGCGCACAGGGTGGAGGTAACGGCGGAATCAATGCCTCCGGAAACCCCGACAATAAATCCGTTCAGCCCGGATCGGTCAAGATAATCGGAGAGCCATTGAACAATATAATCCACTACTTTTTCGGTTTTCATCCTATTGCATCCTGAAAAATTAATATCGTTGGGTTTTTAACGGTGTTGGCTGATATTAAAAAGCCGGGAGGGTTTTGTCAATCATTACGATGAATTCCATGGATCTTCTTATAATTTTGCCGGATACCGGATTTTGGCAAGGCTTTGGAAGACCCTGGATCAAGAGGCTTGCATCCGGGTCCGGATTTGGATAAACTCGTCCAACCCGTAAGAGAAGGAGGTTTAAAATGAATGTCATCATCGATCTGTGTGTGGTTCCCATGGGCGTGGGCCTGTCGGTTTCAAAATATGTGGCGGTCTGCCATGAAATCATACAAGCGGCCGGGCTTTCCTCGGAACTCCATGCCTATGGAACCAATATCGAAGGGGACTGGGACCAGGTCTTTGCCGTGGTGAAAAAATGCCATGAAAGAATTCATGCCATGGGCGCGCCCCGGATCACCACCACCATCAAGGCCGGTACAAGAATCGACAGAGACCAGACCATGGCGGAAAAGGTGGCCAGCGTCCGGGCCAAGCTCTAAATGTCTTCCCGGTTTTGATACAGGACTTCAAGGATCTGTTCAATCTTTTGGTCCGCAGTTTCAACGCTGAGGGTGCAGCCCCCGGCCCCGGCATGGCCCCCGCCCCCGTACCGGGCCAGCAGTTTTCCGATGTTGACCCGGCAGCCTTTGTTGAAAATGCTGCGGCCGATGCTGATCTGCACCTGGTTCCGGTCAGGGCCGGCAAACCGGATTTTTACACTGGCCATACTTTCCGGAAAAAGCGTATAGGTCAGAAACCGGTTGCCCTCGGGAACCGGATCAAGGGATCTGAAATCCGTCACAGAGATATGGTGCCGTATCTTTGTATGGGTGATCAAATGGCTTTCATAGGCAGCATTTTCCCTTATCACGGAATCGCATCGGCTTTTGACCCCCGGGACTTGGAGGATGCTTTGGATGGGAGAGTCCATTAAAAGATCAACCAGGAGATTCCAATAGGCCCGGTCTTTATAGGCCTGGTTTTTGATGGTCATGGACAAAAGAATATAGGGATATTTTTCCGGGTATCTCACCTGATCCTGATCCAGGGCGGCGGCATCGATAATGTCGGTATTCAGAACCAGTTCATCATATTGGGCATCGAGTTTTCCACCGGCCTGATAATATCTGTAAACCAGACCAGCGGCCGACGGAGCAATTTCAAAGGCGCCTTTTATGGGGCCTGGGGGCGAATTGGAAATATGGTGGTCAAACCATAATTCACACCCCTTTACATAGGGAAGGTTGCAAATGATATCTCCTTTTAAAATTTCGGCTTTTCCAGCCTGGACTTCATGGGGTTCGACCCAGTAAATATCCGTAGCAATGCTTTCCGCCCGTCTCAACAGCACGGCGCAGACGATTCCGTCAAAATCAGGCCTTGTCACAATTCTCATAGGATTCTCTTTTTTATAAAATTCATCATAGCTTATTGATAGATGATTCAGCCTTAGTTTTCAAGACGGTTCTTATAAGACTCGACAATTTTTTGTTCTTCTGTTTTCCATAAAACCTGAATGAAGACCGGCTTCATCTTTTTTGTGCTTGACCCTAGGGGTTTTTCTGGTCTATTACCATCATTGATCTATGGCATTTTTTTTGAGAGAGTAAAATTTTGACAACATTCAATATGGACCATATCGAAAGAGATTTTTTCAAAAGAGGGGATCCCTTAAAAAAACTTTTGAAAATAACCCTTGATCTTCTTTCGGCCGAGCAGGTCGGCATATTATACGGTACAAACGTTTCAAAAGACAAATTTCTCCCCACCAGCGACTGGGATCGCGGCGTCATGGATATATTTGACGGCAGAGGGATCCAGGGAAAGATCCTGAAGCTCTTTGGGACCCAAATTGTCACCCTGAAAAAATTAAGCCCGGTATATTTTTATAAACAGGATTCAAAAACAGGGGAGCGTCGGGACAATGACGGCATTATTTCCTATATGCTTCGGACCTGTAGCGATTATTATCGAAAAGGGATCAGTATTCTTTTCAGCCCTGATATCTCAGGCAATATTTACAAAATAGACGAACAGTATGCCTGTATCCCGTTTTACAGTTATAACGGCACGGCCATCAGCGAGCCAGAAATCCAGGTCCGGGTGGATCTGAACATCGTCAAACATTTTCAGGCTAAAAATTATGTTTCCATCTATATCCCGGATTACGGAATCATGGTGGTCAATACCACCGATCAGGATCTCATGGATCTTGTGGAATTAAGGTTTGTGAGGGAAGCGGAGCTCAAGGCAAAATTTAATATTCTGATCGAATTGGTTGAGATTGCCTCCCTTGCCGCATTGGGAAGGCTCAAGGGGAAAAAGGGGGCTCATTTATTATGGAAAAAAGAAAAACAATTGAGAAGAACTTCCTTCGACCTTGTGGAAAATGAAAAAAGATACCGGGATCTTTATGAGAATGCGCCCATAGCCTATTTTTCCATGGATTTTCACGGGAATGTCACCAAATGCAATAACAATTCCTTAAAGCTTACCGGCTATTCAAAAGAAGACCTCATCGGCCGCCCTGCCCGGGAATTGTACGTAGATACCGGCGCCGGGATCATCACACCCCAGGACGTAAGGCAGATGCTTGAACAAGGAAGGCCTGTCAGAGATGTTGAAATGAGATTCAGGAATAAAAACGGTCAGGAAGTATGGGTCAGTATTTCTCTGGATGCCGTCCGGGACAAAGATGGAAAGATTCTCGAATTTCGCGCCATGGCCATTGACATTTCAGAAAGAAAAGCGCTCGAAAAGCAATTGGTTCAGGCCCAGAAGATGGAAGCCATCGGCACCCTGGCCAAAGGAATCGCCCATGATTTTAATAATATCCTGACCCCTATTGCCGGGTATACGGAAATGCTCCTGATGGAAACCGATGCCACCGGGACCCAGAAAAAAGAACACCTTCAGATTATTCATGACTGTGCCCTATATGCCAAAGGCCTTATCAATCAGATACTGACCTTTTCCCGCCAGAGAGAAAATGAATTTAAGCTTTTGCAGCCCCATACCTTTGTCCGGGACGCCCTGGCTTTGGCAAGGTCTTTTGTCCCGGCCACGATTACCATCAGGGAAAAGATAAATGAAAACTGTTCTCTTCTCATGGTGGATCCGATCCAGGCCCATCAGGTTGTCATGAATCTGATTTCCAATGCTTACCATGCCATGGAAGAAACCGGAGGGGTTCTGGATGTGGTCCTGGATGAAATCGTCATCAGGGACGAGAATGAGGTCTATCCCTTGAAACCGGGAACCTACAGTTATCTTAAATTTTCAGATACGGGTCACGGCATTCCTTTGTCTGTCCAGGGAAAAATATTTGATCCTTTTTTTACAACCAAAAAAGAAGGTAAGGGTTCAGGCATAGGCCTTTCAGTGGTTCACGGCATTATCCGGTCCCATAACGGCCATATCACCGTCAAATCAAAAGAAGGGGAAGGCGCCTGTTTTGAAATCTATCTCCCGGCCTATACCGGTGATATCCGGCCCGAGGATCAGAAAAAAGAGGAAACCCGGTTTGTAAAAGGAAATGAAAGAATTCTTCTGGTGGACGATGATCAAAAGGTGGCTTTCATGGAACAATATATGCTGGAAAAACTCGGTTACCATGTGACCTGCCATCAGAAAAGCCCGGAGGCTCTTCTGGAGTTCAGGCAATCTCCAGAAGCCTTTGACCTTGTCATCACGGATTTGACCATGCCGAATCTCACCGGGGATCAACTGGCCGAAAAGATAACTGAAATCAGACCTGGAATACCGATCATTCTTTGTACCGGTTATGGTGAGCAGATCAATAAAGAAAAATATCAGCTTAAAGGGATAAAAGGCTTTTTACATAAGCCGGTGGCCATAAAGGCCGCATCCCATCTGATCCGGGAGATTCTGGATAACCGTTAAGCCGGTTCGGTCCAAAGGGATGAGATTATATGGGTCAAAAGCCTCTTGAGCGGTTTTAATGAGGTTTCAGCCGTTTTCAGAACGGATTCCAGGGTGGTTTCCATGGGTTTGTCAGGATCATTGATATTGGTGATCAGGGAAATCCCAAGGATTTTCATTCCCGCATGAATGCCTGCAATGGCCTCCATAACCGTTGAAAACCCGACGGCATCTCCGCCGATGGTCTTTAAAAACCGGGTTTCCGCAGGGGTTTCCAGGCTCGGACCCGAAAGACCGACATAGACCCCGGTCTGAACAGGAATCCGGCATTGCAAAGCGATGTTTCGGACAAGATCCATGAGGTTAGGGTCATATACCCGGCTCATATCCGGGAATCTTAGGCCCCAGGCCGCTTCATTGGGGCCTGCAAGCGGGTTCTTTCCGGTAAGATTGATATGATCCCGGATGATCATGATGTCTCCGGCGGAGAAATTCAGATTGATGCCCCCGGCGGCATTGGTTAATATCAGGGTTCTGACCCCCAGCTCCTGCATGACCCGTATGGGGAAGGTGACCTCTTCGGGCGAATATCCTTCATACAGATGAAATCTGCCCTGCATCATTAAAAGAGGCCTGCCGGAAAGGGTGCCGTAAATGAGTTTCCCCTTATGACTTTCCACCGTGGATACCGGAAAATTCGGCAGTTCCGAATAATTGAAACCCGCCAGGGGGTCAAGGTCGTCAAGGGTGTCGGAAAGCCCTGTTCCGGTCAGGAATCCGATGAGGGGAGTTTTTGTGATATAGGGTTTTAAAAATTCGGCTGTTTCAATCGCATGTTTTCTGTCGGTCTTCATGGTTCTTCCTCATATCAGGGTCAGTCCGTTTTTTACCAGGTTTTAAATTCAAAGGGAACCCTAATTTAAGGCCGGGTTTATTTCGCATACCTGGATGCAATCTCCTGGACGGCATCCAGGACGGCGTCCACGTGGGCTTCGGTATTAAAGGGGCCGAATCCCATGCGGACGGTTCCGCCGATCTTGTCCGTGCCCAGGTGTTCGTGGACCAGGGGGGCGCAGTGAAGTCCGGTCCTGCAGGCAATATCATAGTCTCCGTCCAGGAGGGTGCCGGTGTTGACGGCTTCAAATCCTTTGATGTTAAAACTTAGGATGCCGATATGATCCGTCAGATCATGGGCGCAATAGGTGACGACCTTGTCCATACCGTTCAACCCGTCCCGCAGTTTTTTTGTCAGATTCATTTCATGACCGTGAATCTTATGGATTCCCTGTTCCAGAACCCAGTTCAGACCGGCATAAAGACCGGCAATGCCGATGGTATTCAATGTGCCGTATTCAAGCCGGTACGGATATTCTTCAAGATGGTGGCGAAGGGCAGAATCGACACCGGTTCCGCCGGCCCGGCTGTGCCGGATGACAACATTCTCCCGGACATACAAACCGCCGACACCGGGGGGACCCATCAGGGATTTGTGGCCGGTAAAGGCGATGACATCCACATTCATGGCCTCAATGTCAATGGGGATCTTGCCGGCGGTTTGGGAAGCATCCACCAAAAAGATGATCCCCCTTTCCCGGCAGAGTTTCCCGATTTCCCGGATGGGCTGTAGGGTTCCGATGACATTGGAGCCGTGGTTGACCACCACCAGCCGTGTATTTTTTTTAAACCGTGATATAAAATCATCCGGGTCCACAAAGCCTCGTCCATCAAAGGGGATATAATCCACATCCACATCATGGTAAACGGAGGCATGGTATAGAGGCCGCAATACGGCATTGTGTTCGATCATGGTGGTCACGGCATGGTCCCCCGGCCTTAAGAGGCCTGCGATGGCAAGATTCAGGGCATCGGTGGAATTGAGTGAAAAAATAAGCCGTTTCGGGTCTTTCCCGTTGAAATACCGGGTCAGGGCCTTTCTTGCATCTTCAATGACATTGCCGGTTTCTATGGCAAGATCGTAACCGGAGCGTCCGGGACTGACCCCGTTTTTTCTGAAAAACCGGTCCATGAAGGTATAAACCCCTTCCGGCTTGGGAAATGATGTGGCTCCGTTGTCAAGATAAATCATATGGGTTGAATCCTTTGTTCCTTATTTCCCATTAATATAATCACCCTTGGGGTCAGGGCATCCTTTAATTTTCAAGGAATTTATATTATAGAAGAAAGGAAATTGAAATGAACAGGTGAAATGGTTATCGGAATCAGAGGGATCCTATGGCGGACGAGCATTATTTCTATTCGGTGGGCCGGCAACGGATAAAAATGATTAAAATCAAGCGGTCCGTCTTTGTCTGCACCCTTGACCATGTTGAATCCATTGAAAAGGCAAAAGCATTTATTTCCCGTATTTCAAAGGCGAACAAGACCGCAACCCATAATTGCTGGGCCTATATTCTGGGTGAAAAAGGGGGTGTGTTTCACAGTTCCGATGCCGGAGAACCCTCTGGAACAGCAGGAAAACCCATGCTCAATATATTGAAAAATTATCACATGACCCAAACCGCGGCCGTTGTGACCCGGTATTTCGGAGGGGTCAAACTGGGGGTCAGAGGATTGATGGATGCCTATGCGGAAAGCGTAAAACAAACCATTGACATGGAGGAACTTAAAAAACTGACCCAAACCATCTGCCTTGAGATACAATTGCCCTACGGGGTCAACGATATTGTCATCAATCTGTTGAAACCCTTACAGGCCAGGATCTTAAACACTGTCTATACGGAGAGGATCGTACATCACATCGAGATCGAAACGAATCGATATGCCCAGGTGGAAAATCTTCTTATGGAGTTTCAATCCCAGGGAAAATTAAATTTCCAGGTATTGCCCGATCAAGGGAATTAGAGGTTGGTCATGACCATTTCAGATCTTTTTTTACAGCCTTTATCCCATTGGGTGTTGATTTCCATTATTCGGGTCCGGGTCAGGGTCCGGCTCAGGGTTAAATGGGCATACCTTCCGTTGACTCTTGTGCCGGCCAGGACTTTACCGGCGACATCAAGGATGGGTTTGGAAGGGCTGGCCTGTTCCAGGCGTTTTAAGCTTAATTTGTCCTGATCCGCTATTTTGATGGCCTTTTCACAGACCAGGATATCGTGATTTGCCTTTTTTAAACGGGATTCCAGAAGGGCCTTATCATCCTTTAAACCATGAATTTTAACGTCTGCCGCGCCAAGGCTTTTTTGGAGCAACCCAATCTTGTCCTCCATTTTTTCGGGTCCGTTTTTCTTAACTTCATTCATAATGGAAACCGTTCGCAGTCTGGACTGGTCAAAATCCTCTAATTTTTCCATAATAATATCCAGTTCGGCTTGTATTTTATTTTTTTCAAGAATCCTGGTTTCCAGAAAATTCCGTCTTTTTTCAATACGTGAATCCAAATCCTGTAGCTTTTTTTCAAGATAACCGGATATCCCCACCGTAATGGTTGAGGGCCCTGATTTTTCAGAACCGATACTGTATATTTTTGCGCCCCCCTTTGCCTTGATGGAAGAAGAGTATACGCGTCCCCGGTTCATTTCAAAGGTGCCTTCAAGAAGAATTTCCGTGTCCACAATTTCCTTTACAATGATCATGTCCCCCATGCAGGCGGCTTTAGACCTGTGCATGAATCCTGTCTTAATATTTCCTTTGGCTTCAATAACGGAGTCGGTTACCCCGTTCTGGATGAAAACATCCCCCTGGGCTTTGACAATGCCGCCATCCACAGCCTTGGCAACGACGTTAATGGCCTCAACCCTGAACCCGTTTTTTATGGAACCGGTGATATAGACGTTTTTATCAAAGATGACATGGCCTGTGTTAAAATCCACATCCCCTTCAATATAATAAGCGTCATTTACGGAAAATTCTCCGCCGGGGCTTACCCTGGGATTGCCGTTCACATCCGCCATAACCTTTAAGCCGTCTTTGGAGACGCGAACCCCTTTGCCCAGGACAAAGGATATATCCATGGCATCTGCTTTGGGAATGGCCTCACCATAGACGCTGACCCCATCCTTTCCTTCCTTGGGCGGAATTTTTTCAGCCAGGACATCCCCTGCCGACACAAACGGAATATCTCCCCTTTCTTTGAAATCAATGGTTCCGTCCTCGGAAAACCGGCCCGGTTTAAGATAATCCCGGTTGAACAGATAAACCACCCCGGCATCTGTTCCATCAATGGGTTCAAGTCCTTCAGCCACTTTTAAAAATGTGGTTGTGTATTTTTCGTCTCGAATGAACGCCTCAAGGCTCTGATCATCAACTATACCGTAAATGATTCCATTTTGTTCCAGAAAGAATTTTAAATCTTCAAGACAAATTGAAGCGTCAAAATCCTTTGTTTTCGTGATAAAGGCTTTTAGAGCGTCATTTTGAATCAGGAGGATCATCCCGTCTTCCCGGATTTCCCTCATCCGGCTTTTATCAAAGGCCGAAGGAGCGTCCAGGAATTCGTCTTCACAAACGGCGGTCTCATCTGCAGTTGGGGGGTCATTCACCGGCGTGTTTTTACGGAAGGTGTTTTCCAGTTTCTGTTTTTGCAGGATGAGATCGCATTGTTTTTTAGAGAGCATGCCTGCATCTATCAGAAGATCGCCTATCCTGATATTCCGGCCTTGTTCTGCAAGCTTTTTCTGCTCTTCCAGGGCCAGGTCCAGATTGCTTTGGGTCAGAAATTCAAAATTGATGCACAATGATCCGAATCGTGAATCTTCCTGGGCTCTGGCAAAGCTGATACAGGTTTTTTTCAGGTCAATGGCGTTGGTTTGGCTGATATAATTTTTGACCTGCATGAGTTTCAGAATATCGACGGCAGGATTGTCTTGGTGCTGTTTCAGATCGTAGAGAAGCTTCTGGTGATCCTCTCTGCTCAGATAGTTGAGGAATAAGGCTATTTTCAGGATCAATGCATTCCGGCTGCTTAACCCATTATTCTGTCTGGAAGAATCGGTTTTTTTTTCCAAAGCCATTTTCAGCATTTCCCCTTTGCCTTTCTTATTATCCGGAAGGATGAAACTGTCAAGAAAAAACTAGATTTTAAGGGTCCTGACCGGAATAAAAAGGTATTGACAATGGTTTTTTTAAGTATTATTAAATTTTAATTAAAAATACTTAAAAAGGCAAGCGTATGAAAACAAAACTGGGTGCGCTCCTCAGGGCCATTAGAAACTCAAGAGACATTACCATTAAGGATGTTGTGGCAAAAGCAGGCATCAGCTCCAGCCTTTTATCCCAGATAGAGCGGAACCGGATTTCTCCCTCCCTTGATACCTTGCTTCAGATCCTGGAAGTATATGGGGTGTCGCCGGATAAATTTTTTAAGGATTATGAAACCAGTTCAAGGGTGGAGATCATCAAAAGGGATGAGCGAAAGACCTATCAGCGAAAAGGCTTTAAATATGAAACCCTGTGCGGAGAAAGCCAGGCCAAAGGGAACCATTCCTTTAACGCCTTTTTCCTGGAATTGGCGCCGGGCCAGGCCAGAGGCGATGAAAATGACGGACACCTGGGCCGGGAACTGGGGATTGTCATCGAGGGTTCGGCAAAGCTGGTGTATGGAGAGGAAACCTATGACATTCAAAAAGGAGATTCCGTGTCTTTTTTTTCACAGATTCCCCATGTGATCCAGAATTCATCAGATCAGGTTTTCAAGGCCTATTGGATTGTGACACCGGCCGACGGGGAAGATTATTTCGGAGCAAAAACATCATAGATCAGGAGATATCATGGGAAAAACCATAGCGGAAAAAATTTTTGAAACCCATCTTGTGGACGAACCCTTTGGGGATGTCAGTGTATTGCGGCTCGACAGAGTATTCTGTCATGAAATCACAACCCCGACGGCCATTGAAGACCTGGTGGCCCGGGGAAAGGACCGCGTTTTTGACCCGGATAAAATAAAAGTCGTCATTGACCATGTTTCGCCGGCCAAGGACTCCAAAACAGCCCTCCAGGGGAAAATCCTCCGGGATTGGGCAAGACGCCACAATATCCAGGATTTTTTTGATATCGGCCGCAATGGGGTCTGCCACGCCCTGTTTCCTGAAAAGGGATTTGTGCGGCCCGGATTTACCATTATCATGGGAGATTCCCATACCTGCACCCATGGAGCTTTTGGGGCCTTTGCCGCCGGTGTGGGAACAACGGATCTGGAAGTGGGTATTTTAAAGGGAGTCTGCGCTTTTAAGCCTCCCCAAACCTATCGGATTGACATCATTGGAACCCTGAGAAAAGGGGTTTTTGCCAAGGATATCATTCTTAAGCTCATTCAGGAATTGACCGTAAACGGGGCCACTAACCGGGTCATTGAATTCAGGGGGAAGATTGTGGATGAGATGGGCATGGATCAGCGGATGACCCTTTGCAATATGGCGGTGGAAGCCGGCGCAACCTGCGGGATCTGCCTTCCGGACAGGACAACGGTGGATTATCTGTGGGAATTTATCAAGGATGAATACTCCGACAAAGAGGAGGCATTAAAGGCCTTTTCAGAGTTCGGATCCGATGCGGATGCGACTTATGCAGACACAAAGACCATTGATGTGAGCGATCTTGAACCCCTGGCCACTTACGGGTATAAACCGGACAATGTCAAGCCCGTTTCTGAAATGAAGGGGACACGGATCGACCAGGTCTATATCGGTTCCTGCACCAACGGGCGGCTCGAGGATTTGAGGATTGCGGCAAAGGTGCTGGAAGGCCATACCATCAACCCCCATGTGCGGGGGATTGTTTCTCCGGCCACTCCCAAAATATACAGCCAGGCCATGGAAGAAGGCATCCTGAAAATTTTCATGGATGCAGGATTCTGCGTGACCAATCCCACCTGCGGAGCCTGTCTCGGCATGAGCAACGGGGTATTGGCGGCCGGAGAGGTCGCAGCATCCACCACCAACCGGAATTTTAACGGCCGAATGGGCAAGGGCGGGATGGTCCACCTCATGAGCCCTGCAACCGCCGCCGCCAGCGCCATTACCGGCGAAATTTCAAACTCCCGTCTTTTCGCGGAAAATCAAGGAGCCGGAAAATGAAAAAATTTGAGGGAAATATACTGTTCCTGGACCGGTCGGATATCAACACCGATGAAATCATTCCGGCCCGATACCTGACCGAAATTGAAAAAACGGCATTAAAACCCCATCTGCTGGAGGATTTGAAGCTTGACGGCTTTGATCCGAAAAAGGATATTGAATCGGCTTCCATGATTGTCACCAGGGCCAATTTCGGTTGCGGCTCCTCACGGGAGCATGCCCCCTGGGCCCTGGAAGTCAACGGCATCCATGCCGTGATCGCCGTAAGCTTTGCCAGAATTTTCCGGCAGAACATGTTCAATTGCGGGATGCCGGCCATCGAATTGCCCGAGGACGAGATCAATGCTATTTTTGATACCTTTTCCAAGGATCAGACCCGGATGACGGTCGATATTGAAAAACATGAAATAATGCTTCAATCAAAACATCAGACCCGGACCACCCATTTCCGGATATCGGATTTTGACCGGGCCCTGATTCAAACCGGGGGCTGGGTGGAGTATGCAGACTGGCATTATTAAAGTTCGGGCAGGGGATCAGCTTCTGCCGCCGCTCCATTTCAGGCGGGTTTTCAGCACCTTGAAATAGGACTGGTCCTCAAAGGAAATCATCCGGATATCATTCCGGCTTTTCTTGATAAAGATCCGGTCTCCGGGGTCCATTTCAAATCCCTCCTGGCCGTCCAGTGTCAGGACCATATTTTCAGGGCTGCCTTCCAGGCGGATTTCAATCCGGGAGGAATCCGGAATAATGAGGGGCCGGTTGGTCAGGGTAAAGGGGCAGATGGGCGTCAGGATAATGGAGGGAACCGAGGGATGGACTACGGGTCCTCCGGCGGCCAGGGAATAGGCGGTTGAACCGGTGGGGGTGGCGACAATCAAACCGTCGGCCCTGTAGGTGGTCAGATAGACGGCGTCGATATACACGGCGCAGGAGGCCAGCCTTGACAGGGCGGACTTGTTGATGACCGCATCGTTCAGCACATCCACATCAATGATCTGGTGGTTGTTCCGCACCACCTTGATATCCAGGCGGGACCTTGTCTGGATCAGGTATTTTCCTTCCAGGAGCAGATCAAGAGCCTTGAAAAGATTGTCTTCGGTGGTTTCGGAAAGAAAGCCCACTTCACCGAATTTTACGCCCATGAGGGGAATGCTGCGGTGCTCGATGAAACGGGCGGCGCTTAAAAAAGTCCCGTCCCCGCCAAGAACAATGAGGCACAGCAGGTCTTCGGGAAGGTCGGAACTCAGGGAATGCCGGACATCAATGACCACACATTGGCTCCCCAGCCTTTTTTCAAGCTCTTTGGCTTTATGTTCAGCCCGTTCGTCATTTTTAACAACCAGCCCGATTCTTTTTGTATCCGTCATTTCTTTTTTTCTTTCTTTTCAACCCCAAGGGTTTTCCTGATCCGGACCCTCAGGGGGGCTAATGGGCCTCGGCCCAGTTTTTCCCGCTCCCGAAATGCACTTTTAAAGGTACACTCAGAGGATGGACATGCTCCATGATGTCCTTTGCAAGGGCCATCAATCTGTCTTTTTCCTCGACGGGGCATTCAAAAATAATTTCATCGTGAACCGATAACAGCATTTTTGAAGCCATCTGATTTTTTTGAAGGGCCTCATCCAGTTTGATCATGGCCAGCTTGATCAGATCTGCGGCGCTGCCCTGGATGGGGGTATTGATGGCAGCCCGCTCGGCAAATCCCCGGACATTGGCATTGGAGGAATTGATATCGTCCAGTCGCCGTTTCCGCCCGAAAAGGGTGGATGTCTCACAGGTTTTCCGGGTATTTTCAATGGTGGTGTCAATGAATTTCTTCACACCGGAATAGCGCTTGAAATAATTGTCAATATAAGCCGTGGCCATTTTCCGGCTGATATTCAGATCATTGGCCAGCCTGAATCCGCTCATCCCGTAAACAATCCCGAAATTAATGGCCTTGGCCTGGTTTCTAAGATCATCGGTAATAAATTCCGGCAGAACCTGGAACACCTCCCGGGCCGTCCGGTTATGGATATCTTCTCCGTTTTTAAAGGCCTCCATGAGAATTTCATCTTCGGCGCAATGGGCCAGGATCCGGAGTTCAATCTGGGAATAATCCGCTGAAATCAGGATATGTCCTTCTTTGGGGATAAAGGCCTGCCGGATTCTTTTGCCCTCTTCCTTCCGGATGGGAATGTTCTGGAGGTTGGGGTTGGAGCTGCTCAATCGGCCCGTGGCTGCGATGGTCTGGTTAAAGGAGGTATGGATTCTTCCGGTGTCCGTGTGAACCAGTTCCTGCAATGCGTCTGCATAGGTGGATTTGAGTTTGTCCAGGGTCCTGTACCGCAGGAGTTTATCAGGCAGTTCATGGGTGGGGGCAAGTTTGGTTAGAACCTCCACGTCCGTGGAATAGCCGGTTTTCATCTTGGTTTTTTTGCCCGTGGCCAGCTTCAGCTTTTCAAAGAGGATGGCACCCAGTTGCTGGGAGGAATTGATATTGAATTCTTCACCGGCAAGGATATAGATTTCCTGTTCCAGTTGTTTCAGTTCCCGGTCAAAGGTTTCGGAAAGGTGTTTCAGGGCATGGACATCCACCCGGATTCCTTCCATTTCCATCTTGGCCAGGACCTGGATCAGGGGCGTTTCAATGGTATCCATCAGATCTGAAAGCCCGCCGGCCTGAATGCTTTTTTTAAGCACCTGATAGGCCATAAAGGTGAGATCCGCATCCTCACTGGCATAATTCACCGCTTCCGGAATGGGGACATCCTGGAACCCGATCTGATTTTTGCCTTTGCCGGTCACCTCTTCATAGGAAATGGTTTTATGGCCGAAAAGGGTCATGGCGATATTGTCAAGGCTGTGTCCCCGGGTGGACGGATTTAAAAGATAGGATGCGATCATGGTATCAAAGGAGATCCCCTGGAGGGTGATGCCGAACCGGGAGAGGACGATATAATCGTATTTAATATTCTGTCCGACCTTTTTAACCTCCGGGTTTTCAAGGACGGGTTTGAAAATCCGAAGAATATCTTCTTTTGCCGGTTGCTCCACCTCACCGGGCGAGGTGTGGCCCACGGGGATATAAAAGCCCTGGTTCTCCATATAGGAAAAGGAAATACCGACAAGCCGGGCTTCTGTGGGATTTTTTGAGGTGGTTTCCGTATCCAGAGCAAAAATACCTTTGTTCTCAAGGACATGGGCCAGTTTTTCAAGCTCCCTCAGGTTGGTGATGAGCTTATAGATTTTTTCAGACGGATCCGGCTTTTTGGCAAATTCATTCATCAGGGTATTGAATTCAAGCTCCTGGAAGAGGGCAAAGGCCTCCTGGGTGTTATAGGGAATGAGCTTAAAATCTTCCATGGTTTCGGTCACCGGAACAAATCGGTCAATGGTGGCCAGCTTGCGGCTTAAAAAGACAAGATCCCGGCTTTGGGAAAGATTTTCATGGAGTTTTCGTTTTTTTTTGAGGCTGTCAAGGTTGTCATAGAGGGTCTCAATGGACCCGAATTTTGCGATCAATTCCGTTGCGGTTTTCGGTCCGACGCCGGCCACACCGGGAATATTGTCCGAAGTATCGCCGGCAAGTCCCAGGACATCGATGAACTGTTTTGGATCTATTCCCATTTCCGCCTTGATCCGGCCCACATCCTGAACGGTGTCCTTCATGGGGTCCCATAGGGTGCATCGGTCCGTCACCAGTTGGATAAAATCCTTGTCACCCGTCACCATGACCACATCAAAGCCCTCTTCTTCGGCAAGCCTTGCATAGGTCCCGGTAAGATCGTCGGCTTCATAGCCCTGTTTTTCCATGATGGGAATATTCAGGGCCCGGATCAGGCGCTTGATGTCCGGGATCTGAGCCGATAGTTCTTCGGGCATGGGCGGCCGGTTGGCCTTGTATTGATCATACATCTTGTGCCTGAAGGTCGGGCCTTTAACATCAAAAAGGACCACGGCATAATCCGGGGTGTTTTCCTTGAATAATTTCAGCAGGATTCTTGCAAACCCAAAGGTGGCATTGGTGGGCCGTCCCTTTGAGGTGGAAAGGTTCCGGATGGCGTGAAAGGCCCGGTAAAGAAAGGCGCTACCGTCAATGAGAAATATTTTTTGGGAAAGTGTCATGGTTAACCTTTTATGAACATTGGATTTTTATGCCAAAGGCATATATACTATCTTTTTTATTAAAGGAGAAGTATATTTCTAGAATGAGTCAGGACGCTGAAAAACGGACGGAAAACCGAAGAAAAAAGAGATCAAAACAATGCCATTGCTGCGGACAAACCTTCATGTTCTGCTGGAATTGCCGGTGCGGATTCTCCATCTGCCAGGCTTGTATGTATGAAAACCAGTGGGGGATGACCTGCAACGGAATTACATGGGAATGCCCGGATTGCGGCGGGCAGAACGGATACGGCAACCAATAGGGATCTTTCATTCCGCCGGGATTTGAATATAAAAATCAATAGGTCAGGCATCCATAAACCTGTGAAGGGAGGAGGACGTGGAAAAAAAAATCAAGGTGGGAACCCTGATATCGGGTGGGGGCACAAATCTTCAGGCTATTATTGATGCGGCCCACAGCGGCAGGATCAGTGCGGATATCGTTTTTACAGGGTCGGACACCCCCGGTGTCAGGGGGCTTGAGCGGGCCCAAAAAGCCGGGATCGATACCTTTGTGGTGGATTATTCAAAAATCATCCGATCCTGTAAAAAAGGGATAGAAGATACGGATTTGCCGGAAGATTTCGATTTTGAGGAGATTAAAGCAAAACAGAGGCTTTTTAAAACCGGGATACCTGAAAACCAGGTGAGGTTTTTTCTGAAAAGCCGTGCCATGGCCGAGAAAGCACTTCTGGACCGTATCCGGCCATATGAGATGGACCTTCTGGTCCTTGCCGGATTCATGAGGGTTCTGACACCCTATTTCATTGACCGGATCAATACCGTACCGGGACGGCACAGGATCATGAATATCCATCCGGCTCTTCTTCCTTCTTTTCCGGGCACGGACGGGTATGGCGATACCTTTCGCTATGGTTGTAAAATCGGCGGCTGTACCGTCCATTTTGTCGATTACGGCGAGGATACCGGCCCCATCATCGGGCAGAAAGCCTTTGAGATTGAGGATACGGACACCCTTGAGGATGTGAAACGAAAAGGCCTTACAAAGGAGTGGGAACTTTATCCCCAATGTATCGGGAAATTTGCCGATTCTGTTTTGCCGAAAGATTAGTGTAAATGAGTGATAGCTCCAATAAAACCTGCCCCATCAGCGGACTTCCGGTTATTTCAAGACCGGACTGGGTGTATACAGGCAAAAAAGACGGCTTTAAGGTCGAGGTTTCTCTCATCGGCGGAAGTATTCTTCATACAAAAGCCCGGGGGTATGTGAATATTGACGACCAGATCAACAGCATCCGGCTCCAAGACCAGGTTGCCGGAACCGTCATCGGCGAAAAATCACCCTTTATCCAGATCCAGGACTGGGAAAATTTTAAAGGGGCTTCCA